>WNGA01011235.1_pt1 | contig 15447 bp, 15 predicted proteins | sample 5400061 | NCBI WGS metagenome assembly WNGA01 (sample SAMN13153366, study PRJNA577476) | soil metagenome | isolation source: 100 cm soil or saprolite under grassland replicate 2 | place: USA:California | collected 2016-06-15
CGCACGCAAACGTGCCACGTCCTGGCGTAGTGCTGCAGCCGGGCGCCCAAGCCGCTCCGCCATCTCTCGGTAGGAGACCGCCGCGGTCGCGTTTGCTCCAAGATGAAACTTCAGCGTTTCAAAAAGAGCCCCTTTGCCGCCGAGTTCGTATTCCTGCGCCAGCCGGTCCAGTGCTTGTCGAACCAGTGATGCCGCCCATTCCCGATCGAATATTCCATCTGCGCTCCAATTCCGGCATCGCACGGCGTGCGTTTCGGCTTCCGAAATCCCTGCCTCATCCAAGCGGACTAGCCCGCCGCCGCGCTTCTGCGCGCGGTCGCGATCGCGCGTGTGTGCCAAGAAATGCTTTAGCGTTCCGAGCAAAAACGATCGGAACCGGCCCTTCATTGGATCGGCCCGAGCATAGGCGCGGTTTTTGATTAGATCGGCAAAAAATCCTTGCGTGAAATCTTCCGCATCGTGCTGTGCGATTCCCTGGCGACGCAAGAAGAGATACACCGGTCGCCAGTAAATCTGGCAGAGCTCCGAAAGCGCTCTCAATGCACGTCTCGATGACGTCTGGGAATCGGCGGCCTCGCGCACAACCGTCCAGCGCGTGGAAGCAAATAAACTGTCGCGCGTCATCGGATGCAACGCTGCCGGCATTCTACACTTTTTTATTCGGTTAACCGAAAATTTGCAAGCTCAAAGTACCTCGCCGTTAGGCAGCGGAATATTCGCGGGAGAAAACCTGGTTCTCTTCTCAATCCGCGCGGTTACTTTTCCGTTTCTTTAAGCAGATTCAGTAACTGATCTTTCCACAAAACGGCGATGATATGGCTGCCGTGGCCCCCCGTTTTGTCAACGGATGGAATCACGATTGCGCGGCGATGCGGAACGCGCTTGATCTTCCGTTCAAGAATGCCGAGCTTCGGCGGATTAACTAGGTGATCTCCCAAAGTTGATCGCCAGAAGCGGCGCCCAGATTTTTTCCAGATTCGGGTCGGGATCGTAATCATGTGAAGCTTCCAATGCATAAAGCCACGTCATTTGCGTCATCCGTTTTGACGATTTGCTCGGCAAACTTGTTGAGAACTTCATCCGTTTTCCTAAGTGTTGGCGTCTCCTTCTGACGTAAGGACCGGATTGCTGCTCACGAACCAAAGCATCTCAGCGGCAGTGTGCAGGCTTGGCGGTTGGGTCTTCTAATCGCCACCGTTCCAGGCCGGATCATTGCGGATCGCGTCGATGGTGATCCGACGCCAAGCTCGGTTCGGCCCTGAAATCTGAGTGGGCAAACTCGCCAGTGGCATCAGCACGTCCATGAAATCGGGATGCAATTCGCTCCACAACCAGGTGGGCATTCCGCCCATTGACGTTCCCATTACGACGTGCGCGTGATTAACGCCGAGCCCCTCGGCAAGCAACCAATACTGCGCTTCCACCATGCCGAGGCATCCATAGCGCGGAAATTTCGCATGAATGCTGTCGCTCGGTTTGCTCGATTTGTCGTGGCCGATTCCATCCGGCAGCACAATGAAAAATTTCGTCGCATCGCGCGGCTGATCTTTCCCAAAAAGTTCGCCGGCGAATTCCGGCCGGATAAATTGTGCACCGCTGCTGGCGGTCCCGCACACATTTCCGGCGTGTTACCGCTGGTCGTCTTCGTCGATTCGCCCTGCGAACGCGGATCGAACGAGATTACATGTCCGGTTTTTGCGAAAGTCTCGATTTGGCGCTGCCAAATGTCCGCACCTGTGCTCCAGCCAGGAATAAAACCAAAGTCGAACCGCCTTGGCCGGCCTTGATAACCCGCAGCGATACGCCTTCGCCCAACATCCACCTTCCGCTCCCGTACCCCGGCAGCGGAATTCACACGAACGACAGCGGCGTTTGCAGTAAGCGCTAAGATCAGAAAGACAATTGGTCGAGAAAACAAAGTCACTGCGGTTCAGTAAATCATGGACGAGCTGCTGGATCTTCTTCTTTCAATCGCCAGGGCGAAATTTTCCCAAAAAGATCGCGGGTCGCGCCTGCGATATCTTCGGCTTTTGACACGCCGCTGTCGATTAGTGCGCGTCCAGTGCTTGCCCAGATTTTCCTTACGACGAGGGCGCCGTTTTCGCGCACGATTCGACCAAGATGTTGGACGGCCGCAGCGGTAGCAGATCTGCGGATGGCTTCCGGTGAATGGCGCGAAGTCAATTCGCAGTAGCGCCGTGCGACTTCGCCCACGCGCAATGTGAGGAACGCGTTCGCTGCGCCGTTTGAAACGCATTTCACCAGAAGCGCTGAGATACCGCTTAGCCCCGGAATTCCGCCCTTGAGCGCCGGCACGACGGACACGGCAAGCGGCGCGACCATTTCTCCCAGGTCAAGCGATTCGAGCCCGCTGGCGACGAAAGCTGTCCCGGCCACATTCGCATAGAGCCGCGCCAATTCGCGAGGAGAAGGACGTTGAACATAGATGCGCGCGATACGCCCGACCATTTGAATTTGGATAAAGAGCACGATGAGTCCATCCAGCCGTCCATTTTGCATCAGCGCCGTACTAAGAAACACAGTGCTTGCTGTCCTGCGGACAACTGAATCCGCCTCCACTGACAAATGTTGAACTGCATTTTCGATCTCCTCCCTTGTGGCAAGAGCCATATGCCGTGTCCGTGGGTTTGCAGCGAGGCGGACCCGAAGAGCCTGCAAATAGGCGTCGTGCTTTGGGCCGGAATCTTCCTCTGGCGGGACAAGCGCAGCGGGAAGTCGTGCGTATGCGATCACGCAGTACAGGGCGAAAAACCCAGCTGTAGCGCAAACACCCCAGAACGCGATTGTACCAGCGATCGGATGGATTCTATCGGCCAACGAGATCAAGCTGGTCACCCCTGCGATGATGATCGAGACAAGGCACACCGTCATCAGTGCAGCAAGGACGATGATCAATTTTCTCCCACTCGAATTTTGCGCTGCCACATCAGCTTTCACGGTGCTCCATTTACTGTGCACTCAGCGCACCCCGGTTCAATCGAAACGTACGAATGCCGGAATTTGGATCGTCTTCCCCGAAGGTTGACGCGACACGCGCGGGTCTGAAGTTCGGGCTAATGAAAAATACATTCCTGGCAATTTCTTCGGCCGGGCCGAACCGTGATTTTTCCAAGGGGACCCGGGAACAGCCCCTTTGGGATGAGCACGCGGCGTTTATCGATCAACTTGTCGATGCCGGTTTTATTTTGATGGGCGGCCCGTTGGTCGATGAGGGCGGCTCTCTGTTAATCGTAAACGCTAAAGATGAAAATGAAGTGAGAGAAAAATTGAAGAACGACCCCTGGGCCGAGCACGGCATTCTGAAACTCGAGAGCGTAAAGCGCTGGGAAATCTTTATCGATAACAGGAAGTAAGAGCGCTGCCACCAGGGAACGCGTCACTGATGATTTTCAGTCCCGATCGTGTACAATACTTCCATGAGCCTGCGGTATTCGATCGTGCTGCACAAATCCAAGGAGGGATATGCCGTGAGTTGCCCGGCGCTACCAGGATGCTGGTCTCAGGGGGCGACTGAAGAAGAAGCGGTGGAGAATATTCGCGATGCAATCCGCGAGTATCTGGCCGCAATCAAGGAAACATTGTCGTCGGCAGATGTTCGCGAAGTCGAAGTGATCGTTTAACGATGCCATTCCACGCCATGATCCGGTGAACGCGATCACGCTGGGCGGAATTGTGAAAGACGCGGGGCTTACAATCGCTCAGTTCAAAGATCTCCTCTGAGCGACGAGAATCCTGCGATTAGCCTTCCCGCCCTGAACAGCTACAACGCGCCGTGGCGAACTTTTTCGTCGATCGCCAGATAATCGTCTCTCGGCGGACTGAAAGTATCGAGCACGCGCGTAGGCAGCGTCACTTCGACCCCATGTGGGATGTTGCTCGCGAGATAAAAACATCTTTGGAATTTTACCCACGACGAAATCGATGGAAAACGCAATGTTGATCCGGCATCATGGCGTAGTTTGCTCCGAGCCCACTCAAGAAAAATGCAATTACGTGATAATAAATATCACGTCCTCCTCCTCGCATCGCTGCTCTCCGCTTGGGCTGGCTTGGCGATGACTGGTTGTTGCAAAGGTGATGACCAATCAGCTCAGCAACAGAGAGATTCGACCGCGAGATTGGTCGAGGCCTATCTTAGTTGTTATAAGAAGGGCGGCTTCGAAAAGATTCCTTTCACTGCAGACGTAACATTTGAAGGTCCGCTAACGCACGGAAAAATCGTCGGTAAACCGGCGGTCCAAAAGTTTCTTTCGACCGTTCACGCGAAAGACATTCGGGTGGCCCGACAGATAATCGATGGCCAATTCGCCTGCGTTCTGGCGGATTTCGAAACTACAGAAGGAACAATCGTCCCATTTTGCGAATTCTTCCGCATTAGAAACGGCGAAATAGCTGAGATTCGGCCTTACTTTGATCCTCGTCCCTTTATCCGCTGACCGCTGCCGAGAATCTCGAAGAAAATGGAGCGGTGGGGACCGCGACATGGCCGGTAACGCCGCGAGGGTAGCGGTCGAGTGCTGCTGGAGTCAGCTGAGCGACAAATTCAATCGAGGCTCCATTTGCAGATTTACACAGATTTGTTTCCTGAGTTCACGGTTTCCTGATTCGTTTCGCACTTGTCACTCGTTACTGATCACTGGCAGAATCGTGTTATGAAAACATTCATTTCATTAACCACAATTCTGTTCGCGACATTGATCGCGGCTTCGGCATTCGCGCAAAACCCCACTGCTCCGCCCCTGACTGCATCAAGCCCGGCGACTGCGGCCCAACCAGCAGCTCCAGGCGGGCAGCCAAATCCGCAGGAGATGATGAAGCAGATGATGGAGATGTCGAAGCTGAACGAAAATCATAAGCTGCTCGCGGACATGAACGGTAATTGGAACTACACCATCAAGTTCTGGATGAACCCCGATCCCAACGCGCCGCCGCAGCAATCCAAGGGCACCGCCACGCGCAAAAGCGTCATGGCCGGTCGCTACTTTGAGATGGATGTGAGCGGCAAAATGCAGATGCCAGGTGAAGACGGCAAAATGAAAGACATCCAGTTCAAAGGCATGGCCATCGAAGGCTACGACAACGCGAAGAAAAAATTCGTCGCCTCATGGATCGACAATATGGGCACCGGCATTCAGTCCTCCGAAGGAACCTATGATCCGGCGACCAAGACCTTCACCTACAACATGGAAATGGAACCCATGCCCGGAATGAAGCAACAGGTGCGCGAAGTGCTTAAGGTCACCGACAAGGATCATATGATGCTTGAATGGTACGAAAACCGCGGCGGCCAGGAAAAGAAGACCATGGAGATCGCGTACACGCGCGCCGGCAAGAAATAGCGCGACAAGAACTTGAATCAAGCGCTCGGGGGACATTGTTTCGCGAGTGTTTTTTTCTGTTGCGGCGGTCTCTGACCCGCCGAGGACGGCCGGTGAGGCAGCGTTGGAGAAAGATGCATCGTCCCGAACTGATTGTTTTCACCAGCGAACATTCCACGCCGTCCCGCGTAACCGCGTTCTTCGCCATTGGCGTAAATAAATAATCGAAAGATTTGGTCAGAATCGGCGAACTATGATTGATGACCCATCGATCTGAGACTGCGATCGATCCGCGGTTCAGCGACCGCGAACGTCAACCGGGTCTCGATCTTCTTCGCGCGCTCGCAATCATCGTGGTTGTCATTTATCACGCCGCGCTTTTCGGGTTCAAACTGCCCGGTCGCGTGGATCGATTCGGTTGGATTGGGGTCGATCTTTTCTTTGTCCTCAGCGGTTATCTGATCGGCGGTCAATTGCTGGCACCGCTCGCGCGCGATCAGCGCATGAACCTCGGTCGCTTTTTTGCGCGTCGAGCTTTACGGATCATGCCGGCCTATTTTGTGGTGCTCGCAATTTACTTTTTGCTGCCGTCGTGGCGCGAGTATTCCGAAATTGCGCAGCCGCTCTGGAAATTTCTTCTTTCCATCCAAAACATCGCTCTTCATGGCGGGACGGCGTTCTCACACGCCTGGTCACTCGCGGTCGAAGACCAATTCTATCTCGCGCTGCCGTTTCTGTTGCTGTTTCTCTATCGCCGTCCCCGCACCGCGATCATCATTCCTTGCCTACTCGTTGTTGGCGGCATCGCCCTACGCGCTTTTTTGGCTGCACAGAATCCATCAGTTGATGGCGGCGTTTCATTCAGAAGTTTCCAGGCATGGATCTATTATCCCACCTGGACCCGGCTCGATCCCCTCGTCTTCGGGGTTGCTTTGGCCGCGATCGAAAAATTCCGACCGCAATGGTGGCGACGGCTCATGAGCTGCGCGATCTGGCTTTGGCTCCCGGCGCTCGTGCTCATTCTTTACGGTTTATGGTTGGGCGAAGGCGATTATCTCACCGTCACCGCCTGCATTTGGCAATTCCCGCTCATCGCGCTCGGCATGGCCGCGCTGCTGATTTGCGCAGTCAGTCCACGACTGGTTTTTCGTCGGGTCGCAATTCCTGGCGCTGCCTTCATCTCCAGCATTGCTTACAGCGCCTACTTAATTCAAAAACTCGTTATCCGCTTCGTCGAGCAATTTTGCGCGAGCCACAACATCGTACTCACGTCCGCCCCAGCTCTCATCTGCGTTGAGCTCTGCGTTTACGCCGCCGCCACGATTCTCTTTTTTACCGTGGAACGCCCATTCCTTCAGCTCCGCAAACGCATCGCACCGCGCTCTCGGGCCTCCGCTCTACAAATTCAAACACAGGCCGAATCAGGAATGGAGCGAACGGGGAAGCGACATAGAAGATAAAGCCGCGAGGGTAGCGGCGAGTAAGCGGGGAAGCGACCTAGTTTCAAACCAGGAAAAACAGGAGTGTTGCCCTGCGGCGGTACACCGTCGACATCGACACTACAGACGCTTCCTACTTCTTACTTCTTCCTTGCCTTTAGAGCCACTCCCGCACACCACGGCTGGGATCACGCGGGCTGATGATGCCGCCGAGTCTGTCCCAGACCGCATTGACTGCAGGAAGGACCGTATCCCATGGCAATGCTGAACCGGGTTTCGCCTGCTCGTAACCGAGCGCGATGTCGTCTTCGACATCGTCGAAGTTCTGTCCTGGATACTTGAAGAAGGAATTGTACCCAGTCTTATACGCGTGCTCGAACTGGTCGTAAGACCCGTTCTTCGCGTACGGTTGTTTGGAATGTTGTTCGCGCCAATAAGCCGCTTCCTTTTGCGGATCCACTCCGCCGCTTTGATTGGCATTGCCGCCTGCCGTTTCAGAACCTGTTTGCATACCTCCTAAACATCGCCAGTCACCAGCCATTCGGTCGCTTACTCCTTAATTCTTCCTTCTTCCTCCCTCCTTTCTTGCTACGCGTCGCAAATCGTCGAGCAGGATCTCCATGTCGCGCGAAGTCGTCCGATAGTTCAAAACGCAACCGCGCAGGGCGAAGCGACCACTGAGCGTGGCATTCGACAGATACGAACTGCCATCCCGTTGCAGAGCGACTAGCAGGCGTTCATTGAACGCATCGATTGTTTCGGGCGATTGACTCCTGAGCTGCGCCGGCACATGACGAAAGCAAAAGATCGACAGCTCGACTGGCGCGACCATCTCGAAGTCATCGCTGGCTTGCACCATCGATTCGAGGTAGCGCGCACGGGCTAGATTGGTTTCAATCGCCTCACTCAAGCGATCGAGTCCCACTCCTTTTAACAACATCCAAACTTTAAGCGCCCGGAAACGCCGCGACAGTTCCGGCCCATAATCCCAGCATACAAAAGCCTCGTCTGCCTCCTCACCAAACATGCGAGTGTATTCAGCCTCATGAGCAAACGCTGCCCGGGCGATCTGGGGGTCGCGGTAAATTACGCAGCCAACGTCGACTGGCAGATAAAGCCATTTGTGAGGATCCAGCGCGATCGAATCCGCCTGCTCCATACCTGCGAACAATTTTCTCGCCGGTTCTGCGAGCACAGCAAAGGCGCCATAACTTCCATCCACGTGCATCCAAAGTTGGAAACGGTGCGCAATCTCTCGAATGTCCGTTAACGGATCGACCGCGCCCGTGTTCACGGTCCCGGCATTCGCAACCACGCAGAACGGAACGTACCCCGCCTCCAGGTCAGCGGTGATTTTTGCAACGAGATCGTCTATTCGAATCCTGAAGCGCTCGTCCACGGCGACGTAGCGCACATTTTCTTGCCCGATCCCCAAAAGCGCTGCTGCCTTAATGATAGAAAAATGCGTCTCGCTCGACGCATACATGCGCAAGCGACCTGACGAGTAGTCTTTCGTCTGCCGGGCCATAGCGATCCCGATGAGATTGGCCATCGACCCGCCGCTGACAAAGAGCCCACCGGCTCCCGCATTGAATCCAAGAATTTGCCGAATCCAATCGATCGTTAGGCATTCGAGTTCCACCGGGGCCGGCGCCGAACGCCAGATCGTGAGATTGGCGTTCAGCATCGAAGCGAGCAGGTCGGCGAACGCCGCGATGGGAGTCCCAGGCGATTGGACATAGCCAAACATGCGCGGATGCGCGTTTTGCCGGCTAAACGGAACGATCGTCTCGCGAAAAACCTTCAGTAAACCGTCGAAATCGATTCCTTTGGTCGGAAGCGCGGGGTCGAGCCCGTCGCGAATTTCGCGTGAAGAAGTATGACGATATACCGGCCGATCATGGAGACCGCCGAGGTAATCGATCATGAATTGAGTGACGGAATTTCCCCAATCGCGGATTTCGTCGGCGGAAGGATAAAGCATTTCGACGTAGTATGCGGCGCGTCTAAGCCGTTGTCAGGCTTCGCACCGATGTTAGCCGAACGGATTTCAGGATTCTGCTGAATGATTTGTCGAGCCAACGTCGCTCGCTCTCCAGTTCGCTTCGCGTTGGGAGGGGCTACTTCGTCACAAATGGCGGCGGCGCAATTCGCTCAACGCAGCTCACATCAAGATTTCTCGCATCGCCTTTGTCCAGAAATTCGATCGCGATCCGATCAACACAACCAGGGTCCGTCAGGCCATCGACACCGTGGCCGGCCTGTGGAATAACGACATGTTTGCTGTTCGGCAAATACCTGGCGACCTGTTCGCCATACTTTGGCGGCGTGACCGGATCCATGTTGCCGGAAAAAATCAGCACCGGCGCGTTTGAGCGAACCGGCTCAAGAAAATCGGCCGGGATCTTACCGCGCGGCCACACCTGGCAGGCGCGCGTTTGCTGGAACACGCGATAGTTCCCGAACGGATTACCCGCAGTCAACTTCGCCGCTTCTTCCGGATTGATGAATGGGACGTCTTCGGCGCACGTGACCGACAAATACGCTCCGTCCGCCACGAAATCAGGGATTGACGGCGCAATTGCTTGCTGAAGAAACGGTGCGAAATCGCCTTGCGCAGCGCGATGAACGATCAACGGAATCCGCGCGGCTGTATCGCGGTCGTACATCCAAGTCCTGATCTTCTCCCCAAACACACCGCGCTGAATTTCGACCGTCGTCGGCTTGGCATTCTTGGGCGGAGAATATTCCGCATGCGCAGGCTGTTTCTCCAATTGCGCCAGCACGTTGTTCCAGTCATCGCGGATTTGCGGGAAAGCCGCATTACATCTCGCGTCTCGTTCGCATTCGCCCAACAGGAGGTCCATTGCGCGCACTGCGGACTCGGAGTGGTGTAACGGCACTTTCAAATCAGTCGGCGCGACGCCCACCAGGATGGCGCTGCGCACGTGCTCCGGATGCCGCCGCATGTAAATCAACGCCGCCTGCGTTCCGTACGATGCCCCGAAAAGATTGATCCTGTCGTACCCGAGCCACGCGCGCACGTCGTCCAGGTCATCGATCGCGATGGATGTTGTGTATTTAGTCAGGTCTGCGCGCTTCTCGAGCGCTTGACGCATTTCCTTGACGTAATCGACTGGAAACATCTCGCTCAGGTAGTAGCTCGGCGTTTTCTCCCGCGGAATTGCAAGGCGATTTGATCTTCCAGTGCCGCGCTGATCAACACACACCACATCGTGCCGGTGCCGATAATCTTTACCCGGTCCGGCATAGAAATCTGCTCGCTCAGCGGACGATGCGCCCGGGCCGCCCGCCAGATCGAACACCGGCTCCGCTTTCGTCTTTTGATCGAGCGCCGGCAGTACGACGATATTTAGATCGATCGTTCGACCCGTGCGCGTTTGCCGGTTTTCAAAAACCGTCAACTTTCCGCAGAACAATTCCTCATCGATTCCAACCAACCGACAAGGCTTCAACCTTGCCAAGCCACCCGGCAGGCGATGCTTCGTGCAACCGCCCACATCGACCAGAACCAAGGCGGTGCTGGTCGTCATCAGCAAGATGGAACAAACGCAGCGGAATCCGCGCACGCGCGACCTTATTGCGCATGCACGAGCTCGCGCAAATCCTAATCCCGGTCGCAACGGGACCGTTGCCGGACTCCGCAGCTTCCTGGGCGCAGCGAAACGGGGAAGCGCTCGAGCAGTTCGTGCGCAAGCACGCCAGTAGCCGAAAGGCACGACTCCCGCAACGGGCCCAGCAAAGTTCTCATTGTCGCGAAAATTATTCGGCCCAACTCACAACTGTTGAATCCAAAGCCGAGGCGAGCTGCATCTCAGTGAAAACAAACGACGATCGTTATGATTCCGGATTTCAGATTTGCTGTGCGGCAGCTGCTCAAGACACCGGGATTTACGACCGTGGCAATGTTGACGCTTGCGTTAGCAATCGGCGTTAACTCGGCCATTTTCGCGCTGATCAATGGAGTGGTGCTGAAGCCGGTGGTACCGGTCCGGCCTAACGAAGTCGTGAATATGTTCACGGCCCGACAGAATGCCAGCCACGATTATCGCCAGTTCTCCTACAACGAATACCGCGAGTTGCGCGAAAACGGCGGAGACGTGTTTGTCGATGTTGCCGCGCTCGAGTTCGCCGTCGCGGGCATCGGACGCGATCACGACATGCGGCGCAGCTTCGCTTTTCTGACTTCGGAAAATTATTTCCCAATGATGGGCGTGCAGCCGTTTCGCGGCCGGTTTTATGACGCCGAGGAATGTAAACCGAATGCGAACATGGCTGTGGTCGTGGCAAGCTACGGTTTTTGGAAGCGCAACGGCGGCGGCAATGATTTTGTCGGCAGGACGCTTCACATCAACGGGCAGCCTTACACCGTCATCGGCATCGCGCCGGACGGATTCAGCGGCGCGAACGCGTTGGTCGCGCCCGATATCTGGGTACCGCTCGGCATGCGTTCGCAGCTCGGGTCGGCCTTTGGCGATTCCGAAACGACGCATGACCTGTTGAACCCAAAGAATTACACGTTCAATCTCACGGCGCGGCTGCGCCCCGGCCTGACGATGGACGCGGCGAAAGCGCGTTTGCCGGTCCTGGCGCAACGATTGAATGCGGTCCAACCGGAGGGCAGCGAAGGTGCGCGGGAGTTGCAAATTCAAACGCCGTCGCGATTCAGCCTGAGCACGCAACCGGAGGACGACGGCCCAATCAGGCTGATCGCGACATTGCTCATGGCGATGGCCGGCGCGGTCTTGCTGATCGCGTGTTTAAATCTCGCGAACATGCTGCTAGCGCGCGGCACCTCGCGCTTGAAGGAAATCGCGGTCCGTCTGGCTGTCGGCGCGTCACGCTGGCAAATTGTCAGGCAATTATTGTGCGAAGGATTTCTGCTTGCCGTTTGCGGCGGCGCCATCGGCCTGATTTTGAGCGTCTGGTGCAACGATCTTTTACTCCAACAACTGCGCGGTCTGCTTTCGTCCGTGAATTTCTCGTTCGTCGTCAAACTGCGTCCGGACGCGGCGGTGCTTGCGGTGACATTCTTCTTTTGCCTCATTGCGACAATGCTTTTCAGCCTCGGCCCGGCGCTGAAGGCAACAAAGGCCGATCTCGTTAATGACCTCAAAGAACAAGTAGGCGAGCCGGCGCGAATCGGGCGGTTAAGTCGTTTCTTCGCGCCGCGTCATATTTCGGTAATGGCGCAAATCGCGCTCTCGCTCATGTTGCTGTTCGCCGCCGGATTATTCTTCCGTGGTGCGCTCAAAGCGGCCGGCCTTAATCCCGGCTTCGTCGCGCGCGGCGATCTCATCAGTGAGTTCGATTTCACTTTGATTAAGAAAACGCCGGCCGATTCGCGGCGATTGATCTTCGACATGGTGCGGCGCGCACGAGAGTTGCCCGGCGTAACCGCGTCCGCCGTCGGCACCATGCTGCCGTATTCCGATTTCACCAGCGCCCGCCGCGTTCTGCGCACAAAAGACACCATGCCTAATGATCCGAAGGCGCCGGATCCAAGCGTCAATTCGCTCTACACCGCGATAACGCCTGGTTACTGCGACGCGCTCGACATAAAACTCCTACGGGGCCGTGATTTCACTCAGGACGAATGCGAAAACAAAGAGGCGCGCCGCGTAGCGATCATCGACGAAGAAATGGCGAAAAAGCTTTTCCCGAACGAGGACCCGATCGGTCAACATATCCGCTATACGCAACCTCCGAAGGACGGCTCGCCTAACGATATGGAAATAGTCGGTGTCGTGAGCAAGCATCGGCATAGCGTTGAGAACGATTCCCTTGTTTGCCGTTTATTCGTGCCGTTGGCGCAGGGATACAGCGGCCAGACCTATCTGCATGTGCGGCTAAACACGCAAGATCGACGTGCCGTCGTCGCATTCATACCGACGCTTCGACAAACGCTGCGCGAGATCGACCCCGAACTGCCGCTGCTACAGATGACCGCGTTTGTCGACTTGATGGAAAAATCGCCCAACCTTTGGATTGTTAAGCTTGGGGCAACTCTCTTCGGGGCTTTTGGCACAATCGCACTGTTGCTGGCTGTCGTGGGTGTTTATGGTGTGAAAGCTTATGCCGTCGCGTGCCGGACCCGCGAAATCGGAATCCGCATGGCGTTGGGCGCACATCGGCGCGACGTATTCACCCTGATTATGCGACAAGCGGCGATGCAAACGGCTCTCGCCATCGGCATCGGTCTTGTTCTTTCGTTGGGTGCAGGGCGCGTCCTGGCCAAAATCTTGTATCAAGTAAGTCCGACCGATCCATTGGCGCTCGTCAGCGCGAGCTTGATGCTCGCCAGTGCGGCTCTTCTTGCTTGTTTCTTGCCGGCGAGGCGCGCCACTCGCGTGAATCCGATGACAGCGCTCCGAGCCGAATGACTCTGACTGCCGAAGACTCGTCAGCGGAGTTGAAACAATTCAGGACAAGTCCTGGCTAACCTTCGGTTCAGCCGGTTTTCGCTTCGACTTCGTTGCCGATCTTTTACGCGTGCGCGGCCGCTTTTGAGTGGCGCTCCCTTTACGAACAACGGATGTGGTCTTTTGTTGTGCTCCCGACGCGGAGGCTTGCCGCCGCCGCGATTCTTCGCGTTCCTTACGCAGCTTCCTTTCGTCCAGATACCTTCTAAATCTCTTATAAGCAAAACCGCCGCCGAAGCCGGCAGCAGCAATTGTCAGTGCAGCTGCGATCTTAACTGGACCGCGGCCCGGTGCCATGTGCCATGGACATTTGGCCAGTGGATACCTATCCGGGAGATTGAACCCGCATCCAGGTGAAGCACACTTACGCGCCATAATTGGTCATGTCTTTTAAAGGGACGCGACTGTTAAGCTCTACTAGGCCTGTCCGCGCTGACAAGTTAAATCGCGCCCGGCTTGCAGCGTAAACCGCTTACGCTGCATCAGAAACGAGGCTCTGGGTCTTGGAATGCGTGTCTAGCGTGAGCGCGTTTGGGTCGGTTCGTGCTACCATCAGCGGTGCCGATCATCCTTTTCGCACTGCTGGTTTTTGTTCTGCTCGCGTTGGCCGGCGTGATTTTGCTTTCCCTTGCTTTGCGCTACCGCGCCGGCACTGCTCGACGGCAAGCACGGCGCTGGGCCGCCAGCCTGAATGTGTGGGCGACGAGTTTCTCGGCCGTTTTCTTTCTCTCCTTCACCTTGCTGCTCTCGTTTTGGATCGGGTCAGCCTTTCGATTTGCCCTGATCGGTTTGGGGGTTGGAGCCATTCTCGCCTTGCTCGGTTTAGCGATGACTCGTTGGGAAAGCCGACCCGAAGGACTTTTCTACACTCCGAACCGCTGGCTCGCAGTTGTCGTCACGTTGGCAATCACAGCACGTTTTATCTACGGCTGGTGGCGCGCCACCCACTCCGGCAGCAACGCTCTCGGGGATCAGCATTGGCTGATCACGGCCTCCGGAACGCAGCTTTCCCTGGCAGTCGCTGCCGGATTGATCGGTTACTATCTGTTGTACTCCATTGGAGTGCGCCTGCGACTTACCCGCCACGAGCAACGGCGTGAAGCCTAGGGTGCGACGTGTTGCGGCTCCGGCAGATAGAAAAAGAGAATCCCGAGAATCACGTAGACCGAGAGAAGTTGTATGCCTTCGATCCAGTTCGTCTCGCCGTCTTCGCTGATCTGAAACAGGATGTAAACCGAGGCCACAACCGCCAAAACTTCCGGCACCGTGAATTCCAAGTCCATCGGCCGCCCGAAAAGATAGGAGAGAAAAATCAGCACGGGCGCGACGAAAAGCGCGATTTGCAGACTGGAGCCGATCGCGATGCCGACGCTCAGGTCCATCTTGTTTTTCATCGCCATGAGGATGGCGGTGGAGTGCTCGGCCGCGTTACCCACAATCGCCACCACGATAACACCGACAAACACCTCGGTCAGGCCGACGGAGTCCCGGACGTTTTCGATCGTGCCCACGAGAAACTCCGAGAGCAAAGCGACCAAGACGGTAGCGATGAGCAGGATGGTAATGGCCTTGCCGCGCGACCATTGCCTGGCCCTTTCTTCGACATGTTCTTCAGCACTTCGGAAGAGATGCTTGTGGGTCCGGAGCGAGAAACCGAGCATGCAGAAATAGGTAAGGAACAAGACAACGGCGATGGCCAGGGAGAGCTTCTGCTCGACCAGCGGGCTCCAGCCGCCAGGACTCGAGTGGGCGGTGAGGTGAAAGACCGTCGGGATGATGAGACCGATCGCGGCCAGCGAGAGCGAGATGGCGGAAGTGCGCGCTGCGGTGCCGTTGAAACGCTGTTCTTTATATTTAGTGCCGCCGAATAGAATGGAGAGGCCGAGCACCAGCAGCACGTTACCGATGATCGATCCGGTAAGGGAGGCTTTCACCACATTGGTCAGACCTTTGGAAAGAGCGATGCCGGCGATGATTAGCTCCGCGGCGTTTCCGAAAGTGGCGTTGAGCAATCCTCCCAGGCCTTCCCCGACGCGGGCGGCCAGCGCTTCAGTGGCGCGTCCGATCCAGCCCGCGACCGGAATGACGCCGAGAGCGGAGCAAACGAAGAGCGCAGTCGGACTGATACCCCCCGGCCAGAAGCGCAGAAGCATCGCGAGCGGAACGAAGATAAGAAGCCAGTCGAGGGACGGTTTGAGTTTCAAAAGTCTGGGAATTTCGCGACTT
>WNGA01026142.1_pt1 | contig 15435 bp, 10 predicted proteins | sample 5400061 | NCBI WGS metagenome assembly WNGA01 (sample SAMN13153366, study PRJNA577476) | soil metagenome | isolation source: 100 cm soil or saprolite under grassland replicate 2 | place: USA:California | collected 2016-06-15
GGGTGTGGCGGTCGGCTGCCCATTGCGCCCCAACCCCGGCTTCTCAAGCAGCGCTCTCGCCTTCTCGAGCATCTTGGCCAAGCGCGCCTCGCCCTGTTCGCGCAGCTTGGCGATGATATTGTCGGCGCTCTTGCCATGCGCCTCGGCGTACTGCGCCAGGCTTTGGCCACCCTGCAGCGCCGCCGTCACTTCCTCCGGCGTGGTGCCGGCCACATCCGCGGTCGCCTTGATCAGCGCCGCGCCGAAACGCCGGCGATACTGCCGCACATCGGTCAGTTGATCACCCAGCTTTTGATCGGCCATGACCTTTGGCGCGGCATCGTCGAAAAAGCGGAGCAAGGCATCGGCGCGCGCCTGGGTCAGCTTGCCGGTCGACACCGCCTGCTTCAGCCGATCATCGAGCTTGGTGCGCGCAGCGCCGATGATCTCAGCGTCGGTCTTGCCATGCGCCTGGGCATACTGCGATAGGCTCTGGCCCGATTTCAGCGCCGCGATCACATCCTTCACCTGGGTGCCGGTGGTGTCGGCGGTGACCCGAATCAACCCCTGGGCCAGCTTGATCGCCTTACGCACCTGACCATTGCGGGGCAGCGTATTCGGCTGGGCATTCGGCGTGGCGGTACTCTGCGCGGCGGTGGTGCTGACGCTTCGCGGCAGCGACTCGGCGTAGACCGCGCCGCCGGCCAGGATCAAGGCAAGCGCGCCGCCAGCGATGCCAATCAAAAGTTTGCGGTTCATGTGCTCTGCTCCTACTTCTTTACTCTGCTTACTGTTAAGACTTACGCGGTCACTCGCAAAACACGAATTTTTCTTCTTCGTATCGAACGTTTTTTTGTTCGTAGAACGAAAAAACGTTCGATACGAGAGTTTTTAATCCGTGGTGGTCTACTGTTCGCGTCTACCGCGCCTGTATGATAGCGCCGAGGTGTGAAGAAGCTATGAAGCTCGAGACCATTTGACAGTCGCTGCGCCCGCACGTACCATGATCGTGACGTGTCAGAAAGTAGAGTCGTATGCATCATCCTCGCACGTGGATATACGTTAGCTTGCTGCTGACTTTGCTGGCGGGATGCACCGCAAACCCGCCCGCTGCGCCAGGCGCCGCCGAGCCGACCGCAGCCGTTTCAGCCGGCGCGCCACGTGCGCAAGCAACCGCGATGCCAACGCCACAACTCGCCAGCCCAGCGCCAGCCACCGGCGCGGCCCGGCATCCGTTTCCACAGCACACCGCTTACGCTCCGGGAACGATCAAACCCAGCCAGCATTCGCAGGATGCGTTGGATCGATCGGTGCGCAATGCCTACCGCTTCTGGAAGCTATCGTATCTCAAGAATGGCTGCGGCGCCGGCCGCTTCCATGTCGACCCCGGCCCAGACGTGAGCGGTAGCCCATCCAGCCGGGGCATTGCGGTCTCCGAGGGCCAGGGTTACGGCATGCTGATCGCCGCGTTCATGGCCGGCGCCGACCCCGACGCTAGGCGCATCTTCGACGGCATCTACGCCTTTTTCCGCGACCATCCCAGCGCCGGCAGCCCTGATCTGATGGCCTGGAAGCAGGTCGAGGGCTGCACGGATCTCGTCCCAGGTGGCACGCACTCGGCCACCGACGGCGACGTGGATATTGCGTACGCGCTGCTGCTGGCCGACCGCCAGTGGGGCAGCGATGGCGCGATCGACTATCACCAGGAAGCGCTCAAGGTCATCGCCGCGCTCAAGGCCAAGGTCGTGAACCAGCAGACGTACACGCTGCTACTCGGCGACTGGGTGAGCGCGAGCGACTCGCGCTACTACAACGGCACGCGTTCGTCGGACTTCATGCTCGACCATCTGCGCGTCTATGCCGCCGCGACGGGCGACGCCGAGTGGACGCGCGTGGCAGATGCAACCTACACGTTGATTGCCGGCATGCAGAGCAAATACAGCCCGAAGACCGGCCTGCTGCCGGACTTCATTCAGGACATCGACACCACGCCCGCGCCGGCGCAGCCGAACTACCTCGAAAGTGGCAGCGATGGGCGCTACGCATACAACGCCTGCCGCGCGCCGTGGCGCATCGCCATCGATTATGTGCTCAACGGCGACCAGCGCGCGCTGGCGGCGCTGAAGCCGATCAACAGCTGGGTGCGCGCCAGCGCCGCCGGCAAACCGCAGAATATCTATGGCGGCTATCAGCTCGATGGCACCGCCGCGGCCGACGCCTTCTCGATCGCCTTCGCGGCGCCTTTGGGCGTCGGAGCGATGGTCAGCTCCGACAACCAGGAATGGTTGAATGCGCTGTGGGATCAAGTGGCCGGCAGCTCGGTTCAAGGCTACTATGGCGACTCGCTCAAGCTGTTGAGCATGATCGTTATGTCCGGTAACTGGTGGTCACCACGAAATTGAGAATTGAAGCGTATGCCAACCGAATTGGTCCAAGTTCTTGGCCTCGAAGGCCCCAACCTGTATGGCCCCCAGCCGGGTGTCTTCCTCAAGATTCACTCCGATAAAGATCGCGCACACCGGCTGAAAGACGCGCTCAAAGACGGGGCGCAAAGTGTCGGCATGGTGATCGGCTACCTGGAGTTGAACACCCAACCACAGCCGGATGGCTTCGTTATCAGTGCGAACTTCACCACGCCGACGCCGGCGATCGGCGTTGCGCTGGCACGCTATGTCGTCGAGGGGCTGAACCGCCAGGAAGCTGGCGACAAGGAGTGGGACGCCGAGGGGCCGCTTTGGGATCTGCAAAAGCGCCGTCGCGCCGAGGCGCTACCGCTACCGGCGCTCCAGATTACGGCCGAAGCGGCATCGCGCGGCATCCCGGCGCTCACGCGCGCCGACGGCCAGATTCAGCTGGGTTATGGCATCCGCGGATGGGTGTTCGATCCGGCGCAGTTCAAGGACCGCACGGCCGCCAGCACTCTTACCGGCGAAGAGATCGGCATCGGCCCGCCGCCGTTTGCTCGCCCGGCGGCCGCCCTCGAGGTGCCATGGGAGCAGATCGGCCCGATTCCGATTATTGCCATCGCGGGGGGCGCCGGCGCTGAAACCGCGGCCAAGCTGATTGCGGCGACGCTGCAAGCACAGCGGCAAGCGGCGCGCCTCGCCACCGCCGCCGACTTCGACACCACGCGGACACTGCTGGCCGATCCATCCGCCGCAATTGCCGTGATCAATGTGACCGCCGAAGGCATCGCGCAGCGCGGGCTGGCGTTCGAGCGCAGCGCATACAGCGCCGTGACCGAGCTGCCAGCCCAGCTGCCGGCCGGCATTGGCGACTATGCCGAGCTGGCGCGCGTGCTGGGCGTGCCGATGCTGGTAACCGACTCCGATGGCCGCGTCGCGCTCAACGCCGACGTGCCCGAGCTGGTCGAACTGAGCGACTATGCGCCCTGCCCGATTATCTATTTCAGCGCCAGCGCGGAGAATCCTATAGTCGGCTTTCATCGTGTCGCAGGTGGTATGGCGCTGTTCGTGCGCGACGGCATGGTGATAGCGGCGCACGGCGCGGCCGAGCAGGCCGTCGCCGCGGCGACGCTACCAACTGAGGAGTTGCCGGGCGCATTGGCCGGGGTGGCGATCCTTTGGGCGCTTGGGCTATCCTGGGAACAGATCACTGGATCTACCTGATATATTGTTGGGTCAACCGGTCGAGCCAACGGCCCGCGCGATCGTCGAGCGCATCCGTTCTAGATTGAACGGCTTCGGAAGGAAGCCCGCGAACTTCAGGTCGCTCATCCGGCCGATCATATCGTCCTCGGCATGGCCGCTCATCATCACGATCCGCGCATTGGGATCGATCGCCTGTATCGCGCGACTGACCGCCTCGCCGCTCATATGTGGCATCGTCATATCAAGCAGCACGCACACAATCTGCTGAGCACGTTCCTCAAAGCGCGCGATTCCAGTTTGACCATCGCTGGCGGTGATCGCCCGATACCCAAGGCGCTGAAGCATACGCGCGGCGATAGTGCAGATACTTTCCTCATCATCCACGACAAGAATAACACCACCTAGCGACGCGGATTCATGTTCCGCCATCATGGCACCTACCTCTAAGTGCAAGCAATCGCAAATTCGTTCCTATTTCCTTCAGTTCCCCTATTTCCCTTTGGCCACGCCAGCGAAATAGGGGAACTATGGGAACTAGGATCGAGCTTGTGATAGGCTGTACTAAGGATCGCTCTTCACCAGCAGCACCGGCAGCGGGCTAATGTCGAGCAGATCGTCGGTGATATCTTCCAATAAAATGCGATCGAGCGCACTGGCGACCCGGTGAGCGCCGATGACCAGCAAATCGTAGCTGCCGACCCGCAATTCCGACAAAATTTCGTCGATCACTGGGCCAGCCCGCCCGCGCATCTGCGCCGGCACGCCATGCTCATTCAGCATTGCAACGGCAGCGCGTAGCGTATTCGCCTCAGGAGCTTGGCTCGCCAGAAACGTCTCAACCGTATCTTGCCGATTCGCCAGCCCCTCGAAGAGCAGTGATTGCTGCGAAACGACATGGAGCACGGTTACGGCAGCGCTCAGCGGCTTAGCAATCTGTGCTGTGGCTTTGACATCGCCAAAGGTATGAAAATCGCCGCCACTGGCCAATAAAATGCGCCGGATCGGCCGTGTGGGGCCATGCACGCGCAGCACCGACGGCTCCAGCCGCTGCGCGATTACTTTGCTATGCGCCCCCGGCAGGAGCCGCCCTAATGGCTGGTGCAGCCGGCCCAGGATCACCAGATCGTACGATTGAGCATGCGCGGCCATCAGAATCGCCGTCTGCGCATTGCCTGGCAGCGCGCTGAATGTCACCGGAACGCTTGCGGGCACTGCCAGACGCGCGCACGCCTCTTCAAGCAGCGGGCGCCGTTCGGCGCCCCCGCCGGTCACCAGCGTCAACGACGTGGCGCAATATTGAACAATCTGGGCGCTGAACTGGAGCACGGTATCGCGCGATGGCGCCGGGCCGGCGTATAGTAATACTTTCATGATTTCACCAGTAGCAGTATGACCGGTATAATCAACATGATACATAAAAATGCGCCAAGTGTCCGATTATCGCGAATAACGATCTCTTGCAACCGCAAGATGGCACGTTCGAACGGACGATAGCAGAACGCAAGTACCAACAGCGACAGCGTCGCCACGCTAATCATTTCGACCAGTACAATCGTGAAGGCCGCCGGCCCGCCATTGATCAACGCAGCAACTAGCGTATCGATGAATGTTGTGATATTCGCACCCATGATATATGGCAGTGTATTCTCACGCCGTACCAGGCCCTTGGCCGAGAGTGGCACGAGAATCGAGAGCGACACCGAAACAGACAGTGTCAAAGACGTGACTGCGCAGCCCAGCAGAAACATCGCCACCGGGCGATAAACGAGCCGGCCAATATGCTGAAATGAGCTGCGCTCGGCATTCATCTCGGGCAGCGCGCGATCGAGCAGATTGAATCCGAGCAGCAATGTTCCGATACCTAATCCAAAGATCGCCCAGCCGGGCAGACCGAGCTGCTTAATCAGGCCGAGAATCGGATCAAAGGCCGGATCGATCAATGATGAAATCGGCGTCGTTGCGCTGACCTGCAAGCTACGAAGCACCCCGGAGGTCAGCAGCCAATAGCCAATCGCCAGCGCCGGCAGATAGATCGCAGCCGTCGTCAAGAGCGCCAGCACCCCGATCGAGATGCTGGCGGCGCGCTGGTGCCCGCGCAGATAGTAGACAAACCCGACGAACAACACAATGAACGACGCGCCTAACCGCGATCCGGTGATCATTGTAAAGGCCTGCGTGGCAGTGATCGTGCCGGCAGCAAAAAACGAGACGGCAATCGCGGCCACCGGCGATCCGCTCAGAAAGATATACGCGAGCAGCCAGCCGAACCCCAACGAGTTCACTGCGCTCGAAATATGCAGGTAGCTGATAATCGCGCCACCATACACTTTGGCGCCCTGCTTCAACAAGAGCAGCGCCAAAATGAACACCAGCAGCCCCACGATCATGATCAGTAGCTTAAGCAACCAGCGGGGTAGTCGCAGCGCAGTCCGGCCGGCCAATGCTTTCGGCGTTACCGAGAAAGCGTTCGCCGTGTTCTTCTCGGCATCGAGTGGAATATGCCGGTCGGGTCGTGCCATAAAAGGAAAAACCTTTCGTACTGACACCGTATCGCCATGGCGCTCTTCCCGTCGCGTTTACGCGGAGCGGGGGCAGCGCCAGAATACCGCTTTGTCTTGCCAAAAACGCCAATCTGTGGTACACTTGTGCTAAGGCACAGAACCCGCCTCGCGGGGGAAACGGCTTCGCACATTGACAACTGATTGGCGGTTCGGACGGATAATCCGCCGTCCGGTAAAATCAGTTCGGTTGTACGACCTTCTGGCGTACATATGAGCCGAAGCGCTATACGTAGCCATGTGCTGCGTGGGACGCAAGTCAGTCGCCCCTGAAACCCTGGCCCTGAGTCAGATCTGTCATTCGGGTTGAGGGCAAGCTGCCTGCTTATGAAGATTAAGAAATTAATCGGGTAGCCCGCTTCAGCGGGCTTGGGCTGTTAGCGCGGGTGCTTTAGCCCCGCGCGTGTGACGGTGCGAAATGCCCGATTTAATAATAAAAGTTCATTAGCTGGCTCGTCAAGCGCCACCTGTGCACGGCCCTGGGCGGCCAGGTAACCAAGGTGCGCCGAAACGGCTGAGACAAAGATTGCGTACTAATGTAAAATGTGCGTTCGGTGATCTGCTGCAGAATGGCCATCGTTTCTTCTTTTATGATCGAATTTTTGTTTTGCTTTTTGCACTCTATGAACACAAAAAGCAAAAACAATTCGAGGATTATAGCATAGCGAACCAAATGGGTCGCACACAATCACATACTCGGCTTGGTAGGTGAGATTTGCTCCGGGCTGCGCTGCAAGCGCAGGCGCGGCAGGTCGTCCCAAGCTAGGGACCCCTGGCCAGTCTCAATATCGGCGGGGATACACGCGCGCACGGCGGCGATATCCGCGCACAGTGCCGCGACATCCAGGCCACCATGCGCTGGCGCATACGGCGCCAGCAGGCGCGCGGCACTGCCCAGCGTGCGGCGCGGCGCGGTGACCAGCCCCAGGCGCAGTTGGTTGAGCGCGTTACAAAGCTGAATCAGGCCGCGTAGAAAATCGCTGCGATCTTCAAACCAGCATTCCTCGAAGGCCAGCAGCGCATCGCGATACGACTCGGCGTTGAAATGCGCAATTCCGTCGTCAAAAGCTTGTTTCACTACTATCCGTAAAATCCGTGATCTATTACGGATATTCCTCCATCTAACGACTGTTCTGCTCGAGGCGCGCCAGCTCTTGCTCGACGACTGAATCGTCTAGCTTCTTGAACAGCGGCACGGGCTGCTGGAGCTTCTGGCCAACCGGCAGCGCGCTTGGCTCCCAGCGGCCAACCCAGCCAGCATAGTCGCCGGTCAGCACGCGATGGGTGCTGCCGTCTTCTTCGGCATACTCGCGGAACTCGAGCGGCCCGGCGATATCGCCAGCATAGCCCAGCAGCTCGTGCAGCTTCTGGCTGGTAAACGGCAGGAACGGGGTCATCAGCGTCTTCAGGCTGTCGACGCAGCGCAGCGCCACAAACAGCACCGTGCCCGCGCGCTCGCGATCGGTCTTGATCACCTTCCAGGGCTCCTGCTCGCTCAGGTATTGGTTCAGCTGCCCAGCCAGCCTCATCGCCTCGCCTAGCGCAGCCTTGAAGCGCGCCGCTTCCAGCAGGGCGCCGACGCTGGCGAATCCGCCCTCGATCGCCGCGATCAGCGCCTGATCCCCCTCGGTGAGCGCGCCGGGCTGCGGCACTTCGCCGAAGTTACGGAACACGTTTGTGAGCGTGCGGTTCACCAGGTTGCCCCAATTCGCCACCAGCTCGTCGTTGTTGCGCCGCACGAACTCGGCCCAGGTGAAGTCGGTATCCTGCGTCTCCGGACCGCCGATCGTCAAGAAGTAACGCAGCGGATCGGCATCATAGCGGCTCAGCACGTCGTTCACATAGATCACGACCCCGCGGCTGCTGCTGAACTTTTTGCCCTCCATCGTCAAGAACTCGCTGCTGACGATATCGTAGGGCAGGTTCAGATCTGGGCTATCGCCATTGCCGCCAATCTCGCCGCCATTGCCATAGCCCATCAGCATGCTCGGCCAGATCACGCTATGGAAGACGATATTATCTTTGCCCATGAAGTAGTAGTGCCGCGACTGTGGATTCTGCCACCACTCACGCCATGCGTCGGGCGTGCCACGGTTCTTGGCCCACTCGACGCTTGCCGAGAGGTAGCCAATCACGGCGTCGAACCAGACATAGATCCGCTTGTCGTCGCGCCCGGCATACTCGGGCAGCGGGATCGGCACGCCCCAGTCGAGGTCGCGGGTGATCGCGCGCGGGCGCAATTCTTGCAGCAGGTTCAGCGAGAAGCTGCGCACATTCGGCCGCCAATGGCCCTGCCGGTCGATCCAGGCCGACAGGCGCTCGGCGAAGGCCGAGAGATCCAGAAAGAAGTGCTCGGTCTCCTTGAACACCGGCGGCGTCCCATCGACCTTCGAGCGCGGGTTGATCAGATCGGCCGGGTCGAGCTGATTGCCGCAGTTGTCGCACTGATCGCCGCGCGCCTCACCATAGCCGCAGATCGGGCAGGTGCCCTCGATATAGCGGTCGGGCAGCGTGCGCCCGGTGGTCGCCGAAAACGCGCCTAGCGCCGTCTGCTTTAGAATATAGCCCTTGTCGTAGAGCGTTTTGAACAGGTCCTGCGTCACGCGATAATGGTTCAGCGTCGTGGTGCGCGTGAAAGTGTCGTAGCTCAGCCCCAGGTTGCGCAGGTCGTCGCCGATCACGCGGTTGTAGCGATCGGCGAGTTCCTTCGGGGTGACGCCCTCTTTATCGGCGGCGAGCGTGATCGGCGTGCCGTGCTCGTCGGTCCCTGAGACCATGAGCACATTATTGCCCTTGAGGCGATGATAACGGGCAAAAATGTCGCTCGGCACGCCGAAGCCGGCCACATGGCCGATATGGCGCGGGCCGTTGGCATAGGGCCAGGCGACGGCAACAAGAATATGGTCGGGCATCGTGTATCTCCACTCTATGGTTTATCGTTGTATGCTTTATTTGAGGTTTCAGGATAGTACAGAAGCGATGATTCCGCAAACCGGTACGATCGTAAGCGATATCAACCGATATCGTGATATAAAAGCTTGTTTTGCAGATGGCCGTGTCGATTTGAGTGTTAAAATGAGGTTTTCGTATGCGCAACGCCCGCCGCGCGTGCCACAGGGCAACCCAACCGAATCGTAGGCAATAGCAAGCAACTCACCGCATGCTAGTCTTGCTGGGGCATTACATTGCGATCGCACTGGCACCCCAGCAAAACGCCCGGCAAAGGTCTATCCAGGGCGAGCCAGCTCCAGCTTTGGAAACAACACGCCGGCCTGCTGTATCGCCGTGCCAGCCGGGTAGCGCCCCCACTCCAGTGCCTCGCTCAGCCTGATGTTTGGCTCCAGCACGAGCCCAAGCTGGCGCGCGATCGAGTCGGCGGTCGCGGGCAGGAACGGCGCAAGAGCGTAGGCCAGTTGCCGCAGCGCTTCGGCCAAAACGTATAAGCTGGTCGCCAGGCGCGCCTCATCCGGCTCGGCGGCGCGGCGCTTGGCCAACGCCCAGGGCCGCACGTCGGCCACGTATTTATTCGCCGCTGCCACCAGTTCCCAAATCGCGGCTAGCGCCTCGTCGGGCGCAAAGCGCTCCAGCGCGGCGTCGAGGCGCTCGTACAGGCGATTGGCGGCGTCGACCAGGCGGCGATCGATCGGCTCCAGTGCGCCATGCGCCGGGACAATGCCATCGTAATAACGACTCAGCATGCCAATCGTCCGGCTCAGCAAATTACCGAGCCCATCGGCCAGGTCGGCATTGTAGGCGCGCACCAGTCGTTCCAGCGAAAAGTCGCCATCTGCGGTGGCAGGTATTTCGCGCAGCAGATAGTAGCGCAGCGTGTCGGCGCCGTAGCGCGCGGCCAGCTCGACCGGATCGACGACATTGCCAAGCGACTTGCCAATCTTGCGACCGCCGGCCGTCACAAAGCCATGCACGAAGATATCGGTCGGCAGCGGCACGCCGGCAGAGAGCAGTATCGCCGGCCAGTAGATCGCGTGGAAACGAATGATGTTCTTGCCGATCACATGGGCTCGGCGGGGGCTGTGTGCCCAATAGCGCCGGTAGTCCGGGCTATCGTCGGCATAGCCGAGCGCGGTAATATAGTTGCCCAGCGCGTCGAACCATACATACGTCACCTGCTCGGGGTCGCCCGGCACGGCAATACCCCAGCCGCGTGCGCGGGCGCGCGAGCGCGAGACCGGCGCGACCTGATGCTCGGGGCAGAGCCCATCGGCCAGCTCGTCTTCGGCGTAGAACTGCTCGCAGCCAACGCAGTAGAGCCCACGATACGCTCGCCGGTAGATATCGCCGCTGCGCGCGCAAGCCTCCCACAACCGGTGCACGCCAGCCAGGTGCCGCTGGTCGACGCTCGTGCGGATGAAATCGTCGAACGAAAGATTGAGCGAGTCGCGCAAGGCGTAGAATTGCGCCGCGTTACGATCGACCAGCACCTCGGTTGGAACGCCCTCGCGCTCGGCGGCGCGCACATTCTTCAGGCTGTTTTCGTCCGTCCCGGTGAGGAACCGGACATCGCGGCCATTCAGGCGTTGATAGCGCGCCAGGGCATCGGCCTGCACATCTTCCAACGCATGGCCAATATGCGGCCGCGCGTTGACATACGGGATGGATGTTGTGACGTACCAGGGTGAATATGATTGGTTTATTGGTTGGTTGCTCATTGCAGATTGCTCCTCTAAGATTGCCACGACTTACGCAGTGGACGCGAACATTGGACCACCACGGACTAAAATCTCTTATATCGAACGTTTTTCGTTCTGCGAACGAAAAAACGTTCGATACCAACAAGAAAAGGGCCGCCCACGCTGGGCGGCCCCGACGATTCCGAAGAACTTCGAGTCAGGCAGCAGACAGCATAGGCAATCGACCGCGCGGTAGCCCGCGCGATTGCATTGCCATATGCATTGTCAACACTACCAGCATTGCCAGATCCTACCTTTAGCGCCCAGGCTGGCGCGGCGGGCGTCGCGACATCGGCGCGCCACGCTGGACCAGCGGCTTAGAGCCGCCCGATTTTCCGTTCGACTTGGATGACTTGCCGCCAGACGATTGACTCTTCTTCGACATGTGATCCTCCTTGACAATACACCAGACTGGTTGGGAACCCGATCGCCATTCCGCACCCGCGGCGCGCCCGAAGCGCGGAGAATCAAAAAGCCGTGGGCATTTGCGCTCCCCACGGCCGGTGTATCGCTTGTCGAAGAGGCTAGCCTGGCGACACACTGACAGTGGGCATGACCATTTCCATCTCCCGGATGCGAATAATCGCAGCCAGTCGACCGGTCATGACCATCATGTCGCGCAGGTTGACCATCGTGAAAACTATACCACGTTTGATCCATCGCTGTCAACGGCACATTCTACGACCTTTGACTGAATCACTACTGCGACGGAGGTCCAAGCTCTTCCAGCGCGGCCTGGATCTGTGGATCGTCGGCTGGGGCAAAACGCCACCAATCGGCGTCGATCTCGCGATCGGGGCGCACTCCAACGCCTTCGAGCAGGCTGCCGTCGGGCAACTGATAGGCCATTTCGGCCAGCCAAAGACGCGAGCCATCGGAAAATTCATGCGCTAACAGATTTTCGGTATTGCCCGCCGTAGTGGTTCCAACGAAGCGCGCCCGGCCACGAACGCGCATTCCGGCGGCAAACATTTCGGCCGCGCTCACCGTATCGGTGCTGGTCAGCACAACGATCGGCACGCTTGCGAGCTGCGGTATCACTTGCCCCTTGGGGATCTCCAGATCATCGTGCGCCTGCCGCCCGCCGCTGGAGCCGATGGTACCGCCGTCGATAAAGATTCCCAGCGTCTCAAGCATAAGGTGAATAAATCCGCCACCATTATCACGCACATCGATGATTAGGCCGGTTAATGGCCCGGCAGCCAGCAGCGATTGCAGTTGATCGCGCACCTGCTGAACCAGATCGGTCTGAGCAAAGGTATTGATAGACAAGATCCCCACCTGTGTGCCAGGCAGGCGCTGCGCCGTGACAGGCGGGAACGCGTCTTCGGGAATAATCTGCCGGACAAGCGCGATATCGCGCGGCACGCCGCCGGGCGAGCGCACGGTAAGATGCACGACTGTGCCAGGGGCGCCACGCACCGCACCTTCTGGGCCATCAGGGCCGAAGGCGGCGGTATCGGTAAACGGGATGCCGCCGATCGCTACAATCAGATCGCGCGGCTGCAGCCCGGCTTGATCGGCGGGCCCGCCGGGCGCGAGTCGGGTAATCACCGCGCCGTCAGGGCGATCGCGTATCGAGATCCCAATGCCACCATAGCTCAGCGTCCCCTCGGTACGCGCTTGTTCTTCCGCCACTTCTTGTGGCGACTCAAAGCGGCTGTGCTCGTCGCCCAGCAGCGCGATCATCTCGCGCATGGCCCGATAGAACTGCTCCGGCGTCTCGGCGACCCGCACGTTCGGCTCGTACTGTGCGCGCACCGCTTTCCAATCGACGCCGCGGAAATCCTTATAGAGATAGCGCCGATTCACAATATTCCACAGCTGGTCGAAGATCTTCTGGCGCGCGGCGAGATCGAGCGGAGCCAGTGTCGCGGTCGGCGTAAGCGGCGGCGCGGTCGGCTCAGGCGTGGCTGTTGGCGCTAGCGTCGCGGTCGGCGGCGCGGTCGGCTCAGGCGTGGCCGTTGGCGGCTGCGTCGCGGTCGGCGGCACGACAGTTGGAATGAGCGTTAATGTCGGCGCCGGCGTAGCAAGCTGTGCTTCCTGTGCCGGGGCGAATGGCGCCAGCGGGCTACAGCCGGCCAGCACCGCGATGCTCAGAAGCCAGGGGAGCCTACTCGTAAGAAATGAACGCAGCCGCATGGTATCCCTCGCCAGTGATGATCCTGGGAGCACCATGATACCACAGCGTTCATGAATGGGGCTTCGTATCACGTTGAGGGTTAGGCACAGAGGATAGAGGATGGAAGAGAGAAGATAGCTGCTATCTTGCGACTAGCGCTATCTTCTCTTTTCCATCCTCTATCCTCGATCTTCGCTCTATGGCCAGCGAAATCTCTAGTATTAGGGCCACATTATGTGAACAGATCTTCATAGATCTGCCGAAGCTCGCGGCTGCGTACGAGCCGGTTGACCAGGTTACGTTTCAGGGCGTAGACGAACTCGACATCTTCGAACAGATCCGGGTGGCGCGCGAAGATCTTGCGCGGCGGCAACGCGAGCACGAACGTCTCCTTCAGCACCACGCGCTCGAGGTCGGCGGTGATGATCTTGAGCACCTGTTGCCAGAATGCCTGGCGCGCATTGTTCCATAGCACTTGTTGCTCCGGCGTCATCACACTGCGAACCTCCAGGCGTTGGTAGGCGCGCTCGCGCGTCGCCATTGCGCGGGAGTTATCGATCACCGCCGCCGCGACGCAGCTGCGCAGGTAGGCCATGAGCGCGGCCAGGCTGTTGAAGTGCGCAAATTGCTCAGCCGTAAGCGCCGACCAGGCCCGTGATAGCGCGCGGTCGGCGATATCCTCAGCCGACTCGTCGCCCGACGATTTGGCGCAATACTGGCGCGACCAGCCAAGAATCACAGGCCGATAGTAGGCGTAGATCGCCGCCCACGCCTCGCCGGAACGCTCGACAATCGCGCTACGAAAGAGCTCGTAGCCTTCGCGATCGGTCAACTTTGGAGACTGCATCGTCACGATCGCCCTCGCAGTTCATTTAATTATCCTAACGTTTTTGGGGGTACACTGTATAAGATCCATGTGGGGAGGATTTCTTACACTTTTTTACAAAATTCATGAACAGGACTTACGTGGCCACCTGCAAAACACGGATTTTTCTTCTCCGTATCGAAGGTTTTTTCGTTCTGCGAACGAAAAAACCTTCGATACGAGAGCTTTTTATCCGTGGCGATCCGATATTCGCATCCACTGCGTAGGTCGGGTCAATTAAAAGCGGCCGACCGCGTTTTCGCGATCGACCGCTTCGCCTGGTTCTTGGTTCTCGGTTCTCGGTTCTTGGTTCTCGGTTCTATTTCGTGTTTGGCGTAGAGATCAGACCTTCGTTATATCAGGTTTGGCGCGTGGAATCCACAAGATCCGGTAGTATTCGATCCGCACCTGGGCGCTGTCGGCCACGAGCGTGCCGGCGGTCTCGAGGTTCAGCGGCGCGACGGCGAACGGGTAGCCCGCCGGCAGGTAGGTTGGCAGCGGCGTCCACGCGCCGTCGACCAGGCGGCAGATCCGCAGGTCGCCGGCCAGCAGCTCGCGCTCGTCGGCCAGCCGGAAGAGCGAATCGTAGTACAGCGTCAGCGTCGGCGCGATCCGCATCGGCAGCGCGGCGTTGCTGGCCAGGCTCACGACCTGGCTGCGCCCCCGCGCATCGGCCGGCATGCCGCCCTGAAGGCCATGGACAACCATCGTGATCAGCTTGAGCCCGCTGTAGTCGCTCATCGGCAGCTTGCTGGTCGCGTACGCGCCGGGGTTGGCGGCGTAGGCTTCGGCGCGCGCCGCATCGTAGAAGTACAGCGCGGCGGCGCCGTCCGACGACCCGGCGGTGATTGGGTTGGCGGGGAATGGACTGGTAGTAGTAGGTCCACCGCCCTGCGAGAACGAGCTGATCAGCAGGCCGCCGTCCCGCCAGCGCAGCAGCACGTGGCCATCCAGCGTCGGCACATCCTGGATGGCGCTGGCCCAGTCGCGGCGATCCGGCGCGCCCAGGGCGATCACGTCCGCCGGCGCTACCTGGCCGAGCGGGAACAGCCACGCCTGGTCGGGCGGCGCACCGGGGCTATCGATCCGCACGCTGACGCGCGCCAGCTTTTGCTCGGGTTCCGCGCGGTCGGGCACTACCGCGATCTGCGGGAACGCCCGCGGAGTCGCGTCGCGCCACTCGGCGACGCTGGCCAACGCCTGGCCATCCGCAAGGGCCACGTCGATAAGGCCGCGGAACACGGCGGTCCGGTCGTGCCGATCCTTGCCAATCAGCACGATCGTATCGCCCTGGCCGGCGCCGAGCAGTTGGAAGCCATCCTCGGCCGATCGGGCTTCGAGCGTGCCCTGGGCGATCACCCGCGCGGGAGCCTTGCCGCCATCCATGCTCGGCAGGACATACACCCAGCAGTTGTCGAGCCGCAGTTCTGGCGGAAAGGCGCGCAGCAGCAGGCCGGCGTGGCGCGCCTGAGCCGGCGCCGCCTCGGCCAGCGCGCCCAGGCGATACAAGCGCGGCAGCGGCAGCGGCAGCCGCCCCGGCCCTTCGAGCGACTGCGCGGATGGGTTCAGCCAGGGGAAGCGCGCCTGAATGATGCCCCATTCCTCGCTC
>WNGA01007282.1_pt1 | contig 15434 bp, 18 predicted proteins | sample 5400061 | NCBI WGS metagenome assembly WNGA01 (sample SAMN13153366, study PRJNA577476) | soil metagenome | isolation source: 100 cm soil or saprolite under grassland replicate 2 | place: USA:California | collected 2016-06-15
GTGCCGTTCTCGAGCACCTCGACCTCGCGGGTGAGGTCGGCCGCGTCGAGTTCATCGAGCCAGGCACGGAAGCGGTCGACGCGCTGGGCACGCGCCGCGAGCACCTCGTCGTACGACGGCGCCGCGTCACGGTCGAGATCGGGCCACGGGAAGTCGACCGATCCCGAGTTGGGCATGCCGATCGGGTGGAAGCCCTCGCCGAGGATCGGCGCCGTGAACCACTTGTCCATGGCGAACAGGAGGTGGCGGAGCGTCTCGGCGAACGACCACTCGCCGTCGACCCGTTCGTGGCGCTGCGCGTCGGTGAGGCGGTCGGCGCGGGCGATCGTCGCGGACCACGTCTGCTCCAGCGCGGCCCACGCCGCCCGGGCGCCCTCGGGGTCGGCCGGCCGGATCATCGCGCGCAGCGGGTACCAGCGGTCGCGTTCGTTGACGTAGTCGGTGACGTCGACGCCGTTGATCACCAGGCGGTCGATCTTCGCGTCGATGTCGACATCGTCCAGCAGCGCATGCGAGATCGACACGCCGCTGAGGTTCACGTCGCGGAAGGTCGCGCGCCGCAGGTCGACGCCCCAGAACACCGAATCGCTGAGATCGCGATCCTCGAACTCCTCGGCCATCACGCTCCCTGCGTCGCGACGAGTGAGCCGCTCCGGCATCCCTCCGCCGCCGAGCGTACCGGGGTGGCGTAGTACCACGGCCACCCGCTCACGCCGCCGATCATTCCGCGGCCGACGAGCCGGCCCCGCAGTCGGCCGGCTCATTTGGTGAAGCGGGCCAACGGCATCATTCGATGATCTTGAGATCATCGATGCTGCCCTGATCGTCACCGCCTTGCGGCGAAGCCGTTGCACGGGTGGCCTTTCTCAGGCTGCCGGCCGGCACTCAGGGCTATCGCACGTGAATAGGTCACTTCAGTGTGCTGCCGACCAGGATCCCGTCCGCCCAGTAGGTTCCGGTCGGCCCCGCGGGAAGAAGGTCAAACGTCGCGGGCGCTGTACTCGTCGTCCATCCGACGGAGATGACCGTGGCCGGCCACACCTTCGTCTCGAACGGGCCAGAGCACACCGAATTGTCCGAACCCATCGGTCGGCTGGCCGGCCTGGCCCTACGCATCGAGGATCCCGCCGTCCTGCGAGACGCGCTGGTCTCCGTCGCTGAGCTGCTCGCCGGCGGCGCAGCCGTTGCCGTTGCCGTCGCCGCATTGCTCAAGGCCGAGATCGACCGCGCGGCGATCGATCGTGACATCGTGCGGCTGCGGACGCTGTGGATACGCCGCACGCTGATCATGCGATGCATGGAAGGCGACGTCCCCCGCGCATTTGACGAGCTGGAGAGGGGCGAACTGTGGCCCCGGCCGACCGAGCGGATCTAGCCCCACGAGCTGCGGGCCGAGGTGGCCGCCGAATGGTCCGCGATCGATCCGGAGGCGGTCGACGAGGCGTTGGACCGGCTGCCACGCGCCTGGACGGTCGCCGACTACGCACTGCGTGTGCTAGCCGACGTGCACCTGATCGACACGGCCGTGCACGGCTGCCGCGAGACGATCTGGTACGGGAGCCGGGAAGCCTGGTTCCTGTTCCCGCCGACGAGTGGCCTGCTCAACGCGCTGTCCTGCGCGGCGCTCGCGCACGTGGCGCGCTTCGAATACCGGCTCGACCTCGGCGACCTCGACGAGGCCACGTTCCTTGCCGAACAGGTGCTGACGCTCGGCCGGGAAGGCGGCCTCGAGACAGGGTCCTGGGTGCGCGCGTCGATGGCCAACGCCCGCGCCGACCTGTGGCGCTACCGTGTCCTCGGTAATCCTGACCTCATCGACGTGGCCGCGCCGGATTGGGAGGGGTACTACGAGTTCGCCGCTGACGAGTCGCTAGCCGCCGGTCGGCGAGTCAGGCTCTTCGCCGGCACCGAGGCCGCGCTGACGCTGCCGGCGCAGACCAGTGAGGTCCGCCGCTTCCAGGGGTTCGCGAGCACCGATCCGGCGGCCCGACGGCTGCCTGCCGAAGGCGTGGACCTGCGCCTCGTAACGCCGGACGGCGGCACCATCCACGCGCGCAGGTTTGCTCCGGACAGCTCGTATGTAGCCGTAACCTCGACATGCTGCGGGCCGCGGACGGCACTGGCCTGATCTTCGTCCAGCCGGAGGCCCTGGCCCATGCGGGATCTCAGTTGGCGAGCGGCGACTACCGGCTGCACCTGACGTACCGCCGTGACAACGGGGCCGCGGATCCGGCAAGCATTGTGCTTACCGAGGCGGGCGACTCCACCGAGGAGGTGGCCGAAAATAGATCTCCCAGGCTTGTGAGTGAGCCGCCGATCTAAGCCCCGATCCACGGACCAAGTTGATCTGAGCGCCGTGTCGTAGACACGATGATGCCCTCTGACCTGGCAAGATCGAAGTTCTTCACGCTTTGATCAAACAGTTCGAGAGGGCACCTTCGCGGTGAGGCTACTACACGGCGCCAGGAGTGCGCGTGCAGCGTTTGACGATCCGAATCTCGTGTCGTGTGCGGGCGTGGTGCCGGCGATGCGGTTGGCCGAGTCGTGCGGCCTGCACGGCGTTGTCGCCGAACGCCTGTGCGTCCCGGGCCATAAGGGCGCCAACGCCTCGGGCAAGGTCGCCACGATCGTGGCCGGGATGCTGACCGGGGCGGACTCGATCGACGACCTGGATGCGGTGCGCCACGGAGGTATGCCATTGCTGTTCGGTGGGGTGTACGCGCCCTCGACGCTGGGGGAGTTCCTGCGCTCGTTCACCCACGGCCACGTCCGTCAACTGCAGGCGGCCTCGCGGGAGTTTCTCGCGCAGCTGGCCCGGCGCACCCCGTTGCTGCCCGGCGCGGGTGCGGTCACGTTCATTGATGTGGACTCGTTGCTGCGGCGGGTGTACGGCAAGCAGAAGCAGGGCGCCGGGTTCGGCCATGCCAAGGTCGGCGGCTACCAAGTCCTGCTGCGCGGCCTCAACCCACTCGTCGCCACGATCAGCACCCCGGACGCGGCACCGGTGATCGCCGCGACCCAGCTACGGGCTGGCAACGCCGGCTCCGCCCGCGTGCGGCTTCCTTGGTCGCCGAGGCCATCGCCACCACCAAGGCCGTACTCGCCGTCCAGTCCGCGACCGCGACCGCGGAGATCGTGGTGCGGGCCGACTCGGCGTTCTACTCCCGCAAGGTGATCGCCGCTTGCCGCCGGGCCGGGGTGCGGTTCTCGGTCACGGTCCGCGTGGATGCCAAGGTACGCAAGGCGATCGACACGATCCCGGCCGAGCGTGGGTAGAGATCACCTACCCGCAGCCAATCTGGGACGACGAGCAGCAACGGCTCATTTCCCGCGCTCATATCGCGGAGGTCAGCTACACCGCGTTCGAGGGTACCCGGTCCGCGGTCACCGCCCGCCTGATCGTGCGCCGCATCCCAGACCTCAACAAGACCCACGTCGACAGCCAAGGCGAACTGTTCACCGTCTGGCGCTCCCACGCCGCGTTGACCGACAGCCCGTTCATCCTCATCCAGGCCGAGGCCCAGCACCGCGGCCACGCCATCATCGAGCAGACCTTCGCCGAACTCATCGACGGACCCCTGGCCCACCTGCCCTCAGGCCGGTTCAACGCCAACAACGCCTGGCTGACCTGCATCGCGATCGCGCACAACCTGACCCGCGCCGCCGCCACCCTCGCCGGACGCCGCTACGCCACCGCCCGCGCCGCCACCATCCGCCGCCACCTGATCAACCTCGCCGGCCGGATCGCGTGCCACGCCGGGCACTCACCATTCACCTACCCGAGCATTGGCCTTGGCAACACGCCTGGGAACAGCTCTTCAACGCGATCCACGCTCCACCGGCCTGACCATCCACAAGCGACATGTGACGACCCACGCGCCCAACCCAAGCATCCGACCACGACCCACGAGCCAACCGGCAAATGAGGCCGGACGGCCTGTCACCTCCCAGCAACCCACCCAAGATCACAACGCACAAAGAGCGCCACGCGATTCTTCGTCCGTGGGTCAGGGCTAAGACCCGGGCGCCTTGATCTTGACCGAATCGAGATTCACGGGCAGCCGTCCCGGTGCCTGACAGTCCCGCCTCCACCGATACCGCCAATCGCGACCATGCCGGCTCGGCGCAGCGCTCTGGCCTTCGGCCGCCGCGCGCGCCGGCCGGCCGCACCGCCACACGAGGCTGATGTTCAGCAACTCCTCGGCCTACACGAGCGCGGCATCGAGATACGCCTGCACCGGCCCGAACAGCGCGTGCGCCACCCGCTTGGCCAAGGCCACCCGATCGCACCATGCCACCTCGGCGACCTCACGGTTATCCACGACCTGTGCGCTTCCGGCCACCAGATCGCAGACAACGTAGACCATGGTCCGTCCCGTCATCGGGTGTACCCGCTGGCCAAGCGATCTCGTCGCACGGACGATGACCCCGGTCTCCTCGTACGCCTCACGGACGGCCGCCTCCTCCGACGACTCGCCAGGCTCGACCTTCCCCCCGGGAACTGCCATACGAGCTCGCCTTCGGCCACCGCTCGACGGACGAGCAGCAGCCGCCCGTCGACCACGATGACGGCCGCCGCGATCGGTGCGCTGTCAGCCGACGGTTGGTTCATGCCGTGGTCTCCATGGCTCGATCATGTCGTAGCTTCGTCGTGGTCCGTACCGCCGCTCCCACCGACGACCTTCGATGTCAACGTTTCCGCGCCAAGCCCATCCGAGTAGTAGAACGGCGAGAGGGCGAAGTGTGATCCGAAACATCCGCCTGAGCTGCGGGAACGCTGGCTACGGTCGGGGGCATGACCACCCCGGTCGACGAGCTGCGGGCGGCCGTGGAGGGCCACCCGGGCTGGCACGTCGACGATGAGGGCGTGGCCGTGTACCAGCCGACCGCAGCTGCGGCGGTGGTGGTCCGGGTGCGGGCCCTGGCGCGGGCGGTGGACCGCTGGCGAGAGAACTTCCACGCCGCCCTGTTCCGCGGCGGGCGACCGACGCGTGCGGCCACGTTCTACAGCGCGGACGAGGCCGTGCTTCTCCAGCCGGTCAACAGTTGTTGGAGTTGGTCGCGCATGAGTTTCCGTGTGTGCTACGCGCTGCACCGCCGGGTCGCCGCGTACCCGGGGAACCCTCCGCTAGAACTCGTACCGGACGCCGGTGAGGTCCGTCGAGACCGCCCACAGCCGCCGGGCGGTCTGCGGATCGGTGGCCCTCGCAGAGGGCCGTATCAGGACCGGATGGCCCCTCGTCCCGGTCCGGCCGCCCGGCCCGAAGAACTGGCCGCCCTCGACGCCGGCTGCGGTGGCCGCGTACAACTGGCTCCACGCGCCGCGCTCCGCGGACTGGGCCAACGCGTTGGCAATCCGCAGGACCAGCCCGACAAGCCCGTCCGGACCGGAGGCCGGCAGGTTGGTGGTGGCGAAACCCGGGTGGGCCAGCACGCTCGTCACCGGTACCCCGGCCGCGCGTAACCGGCGGTCCAGCTCCAACCCAAACAGCACATTGGCGAGCTTGGACTGCCGGTAGAACGTGACCGGCCGGTACGACCGCTCGCCGGTCAGGTCATCGAAGCGGATGGACCCGCCGCGGTACGCCGCGGAGCTCACCGTCACCACCCGCGCGCCGGCGCGACGCCGCAGCAGCGGCAGCAGCAATCCGGTCAGCGCAAAGTGCCCGAGATGGTTGACGCCGAACTGCGACTCGAAGCCCTGGGCGGTCAGCGAGCGTAGCGGCATCCCGATGCCGGCATTGTTGACCAGTACGTCCACCGGCGCTCCAGCCGCGACGAGGCTCGCCGCGAACGCCCGTACCGAGTCGAGGTCGGCCAGGTCGAGCCGCCCCAGCACCAGCTCGCCGGCCGGCACTTCCGCGCGCAGCCGATCCCGGGCGGCCCGGCCCCTGTCCGCATCGCGAACCGCCATGATGACGCGGGCGCCGTGCCCGGCCAACGCCCGGCACGTCTCGTAGCCGAGGCCACTGTTGGCACCGGTGACGACGGCCGTCCGGCCGGTCTGGTCCGGCATGTCCGCGGCCGTCCACCGAACGCCCACCGCGACAGAAGCGATCATTGCCGCCCAGGATCCTCCATCTCAACCACGCATTCCAGCCCGCCATGACCCACTTCAGCCCACCGCTCAGGCGAGGCGTCAACAGTCGAAACCTGCGCAAGAACCGTCAGGTGGGCGGAAGCAACGCGGCAGGAGGCAGGCAAAACGGCCCAGCCGAAGCTGGGATCTCTCGCCGAGATGTCAGTGCTGGTTTCTCACCGGGATGTCAGTAGATCTCTCACGAGATGTCAGTGGCCGGGCGCTCCTCAGCCTGTTCGTTCAGGGCCGGCCGCTTCGAGCACGACAGCCAGCCGACCGACACGATGAGCATGACGGTGACCGGGCCACCGTGGTCAACACTTGCGGCGTGCGGTCGACGTCCTCACCGCAGCCGCACCAGACGGCTGCTGGCCTGGCGGTTCACCATCACCCGTGATCACGTGGTAAACCCGGACCCTCACTATCCACGCCGGCCACCCGCATCCGATTGGACCGCCCGGAGCGCAACCAGACCGCCGCACCACCCCAGCCCAACCACTTGACCTACGGAAGCGTCAACCACCCTCGCTATCCACAGGATCAGAGTTCGGGCTGGACCGGCCCACATCAGCCGGGCCAAGGTGGGACCTGCGTCGGCGACGAGGTCACTCCCGCGTCCGGCCGGCCACACCTTCGGGCGGTGGGGCTGGATAGCGCAGCAGCGCCACCGACGAGCCCCACCGGCCCAACCCACCCCATGGAGACCAGCGGACCCGGCGCCACCCGGGACAATGGCATGCCCACCGGCCGAAACACCACACAACCCATCCGCCATCAGCGATGCATCTCGGTCATGTCACCGCTATCCGCGGATCCGGGTCAGTGCCTGGTGGAGCACGGCCAGCACGGCGTACAGCGGCACCAGCCGCGTCGGTGCTTCGGTGAGCAGCCCGAACACGGGGCTGATCTGGTAACTGGGCATGACGGCCCGGTCGGGCGGTGCGGGTCGGGCGCGTGCCGGCCGGGCCGGTGGGATCGGGCGGCGGATCGGCTCGCGGCGCTGCCGTCGGGTGCTTCGTCTGCGCTGGCCCATGCGCGGGTTCCCTTCCGCCGGCTTCGGCCATCCCGCCCCGGTCGATGGTCCACCCTCTGACTAGTGGTCCTGCCTGTTAGTTCGTCGGTGTTGTATCTGGTTGCCAGGCGGTGGGGTCGTTGAGGTAGAGGCCGCATGCGCAGTCGAGGGCGTCTTCGGGGCTGCCGGCGAATTGTCCGTTGGGCAGGATGGAGTCTTCGTAGCTGTCCTTGCTGGCCAGGTAGACGGCGAAGCCCCAGATGCTGGCGGATCCGCCGTAGCGCAGCCGGCACAGCGGTAGCACGTCGCCGTCGGGCAGGTGCCCGTCGACGTAGGCGAACTGGCCGCGGAAACGGACCTCGACGCGGGTCAGCGCGGGCCAGCGGTCGCGGGCCTGTTGGGACAGACGTTGCCCGAGGCTGGTCTTGGTCGATGTCGGTGGTTTGGCCACGGCGCTTATCCTGCCCGGTTCAGGCGGCGGACGCCGGTATCGGCTCGCCGCCGTGGGCTTCGATGCGCCGCAGCAGGTCGCCGAGGTCGGCGCGGGTGAACCGCCAGTCGAATGGCTTGGCGGCGGCGTTGTATCGCGGTTCGAAGGCGGTCAGCCGTTGCGCGAGGACGTCGAGGTCAGCGAAGTCGGCCGGCTTGATGACCTTGCGTTGGATCACCGAGAACACCACCTCGATCTGGTTCAACCAACTGGCATGCACCGGCAGGTGGACCAGGGTCGCGGTCGGCCACGCCTGACGCATCCGGGCGATCGAGGTCTTCCCGGCGTGCGACGAGCCGTTGTCCACCACCCAGAAGACTCGCTTGGCCGACGCGTAGGGCTCGGTCTGCATCACCTGGGCCACCAGTTCGCCGAACGGGGCGATCCCGGTGGAGGGTGCCACCCGGCCGATCAGCGCGGCGCGGTGCACGTCGTAGGCGCCGAAGTAGGCCAGGGTGCCGTGCCGGTCGTATTCGAACTCCACCCGCGCTGCCCGGCCCGGTGCCGGCGCAAGGCCCGGGTGGCAGCGCGATAGCGCCTGCAGTTGGCTCTTCTCATCGGCGCTGATCACGTACTCGTCCTCGCCGAGCCGGACACCTTCCCAGATCCGCTGGTACAGGTCGAGCACCCGGGCGGCCTTCGCGGCGAAGTCCGGATCCCGAGGAAAGATCCACGAACGGTGTTGCCACGGCTTGATCGCGTCCTCGGCCAGCCAGCGACGCACCGTGGACGCCGACACGCTCACGGCCAGACCCTCGGCCACAGCCTGCGCGGCCAACTCCGCCGAACTCCACCGCGACAGCGGCACCGCCCGGGCTCCCGGCGGCGCACACGCCATCGCCTTGACCTCGGCCACCACCCGCGCAGGAAACGACCGAGGCCGGCCGGACCGCTTGCGATCCTTCAATCCGGCCAGCCCTTCGGTGCAGAACCGCTTGCGCCACCGGCAGACCACGTCCACATCGACGCCCAGCCGCGCGGCGATGGCCGCGTTCGCCACCCCGTCAGCAGCCAACAACACGATCTTCGCCCGCACCACCACCGCAAACGGCGCGGTATACGCGCGAGCGCGTTCTTCCAACACCGACCGGTCAGCATCCGACAGCACGACCACATACGGGGAACAACGCGACACCACAGCCTCCGACAGCACCGACACGGAGGCTCGGCGCTTCCCCTCGCCGAGACACAGCCAACTTACACCGCTGTAATTCCAGGCGCGACCACTAGCTGCGTGACGAGTGGCCAACCTGGCCCCTGCCGGCTACTGGTCGGTGCCGGTCCATGGCCGCCGGGCGCGCATCTTGGCAGCAGCACGCGGGCGCCCCCGGTTGTCCATCGGGTTGAGCTACAGCATATTGCGCAGGACCTGTCCGGCGGCATCGAAGCAATGCAGACGCCACGGCGTCAGGGGCATGCCGCGCTGGTATTGGTCCAGGGCGGTGCGCAGCCACGCCTGGCGCTGCTGCCCGTTAGGGGCGGGTTCGATGACGACGTCGCCGGTGGGGTAGCTGCCGGCGAATCCCGTCCCCGGCGTGCCCCGGTTGGGCACGCCGGTGGGGGGCGCCGTGGACGGCTGGCGTAAGCTGGTGCCGCCACGGGGTCCGCGGAAACACCCGGACCACCAGCGAACCCCCACCACAGACGCACTACCCGCCGCCGTCGCCGCACGGTGCCGCTGGCGCGTCCGGCGGTCTGGCGTGGGCGCGCACGCGAGTGCCGCACAGATGCGACAACGGAGGAACCCATGGGCGTGGATGCCCGTTATCTGGCCTTTCTGCCGATGCACGTGCCGAGCCGGCACCGGGTGTTCGCGGTGCTTGATCGCGGGGACGGCGAGGTGGTCGAGGCGGTTGCCACCCTCCCCGACCAGGCGGCGGCGGTCGCGCTGGCCGATGGCCTGACCGGTGTGCTGCTGCGTCAGGTCGACGCCCACAACCGGATCGCGGCGGCGTTGCACGGCGCGCCGGACAGCGTGCGCGGCGCGGTGGCCACGCTGGTGGCGGCCCTGGCCGGCGGGGGGGTCGACGACGAGGCGGAGCTGAGCCGGGTCGCGGTCGCGTTACGCCGGCCGGTGGTGGCCGGGTTCGACCGCTTCCCCACCCACGGCTGCCCACCGGACTGCTCGGTGTGCACCACCGGCTGCCGGACCGGCTGTGTGGACTGCCCGGCCTGCCGCGACGACGACTGCGACGTCTGCGGCGTGGCGCCGGCGGTGACCCCGCGGACCGCGGCGGTGCTGCACCACGTCGCCGGGCTGATCGCCGACGAGGTGTACGACGACGCCGAACGCGGCCAATACCCCGGCCAGGCCGCCGCGGCGGACATGGTGCTGCCCGAGGTGGTACGCGGCCAGCACCAGCACTTCTTCCGGCGGATGGCGCGTGCCTTCGACGACCTCGCCGGCGACCTGGCGGCGGGGCGGCTGCCGCTGCCGGCGTGCATGGCCGAGGAGATCGCCCTGGACATCCTGATCGAACAGGCCCGCGACACGGCGGGCGACCTCGCCGCCGACGGCATGACCACACTGGACGGGTTGCCGGCCACGGCGCACGACTTCGCCTGGGACCGTCTGCAGGACGTGCTGTTCCAGGACAAGGACTACGAAGGCTACCTGTACGGCGCCGCCGCGGCCGGGGACGGCGAGCTCGACCACTGGTTCGAGGAGTTCAACAACATCACTGCCCGCGACCCCCATCGCGGCTTCCGCCGCTGACCAGCGCCCCGCGCCCGCACCGGCGCAGGCGATGGACCAGTCCGGGGCGGCACTGCCCTGGCCATCAACCGGTCGCACGACCGCCGAGTCCGGGCCCGAGCCCGGCCGGCAGCGTGGCGATGGACCGACGAACGCCACCTGCGGCCGTAACGCCCTGACAGGTCCACGCGGTGGGCGCATGAGGCGGACCCGGGGGGCGATGGCCGCCGCCGCTGGTCGTCATGCCCGGCGGGGCGGGTTACTACCATGAGCGCGGTGACGTGACCTCCGGGAGAAAAGAGGGCGGTCTGGATGCGTCGACGGGCCGATTTCCGCCGGCTTGTCCAGCGGCTGCGCGACGAATGCGCGCAGCAGGGGTTCGAGCCGTCGGCTGGGCTGCTGGAGGATCTCCTCGCCCACCGGGTCCAGGCGATGGCCGACATGCTGCGGGTGCAGGTCGCCACGGTGCTGGGCAGCCACGCGGCAAACATCAACATCCCGGAGCTGGCCGCCGAGATCGTGCGGGCCGACCGGCTGCGGCGCCGCGAGGTCGCCGACACCCCGCACGTGATCCTGGACCTGGGCAGCGTCGGCAGGTTGGTGTCCTCGCTGGGCCAGGCGGTGCGGTGCGTCAGCCTCAACCACGACACGATCGGTGCGGGCAAGGCAGCCACCTGGGCGGCGGTGGGTGTCCTCGACGACGCCAGCAACGCCCTGACCCTGCTGGGATCGGCGCTTGCCGACAGCCACCGCTCCGGCTGCCTGTCGGTGGTGCTCAGCGACGAAACGGTGGTATACGCCCGACGCGGCCTGGCCGAGACCATCAAGAACCTACGCGCAAGGCGCTGGTCGTTCGACCGCGCGATGGCCGACATCGACGACCAGGTGGCCGACCGCATGGACAGCGACCTGGCGCTGCTGCCGGCCGGATGACGCACGGTGAACGTTGCCCACCGGGCCGGGCGGGGTGTACAAGCGCCGAGGCAGTCCCGGCTTCCCCCGGGGACGCGGCGGTGACCGGGTGCCGCGCGTTGGCTGGTGCCCCTGGTCGACCACAAGGGGTTTGCGATGACGACGTACGGCATGGATGTCGAGCAGCGGGTGGTGCAGGCGGTGTGGCCGGCCGGGGTCGGGCAGCACCCGCCGCCGTCGGCGCGTTGCCCACCTCGGCCGACCGCCGGGTGGGCGAGCAGGTGTGTGCGGCGCTGACCGGGCTGTCGCAGGCGTTGCCGGACGCCTACACCCTTCCGGCCAGCGCCGCCGGTGCCGACGGACGGGCAGGGGCGGTGGCGCCGCGAGCAGCAGCGGGACGGGTTCGCCGGGGTGCTGGACGCGATCTCGCGGCCGCGGATGCCCGATGAGCGGGGTCTGCTGCTGGTCTCCTACAAACTCGGTGATCGAGTCGGCGCACGGGCTGGGGCGGGTGCTGCGGCAGGTCGGCGACCCGGCGCTGAGGCAGGCGGTGCTGGCCGAGGCGGGTCAGGAGATCGAGGCGGTGGCGGCGGCCGAACGCGGGGAGCTGTCCGGGCGGGCGGTGCAGGCGGTGGTGCTGGACCGGGTGGACGCCTCCCCGGTGGAGGTGTAAGGGGGCCGACCGGCTGCTGGCCGAGCATCCCCCGCTGCCCGCAGCTGTCGACCACGGTGGACCCGGCGGCGGCGTGCGTGGCCGCCGGGCACCGGTTGGCCGCCGCAGCCGATGTGGCCGCCGACGCGGCGGGGATCGCCCCGCCCGAGGTGTTCTCCTATGCCGACGACCTGGAGACGGTGTCGGTGCAGGTGCCCGGCCTGGTGGTGGAGGCGACGAGGTGCTGGCCGGGTTGTTGGCGCGGATCACCCCGCTGGACCCGCTGCGCCCGGGACATGCTCGAACACCTCCTCGACGGGATGCGCGGCTGCCTGCGGGTGTACCGGGAGGAGAGCGCCAGCCAGGCCATCGAGCACCTCAGCGACACAGACGAGCGCACCGACGCCGACGGCGGGGACGACGCGGTGATCGGGGCGAAGGTCGCCGACGGGTTCGTCGCGGCGGTGCGGCAACGCGCACAGCAGGACCGGCCCGGCTGGCCTGAACCCGCTGGCACACCGAGCCGGGCGTGCACGCGGCGCCGACCGCGGGGGCACGATCGGGTTGGTGCCGGGCCGGCGGGCTGGCGTGCAACCACGGGTTGGGCGTCCATGCGCCGCGCGGTGGGCGGTTGGGCGGTCGGCGGTGGGCGGCGACGCACGGTGGGGTGGTTGTCCCGCGCGTCGCCGCCCGCCGGGTGGGTCACGCCGGCTTCGCGTGCGGGCCGCGGCGTCGGGGTACGAGCGCGGCGGTGGCCTCGGCGGCGGCGTGGGTCAGCTCGGGCAGCACGTCGCCGTAGAACTTCTGGGTGAAGGTGGGGCTGGAGTGCCGCAGCCGGCGGGAGATGACCTTCATCTGCACGCCGGCGGCCAGGCCCATGGTGGCGGTGCCGTGGCGCAGGTCGTGCAGCCGGATCGGCGGCAGGCCGGCCTGCGCGGTGAGGTGGTGGAAGTGGTCGGTGACGTCGGCGGGGTGCAGCTGCCCGCCGGTGTCGGTGGTGAACACCAGCCCGGTGTCGGTCCAGGCGGCCCCGGCCTTGAGGCGTTCGCGGCGTTGGCGGGTGCGGTGGGCGCGCAGCACGGTGACGGTTTCGGCGTCGAGGGTGACGGCGGCTTCGCTGTCGTCGGTCTTGGGGGTGTCCATGGCGGTGGCCCAGCCGTGCTGGACGATCTGCCACCGCACCGTGAGGGTGCCGGCGTCGAGGTCTACATCGTCCCAGTGCAGCCCGCACGCCTCGCCGCGGCGCAGCCCGGTGAAGGTGATCAGGTGGTAGAGGGCGTAGAGCCGGTCGCCGGCGTCGTGGATGTGGTCGAGGAACACGCCGGTGTGCTGCGGGGTCCACACCATCACCGGGCTGGGGATCTTCCCGGTCTCCTGCCAGGCGGTGACGCGTTCGGCGGTCCACACCGTCGGCTTGGGTGCCTTGGCCGGGGGCAGTTCCACCATCAGCGCCGGGTTGCTGTCGCGCAGCTTGTCGCGGCGCATCGCGTCGTTGAGCGCCTTGCGCAGGGTGGCGTGGATGCGGTGCTGGGTGGCCGGGCCCACGATCCGCTGCCCCTTGACCAGGTCGCGTTTGGTCGGGTTGCGGCTGGCCCGCAGCTTGCGGATGGTGGCGTTGCGTTCGTCGATGGCGTCGTACATCGCGTCGATGTGGCCCGAGCGCAGCCGGTCGATGCGCAGGTGCCCCAGGTACGGGATCAGGTACAGCCGGATGTGGCCGGCGTAGGAGCGGCGGGTCCCGGCCTTGATGGTCTTGCGGCCGGCCAGCCACCGGGTCAGGTACTCGGCGACGGTGGGCAGGTCCCTGGGGTGGAGGTCCAGGTGCAGGGCCCGGCGGATGGTGTCGGGGTCGGGGATGGGTTCGTCGGATCTGACCGCGGTCTCGATCAGGTCGCCGATCTGCCGCAGCGCGGCGGCATCGGCCGGGTCGGGCACCGCCAGGGCCGCGCGGATGGCGTCCAGGACCGCGTCGGCGTCGGTTTGGTTGGGGTAGGTGCCATGCCGCAGCGGCCGGCGGGTGCCGTCGCTACGCGGGGGTAGTTCGATCTGCCAGTGCCACTGGCCGTGGCTACGCGACCAGCCGCCGCCGCCGCGGCGCAGCTGGGGGCAGGACTGCCCGAGGCGCCGGCCGCTGCGCGGGTCGCGGCAGCCGCAGCGTTTGAACGTGCTTCCTTTCACCGGTGGTCTCCCTGTGGGTGCTCGGTTGGGTGCCCGGTGCGGTGGCCCCGGTGGGCCGAATCCGCTGGGCGGGTGGTGGTTGCATCCACGCTCGCCTCGCCGCCGGGATCAAGTCGCGATCCGGGCGGGGTGGGGTCGGTGTCGTCGACGAGCAGCAGCCGCAGCAGCCCGGCCACCGGGACGATGACGCGGGTGCCGACCCGGATGATCGGGGCGGGGAACTGGTCGGCTGCGACCAGCCGGTAGGCCTGGGACCGGCCGATGCCCAGGATGGCCGCGGCGGTGCCCAGGTTCGTCGCCGCGCCCAGGGCCCGGATCTGCTCGGCGGTCCAGGCCGGTCGCCTACCCATCGGCCACCGCCGGGCGAGCGGGGTGGCGGCGGTGCGCCGCGCCGGTGTGCCCGGCGCGGACCGCCCCACCGTGGGGTGTGGTGATGGCTGGCTGGCGTGCACCCGCCGTCGGCGCTACCCGGCAGGACGTGTCGGTGTGGGCCGCCCCGGCATGGGCCATTCGGGTGGTCCCGGGGCGGTGGGTGGGGTCCCGCCGGTGCGTGAGCCGGACGGGCTGCCTGGCGGCCCGCTGCGTGGGCGGGTCGGGGCGGATGACGGTGGCGGTGTTCATGGTGGCGGATCTCCAGACGTCAAGACGAACTCATGGCCAAGGAAGGGCGAGCCAGGGCTGGTGGGGTGGACCGGCGCGGCGCGGTCGATGGCGGGGTTGCCCCGGCCGGCCGTTGCCGCAAGCGGCGGCGGGCTGGTGGCCGCCGAGGGGCGGGCTGCGGCGGCGCACGGGGCGCCGGGCCGCGGTCGGATGCGGGGTGTGGATCGCCGACAGCCAGCGCAGCAAGGTGGGCAGGTTGCGGTTGGGCCCGTAGGCCAGTTCCCTGTCAAGTCGGCGTGTTGAAGCTCTATGAGACCGCCGGCTCGTGGGTCAGTCAGTGTCGGCGTACAGGTTCCAGTGCAGAGCCGGGTACGCCTGCACGTACACACCGGTGACCGGCGTCCGCGGATGCGCGTAGGCGGCTGGCCTAACGGGACCACGCGGTCACCAACGGCTCAGTGACTACGCTAGGTAACGGCAGGGTGATCCGGGCGGCATCCGGATTTGGCTCCCCTCTATGTCAAGTCGAGTTTCGGGCGATGAGCTCAAGAGCGAGGTTGCCGTTCCCGTGCGGCGGCGTGGGCATGAGCCGGCGGTGTATCCGGTGACGCGGCCGGGCCAGGGCGGTGATGCCAGGTTCAGCTATGGCCTGGCGTTGGATGTTGCCGCGGTCCTGGCCCAATGCCACGTAGCCTAAGTTGATCATGTTGTTGGGTTGGGTGTGCTGTGGTATGGCGTGGCGAGGTGACCGCGATCGGTGGGGCTGTTTTGATCACCGGCCATGACGGCGGATGTGGCGGGTCGCCCGGTTGTGCG
>WNGA01007285.1_pt1 | contig 15433 bp, 18 predicted proteins | sample 5400061 | NCBI WGS metagenome assembly WNGA01 (sample SAMN13153366, study PRJNA577476) | soil metagenome | isolation source: 100 cm soil or saprolite under grassland replicate 2 | place: USA:California | collected 2016-06-15
CACCAGCTCGATGCGCTCGCCGTTCGAGATCCCGAGCCGCTGCGGATCGGGCACCGGCGCCCGCGGCGCTGGGAACGCCAGCCGCTCCTGGAGCAGCCAGGCGAGGAGGGTCACCAGGCCGTAGGCGAGCGCGAGGCCGACAACGAGGCGGAGCGTCAGCACCGGAGGAAAAATAATGTAGGGGCGCAGCATGCTGCGCCCTTGCACGATTGTCGGCATTGCCCCCCAGGCTGGAAACGCGAATCTTACGTGCCGTGACGACCCAGCTCACCTGTCCCTCGTGCCGGGCGGAGATTCCGTCCGGCTCCGCATTCTGCCCCGCCTGCGGCACCCCGTCGCCCACGGTGATCACCAACGAGCGGGCGACACCGGCGCCCGCGGCGGGCCTCGCGGGCGTGCCCACCGCACAGCGGCTGGCCGGCGCACTCGGACCCAAGTACGAAGTGCGGCGGCTCGTCGGCCGGGGCGGGTTCGCCGAGGTGTACGAGCTGTGGGACAGGGATTTGGACCGGCGCCTTGCGTGCAAGGTGCTCCACCCCGAAATCGCCTGGACGCCTGGGATGCTGGCGCGCTTCCGCCAGGAGGCCAAAGCGCTCGCGCGGCTGCAGCACCCCGCGATCCTGCCGATCCATTTCACCGGCGACGGCGAGGGGCTCGTCTACTACGTCATGCCGTTCGTCGAGGGCGAGTCGCTCGCCGACGCGCTGCGCCGCTACGGTCCTTACTCCACGGACGATGCCCTCGCGATCGCCGAGCCCATTCTCCAGGCGCTGTCGCACGCGCACGCGCAGGGCCTCGTGCACCGCGACATCAAGCCGGACAACGTCATGCTCGAGGCCAAGACCGGCCGGGCGCTGCTCGTGGACTTCGGGATCGCGAAGCTCCTCGAGCCTGGCGGGGGGACAGGGGGCGGCACCAAGACCGCCACGGGGTTCACGGTGGGCACCGTCCATTACATGAGTCCCGAGCAGGCACTCGGCCAGCCCACCCTGGACGGCCGGAGCGACCTCTATGCCTTCGGCGCCATGCTCTTCCAGATGGTGACCGGCACGCCGCCCTACGACGGCAACTCCAGCGCCGAAATCGTCGGCAAGCACCTCGCCGACCCTGTGCCGGTCGCGAGCGACGTGAACGCCCGGATCCCGCGCTGGCTCTCGGACGTGATCGTGAAATGCCTCGCCAAGAAGCCCGAAGATCGCTTCCCAAGCGCCGCCGCGGTGCTCGCGGGCGTAAGCGCCGGGCGCGCGTCGAAGTCGGGGAAGGTCGTGGGAGCGGCGACGCTGGAGCGTCAGGTGCGACGCTCGGGGGATAGCCAGGGCCGCTCGCGCTACGGCCGGCTCGGCCGGTGGGTCGCGGGCGTCGCCGTGGCGGTGCTCGCCGGCGGCTGGCTGGCCTGGAGGGCCGGCTACCTCGGATCGAGCGTCGGCGTCGTCCACAACGCCCTCGTCGAGCCGGTCGAGATCCTGCGGGACGGGTCGCCGGTGGACACGGTCGCGCCCGACGCCGCGCTCCGGCTCGCGCTGCCGCGCGCGGCGGAGGCCCGCTTCCGCTGGCGCCTGCTGCGGCCCGGCAGCCCGCCGATCGGCGAAGCGATGGAGGGCCCCCTGCCCGAGTTGCGGCGGGTCCGCGGCCGACGGCTCGCGCGCATCGGCGCCGACGTCGGCGGTCAGAGCTACTTCGCGCCGCTCATCACCAACACCAGCCCGTCCGACATCGCCCTCGAGGTGAATCCGGGTACCGGGGCGGCGGTGCGCTGCAATTGCGTCGTCCCGCGGGGCGCCGTCCGGACGCACGTCGGCTACTACCGTCTGTATCAGAACTCGACGGTGGCGGCCTACAACAGCGCGCATCCGTACACCGGTCCTCACGCCGACCGCCAAGGGTTCGCGAGCCGCGTGGCGCCGCGGAGCGGAGCCGTGGTGTTGACGTTTTAGGTCCGTGACCGGGACCCCCACCCCGGCCCCCGGTCCGGACCCGCAGCTCCTCTCCCGGGCACGCGGCTCCCTGCTCGGGCTGGTGGTCGGCAATCAGCTGGGCGTTCCCACCGAGCGTTTCGGCACCGCCAACGCCATCCGCGCGGCGTTTCCCCAGGGCGTGCGCGATCTGGCGCCGCCGCCCAAGGGGTCGCCGTTCGACGACGACGCGGCGATGGCGCTCCTGCTCGCCGAGTCGCTGGTGGAGCGGGGCGAGTTCGACGCCAACGACGTCGCCCAACGGTGGGTGCGCTGGATGAAGGCGGACGGACGCGGCATCGGGCTCACCACGCAGCGGGCCCTGCGGCTTATCGAGCGGGGGACCGAGCCGTTCGAGGCGGGCCGTCTCACGCGAGCCGGGGGCGCCGCCGCCTCGAACGGCGCCGTGATGCGCTGCATCCCGGTCGCCCTCCGCTACCGCGACAACGTCGACAAGCTGGTGCGGGTCTCCGCCCAGCAGGCCGCCATCACCCACGCGGACGAGCGTTGCACCTGGGGGGCGGCCGCCGTGAACCTCGCGGCGCGAGAGCTGTTGCACGGGAACCCCTACTTCGTGGAGGAGGTGCTGCATCGCGTGCAGGGCGCCGCGCCCCGAGGTCTCGTCGAAGCGATCCGGCGCGTACCGTGGGAGCAGGAGAGCGATCTCCCGATCGCCGTGTCGGGCGAACTCGGCTACGTGGTGCACTGCGTCGAAATCGCGTTCTGGTGCGCGATGCACCGGCCGTCGCTCGAGGAGGCGCTGATTTTCCTGGCCGAAGCGGGAGGGGATACCGACACCAACGCCGCGGTGGCGGGGGCCCTGCTGGGCGCGCGCGACGGGGAGGCGGGTATCCCGCCGCGGTGGCTCGACCAGCTCGGCGCCGCCAAAGGCGTGTCCGCCCTGGCCGAGCGGCTGCTCCGCGGGTGACGTCTACGACTTACGGCGTGCCGCGGGCTTCGCGTAGCGGCTGATCCGGTCCATCACGTCGTTGTCGGTGAGCGTGACGGACACCCAGCGGCCCGTTCCCCGGCCACGCCAGCTGAGCCGCACGACCTTGCGACCGTAGGTCCACTCCCACGCGCTCTTCCGGATCGGCCGCGGCCGACCGAACACCCGGGTGAGATCGCGCTTGGTGCGGTCCACCAGGGGGACGCCGCGCGCGTCGCCGAACCCCGCCGAGTCGTAGAGCGCCACCATCGCCACCCTGCCCTCGAGCACGTACGCGCTGAGGTAGAAGTTGGCGCCGTCCGAGGGATCGCGGATGACCACACCGCACTCCATGAGTTGGGCGGTGTTGCGGGACGTGTTGCAGCGGAGCACGTCCTGGCCCGCAAGGCTCCGCGCCCGCTCCGCGAACTCGCGGTACGGGGCGCCCGGCGCGAAGCCGCGGTACACCGGCGTCGTCGCCGCCGCGGGCTTCCTGGCGGGGGTCGCCTGGGCGAGGCCCGTGGCCGGAGCGAGCAGCGCGACGAGTCCGAGAGGGATCAAGCGCATGGCCCAATATAAGGACCCGAAACGAAACAGGCCCGGGGTGCTCTCCCCGGGCCTGTTTCTGCCGCGATCGACGTCGTTCAGACCTTGCGGACGTTCTGCGCCTGCAAGCCCTTGGGACCCTGGGCGACTTCGAATTCCACCGTGTCGCCCTCGGCGAGGCTGCGGAAGCCCTCGGCCTGGATCGCCGTGAAGTGAACGAACACGTCCGGACCCGACTCCTGCGCGATAAAGCCAAAGCCCTTCGCGTCGTTGAACCACTTCACCTTACCCTTTGCCATACCGTTTCAACCTCAGCACTAAGGGGCACTGCCCCGGAGATGTTGCGACCCTGGTCACCGCGACCAGAGACGGGCTCAAACAAAAACCGCGAGACAAGTGGTCCTCGCGGAGCGCAGACAAACCGGTGACGGTGCCACGTATTGCTTGAACCGGGGCCAAAGGTAGGATGCGGTCTGTGCCCTGTCAATACGCCACCATAACGACACCATCAAGCCATCACCCGTGGTTTAGGGCCGCCGTCCCTGCTTCGCCGTGTCGTCTTTCACGGGCAGCCCGACCGCCAGGCGGAAGTCCCGCAGCACGGCGTCGTACGTCCTCATGCGCTTCCCGAGGTCGACCGCGGTCGGCGCCGGGCTCGCCCCGGCGATCTGCTCGCAGGTGGTCGCGTAGGCGATGAGCGAGTCGACCTGGGTGACCAGCCGGCGCGCCATGAGCCGGGCGGAGTCGGCGTACACCGCGGGGCTCAGGTGAGGGCGCCCGCGCTTCAGGAAGCCCCGCGCGCTGCCGCACAGCCCCGCGAGGAAGCGGCCTGCGCGGCGCTGGCCGCTCGAGTCGCTCGTCGCCTGCGCGCGCGTGACGCGGCCCACGCCGTCCTTGAGCTGCGCGATGCCGCGGGTCGCCGTGCGCAGTCCGTCGAGGAAGCGCTCCTGCTCGGGGGTGGGTGGCGCGGGAACGCGCGTCGATTCCGCCGCCGTCGAATCGGGCACGGGCGGCGTGGGTTCCTGCGCCGCGAGCGGCGTCGCGGCGATGCAGCAGAGAAGAGCGGCCAGACAGCGCATCGAAGGTCCTCTATCAGGGTATGGAACCCTGGGTTATAATGGGAGAATGACGGTTCCCGCAACCTCGCGCCAGATCCGCGCCTTCGAAGATCGCGCCGACGCGCTCGCCCATTTCTTCCTGCGCGCCGGCGAGGCGCCGCGCCTGCTCGCCTACGACGACGCCGCCGGGTGCCCGCTCGACCAGGCGCTGGCGGTGATCGAGTGGACGGCGGCGGTCGGGATTCTCGCGCAGGAGGACCTGATCCACGCCGCGCGCCTCACGCCGGACGCCGCGGCCGCCGTGGTCGAACGCAAAGACGGAGACCAACGCGTCTTCGTCTATTTCGGTCCCCGGATGGATGCGCCTCCGGCCGATCCCTACGAAGGCACTCTCCTCTACGACGAGCCGGGGGTGCGGGCCTACATATTCGCCCAACGGGTCCACGCGATCGCCCATTTCCTGCGAGCGACGCACGGCATCGGGGCGGTCATTTCGATGCTCGGCCGGCGCGCTCCGGAGCTGCGTCACATCCGTCGCTGGATCCAGGCGCTGTTCAGCGAGCCGCTCGACGGGTCTCGCTCCACGCAGCTGCTCGCGGGGTGGTTCGCCACCGGCGGCGCCGGCATGCTCTTCGTGCCGCCCCATCCCGACGAAACCTACAGCTACCACGAAGTCGGCATAGACACCTGACGATGGTCACGCCGTTGCTCGCGCTCTGGACGGTGCTCGCCGCCCAGGCGCCACCCCTGCCTCCGCCGGACACCGCCGCGGAGGCCCGATTGGGCGCCGCGGTGCGCGCGTTCGTCGACTCCCTCGGCGCCGTGCAGGCGGCCGCCGCCGCGTTCCGTGCCGACCTCGGCGCGGCGTCGGGCGATCTCGTGCTCGCCCGCGCGCGGCGCCTGCACGTGCGCTGCGCGGCCGCGCGGCGTAGCGCGCGGCCCCTCGCCGCGCTGTTCGAGAGTCGCGCGCGCGAGGGGCGCCCGAGCGCGGCGGAGCGGGACGCGCGCCGCGATCTCGCCGAGCTCGAGCGCGTCCTCGCCCGATGCGAGCGCGACTACGATGTCGCGGCCCCCGCGGCCGACCCGGACACGCTCAAGGCCTGGGGCCCGTACCGGACCGACCTGCTGCAATCGGACCTGCGCCGGCACGCGCACGGCGTCGAAATTTTCGTCAAATCCGCCGGCAAGCGCTGATGTGGGGAGGTGGACGATGTGGATTCACAACTCCACATCGTGTGGACGGTCGGGGCAAGGATCGGTGCAGGCGGGGGTTACGCTCCACATCCGATGCACATGGGTGTTGGCTAACCCGAAGAAACATCGGCACTTGCGCGCTTTTTGGAGGCCCCTATATTGATCCCACGCGGCTTGGAGGGAAGGGTCGGGACCTGGTGTCTCAGCTACGCCTCCAAGACGGGTCCGAGCGGAAATTCCGGGGAGGCCGCCGACGCAAACAAGGGCTCAGGCGGCCGGCGATCCGGGAGCAGGCTCTCCGGCTCGGATAGATAGGGCCAGTCGCGTGTCCTATCCGCGTCGACGTGGTGCCTCGACGTGCAGTGCGGAAGGTCGGTCCGCGACCCGATCTGACCCGTAGCACTCACATCGGTGAACCTTGCGGCCCGGCCAGGCTGCTTGGGGATGGAAGCCGGAGCTCCTGTTCGCCCTACCGAGCGACGCATCAGTCAACCGGCGGCGGCAGGATGAAGAACGGAGGGAGCAATCCCCCGGCTCCGGGTAACCGATGTGCGGAGCCCCCGGGCGGCCCATCGCGCCGTCCCGGGGGCTTCGTGTTTATTTGGCCTTCCCCTTGCGGAACTGGTCTCGTGAGGACGCGCCGCTGGCGCTTGCTGCTGTGGCTGCTCGGGTTGGTGGGCGCCGGGTTCGCGCTCAAGTTCCTGACGGGCTTCCCGTGGCGCGTGACCTTCACCGCGCTGCTCGAGGCGAACCCGTGGCTCCTCGCGATCGCGCTCGTGGCGCACCTCTCGTCGCTCGTCGCCAAGGGTTGGGGGTGGCATCTGATCCTCAGGCCCGTCGCGGCGCACCGATGGCGGGTGGCCCAGGAGGCGAATCTCGTGGGCGCCGCCGTGAATACCCTCTCCGTGGCTGTCGCGGGCGAGGCGGCGCGGGTGCACGTGATTGTGCAGCGCGGCGGCGTGCCGGTCGCTGCGGCGGTCTCGTCGGTGGTGTGGACCCGTGTGGCCGAGGCGCTCGCGCTCGCACTGTTTCTCGTGATGGCGCCCAGCGTGCTCCAGCTCGAACCGTGGCTGCGGGCGGTGCAGGTCGGGGTCGGGTTGACGGTTGTCGTGGTGCTGCTGCTCGCGTGGGCCCGCGGCTGGGCGTGGCTCTGGGCCCAGCTGCCCGCCTCGTTGCAGGCCCGGTTCGCGGTGCTCCGCACGATGGGGCGGGGCGGCCGGTTGTTGTGGCCGACCGTGTTCGCGCTCTACAACTGGGCCGCACAGTGGGCGACCTATCACCTCGTGTTGCGCGCCACGCACGTGCCCGTGCCGTTCGCCGCTTCGTTCACAGCCTTGATCGCCGTCAACCTGAGCGGGTTACTGCGCCCCACCCCGGCGAACGTCGGCGTCACGCAGGCGGCTCTGGTCGTGGGGCTGCTGCCGTTCGGCGTGGCGCCCGAGCGCGCCGTCGCGGCCGGCCTGGCGCTGCAGGGGCTCCAGGTGCTTCCGGTTCTGCTCTTCGGCGCGATGGTGACCGGATGGCGGCTCTCGCGGCTCGAGGCCGAATTGGCTTAGCCCTTCACGACCCCCACGGGCCGGAGTTGCGCCACCTTGCGGCCGATTCCTGCGGCGTGCACCACATCCACGACGCGGGCCACGTCCTTGTACGCCTCCGGCATCTCCTCGTCGACGGTGGCGCGCGTCGCGGCGCGCACCACAATCCCCTGGGCCTCGAGTTCCTTGAGGATGTTGCGGGGCCGGGCGAGCTCCTTCGCCTTGTGGCGGGACAGCCGGCGGCCGGCGCCGTGGCACGTGGAGCCGAACGTCTCCTGAAAGGCGCCGCTCGTTCCCACGAGCACGTAGGAGTACCGCCCCATGTCGCCCGGGATGAGCACGGGCTGGCCGATGTCCCGGAACTGCGGCGCCAGCTCGGGGTGCCGCGGCGGGAAGGCGCGGGTCGCGCCCTTGCGATGGACGCACAACCGCCGCGGCTGGCCACCCACCGTGTGGGTTTCGTGCTTGGCGATGTTGTGGCACACGTCGTACACGAGGCGCGTGCGCTCCGCGGCGTCGCGGCCGAACACCTTGCCGAGCGCCTGGCGCGCGTAGTGTGCCATCAGCTGGCGGTTGGCGAACGCGTAGTTGGCGGCCGCGTTCATCGCCCCCCAGTAGCTCTTCGCCTCGGGTGAGGACAGCGGCGCGCAGCAGAGCTGGCGGTCGGGGAGGACGATCCCGTACTTCGCCGCTGCGGCGACCATCACGTCGAGCGAATCGTCGCACACCTGATACCCGAGGCCGCGCGAGCCCGAGTGGATGAAAACGGTGAGGCGGCCCGGCTCGAGGCCGAGCCGCTGGGCCACCGCCGGATCGAACGTCTCGGCGACGTAGCCGACCTCGACGAAGTGGTTGCCGCTCCCCACCGTCCCGAGCTGGGCGGTGCCGCGCTGCTTGGCGCGGTCCGAGACGCGATCAGGCTCCGCGTCCGGCAGCTCGCCGTTGGCTTCGATCGCCTCGAGGTCGGCGGCGAAGCCGTACCCCTGCTCCACCGCCCAGCGGGCGCCCTGCCGCAGGACCCGGTCGAGCTCGCGGCGCTGCAGCGTCACGTCGGACCGGGACGCGCCGACCCCGGACGGGATCGTCGCGAACAGCGCGTCCACGAGCTCCTTGAGCCGCGGGCGCGCGTCGGCGACGTCGAGCGGGGCGGCGAGCAGGCGCACGCCGCAGTTGATGTCGTAACCCACGCCGCCGGGCGAGACGACTCCCTCCCGCTCGTCGAACGCGGCCACGCCGCCGATCGGGAAGCCGTAGCCCCAGTGGATATCGGGCATGGCGATCGCCGGTCCCACGATGCCGGGCAGGTGGGCGACGTTGGCGACCTGCTGGAGGCTCTGGTCGCCCCCCCCTTCGAGGTCGCGCATCAGCTCGGCGTCCGCGAAGATGAGCCCGTCGGTGCGCATCCCGCCCTGGCGCGGGACGCGCCACCGATACTCGTCGATTCGCTCGACCCGGAGCATCACACGTCGAAGATGATGGTCGTACGGTACCCGTCCTCCCCCACCCGCACCTCCGCTGCGTGGCGCGTCACGGCCTTCACCTCCCGCTGCGCGTGGTGCTTCGCCGGATCGTACCGCTCGCCGGCGACGCCGCTCGCGGTCACCATGGCAGGCAGGAAGCGCTCCGTGTCCCACAGGTAGAGCACGTCCGCGAGGAAATGGATGAGCCGCTCGGTGGGGTCGGTGCCGCGCGGCTCGATCGCCCGCTCCTCCGCCGGTGCCACCGGGCTCGAGCCGACGAGCAGCTCCCGCAGCGCGTCGACGCCGGCCTGGTAGAGCCCCGGCTCGCTCCCCGCCCAGAGCTCGACGGCCACGTCCGCGGTGTGCGGTAAAAAACGGTAGGGCACGGGAAAAAGGGTGACGGTGCCTGAGCGGACAGGTCTAACTTGGCCCGCGTGACGCCCACCTACAAGATGCCGGAACCGGCCCGCCGCTACAGGGAAGCGACCCTGGCGGAGATCAACAACGCCCTCTGTGCCGCGCGCTGCTCGGCGCAGCTCGCGGGCCTCGACACGAGGGAGTTCGCGGTGCGGGAGCTGCTCCTGACGGTGATCCAGCAGATCGATCGTGCGGCCGCCGGCGTGCGGCGGCTCGATTAACCCTGGCGCCGCAGCCGCGGCAGGCCCGGATCCATCTCGTGCGTCTTGTGAAACGGCACGCGCGGAGGACGGATCGGGAGCAGGTGCGCGATGGAGTTGGCGTAGAACTCGAGCAGGGGCCGCCCTCCCGGCAGCACGACCAGGCTGTCACCGTCCTCCACGACGAGCCGCCGCAGCTTGAGCATGCGCCACGCCCGGTCCCACACGTCGAGGATGCGCGTGCCCCCACGGATCACCTTCGCGTTCACGTCGCGCAGCCGGTCGCGGAGCTGGTCCATCCGGTCGAGGACCGCCCGCCTGGGGATCACCGTCTGCTCGAACGAGAGCAGCGCCGCCGCGGCCAGCGGCACGGGCGTGACCGGGATGATCGCGCCGATCCGCTCCATCAGCAGCGCCGCGAGCCGCTGCAGCTCGGCCAGGCGTCGCTCCTTGGGCAGTTCCAGCACCCCCGGGCCGGGGGGGGCGGTCGCGAGCCATTGCCGCAGCGACAGCGGCGCGCCAAAGTTGACGGCCGCCCGCCCGTATCGCTTGAGACGGCCCGCCGCGAGGCGCAGCAGGTTGCTCCCCAGATACGTCGTTACCGTCCACAGCTGCGACACCCGGCCCGGCCGGTCGCGCTCATCCACCAGCTCGCGGATCAGCGCCCGGTCCTCCAGCACGCGGTCGAAGTTGATGGCGACCGGCACGAACCAGATGTCGCGGTCGAAGCCGGGGTCGAGCAGCGTGCGGGCGAGATAGTCGAGCAGGCCGAGCTTCGGGGGACCCAGCCGGCCGTCGCGGGAGAGACGGCCCTCCGGGAAGAACCCCTGCGTGACGCCGTTCAGCGTGATGAGATGCACGTACCGCTCGAGCACCGCGTGGTACAGCGGCTCGCGGAACCCGCGGCGGATGAAGTAGGACCCGAACGACTTGAACATGTACTCCAGGGGCCACACCCGAGCCCACTCGCCCACCGCGTAGCTCACGTGCGCCCCATAGGCGAGCACGTAGGCCACGACCACGTAGTCCACGTTGGACCGGTGGTTCATCACGTAGACCACGACGTCCTTCTTGGGAATCCGCTCGAGCGCGGCTTCATCCTGGTGGTCGACCGTCACCCGGTAGAGCAGGTTCAGGACGACCTTGGCGAGGTTGTAGCCGATCCGGTAATACGAGAGGACGTTGAGCTGCGGGACGATCTCGTCGACGTAGCGGTCGACCTGACGGCGGACCGCCTCCTCCGGCAGGCCGTGCTCCTGGGCGTGGCGGATGACGGCGGCCCGGACCACGGGATCGGAGGCGAGGGCGGCTTTGGCGACGCGGGCCCGCTGCAGCTGGTAGCGCGCGAGGCGCGCGCGAAACTCGTGGATCGTGCGGAGCGCCCGGCGGCCGAGCCAGCCGGTCACGCGACCGTGCCTCCCTCCTTCTTGAGCTGCGCGTACCCCATGCCGCGGAGGATCGAGATGCGCTTCGCCATGGGCGGGTGCGTCGCGAGCGCGTCGGCGAACAGGCCCTCGCGCGCCGTGAGCCGCCGGCCCAGCGGATCCGCGATGCAGAGGTGGGCGGCGCCGCGTTTGATGGATGCGGTCGGCGCGTCGGCGCGCTCGATCTTCTGGAGTGCGCTCGCGAGCGCAAGCGGATTGCGGGTAAACTGGGCGCTCATCGCGTCGGCGAGGTACTCCCGTTTCCGGCTCACGCCCAGAGCGAGCAGCTGGGTGATGAGCGGGGCCAGGAGCCACGAGATGATCCACACCACCAGTAAGACCAGCAGCAGCGCGCCCGCCCCGCCCTTCTTCCCCCCCCCTCCCCCACCTCCCCCACCTCCACCACCTCCACCGCTCCCACCCAGCCTCCCGCCCCGCAGCACCCGACTGGCACCGTCATGCATCAGCGCCACCGCTCCCACGAGAGCCGCGAGGGTCGTCATCAGTCGCACATCCAGGTTCTTCACGTGGCCGAGCTCGTGCCCGATCACCGCCTGCAGCTCGTCTCGCGTGCACAGGTCGATGAGGCCCCGGGTGGCCGCCACGTGCGCGTGCAGCGGGTCGGTGCCCGTGGCGAACGCGTTCGGGTCGGCGTCGTCCACGATCCAGATGCGCGGCCGGGGCACGCCGGCGGCGATCGCCATCTCCTCGACGACGTTGACCAACTGCTTCTCCTTCGGGTCGGTCAGGTCGACGACCTCCCGTGCTCCGGTGGACCAGAGCACCTTCTCGGGTCCCGTCCGGTAGGCGTACCACGCCATCACGACGGCCGCGAGCGACAGCACGATCCCGAACCACGGGAACGTGTGGTGGTCGGCGGCCCGGGGCGCGTCGAGGGTGTAGAGGTAGTAGATGTAGTCCCCGCCGAACCCCAGCCACGCGAAGAAGACGACGAACCCGATGACCAGGACGGCGGTGCGCCGGCGGTTGGCTTCCTGTTGCTGGAAGAGGTTCAGCGAGGTTTCGTCGCTCACGTCCTGGGCTTCATCGACAGATCGACCTGCGGCACGGCCTTTTCCGCCTGATCCTCGATCTCCCAGAGGTCCGCCGGCTGCGCCTTGGCGAGCCCGGCCACGAGGTTGGTGGGAAACTGCTGTTGCCTGGTGTTGTACTGCGTCGCGGTGTCGTTATAGAGCTGGCGGGCGAACGCCACCTTGTTCTCGGTCGAGGTCAGCTCCTCCTGCAGCTGGCCGATGTTGCCCGTGGCCTTGAGCTGCGGGTACTGCTCCACCACCACCATCAGCCGCTGCAGCGCCGAGGAGAGCGCGTTCTCGGCCTGGCTGATCTGCTTGATGCCTTCGGGGCCGGACGCGTTCACCTTCACTGCCTGATTGCGCGCCTGGATCACGGCCTCGAGCGTCGATCGCTCGAAGTCCATCGCGCCCTTCACCGCGTTCACGAGGTTCGGAATCAGGTCGTGCCGCCGCTTGAGCTGGACGTCGATCTGCTTGAACGCGTTGAGCGTCTGGTTCTTGAGGGACACCAGCCCGTTGTACGCGCCCACCACCCACAGCACGATCACGACCAGGAGAATCAGGAAGATCACCGGACCCATGTGCGCTCCAGGTTGGAGAGTGTGGTGCTGCGCCCTACGCGCCCGACGGCGGCGTCAGTTTCGCCAGCGCCTGGCGTACCGCCTCCGCGACGGCGGCCTCGTCGGGTCCGAGCCGGGCGAGCGGATGGGCCGTTTCCACGTGCAGCTCGACTCCGCGCCCGACCGGGATACGCCGCCACGAGCTGGGGCTGTCGGGGTCGCGGCCCGCGTCGCGGGCGATCCACGCGGTGAGCGCCCGGCCCGACTTGCCGCGCGGCGGCGCGCCCTTGGTGCGGAGCGGCAGCCGGTCCGGCTCGGGCAAGGAGGCGCCCAACGCCTGGGCCGCGCGCCGCTCGAGGATGTCGCCGGCCTGATCCTGCATCTCCTTGGTGATCACGGCCAGCGTCGCCCCCTCCATTTGCCGCAGCTTGATCCACAGCAACTGCAGGAAGTGACGGTAGGAGTACGTCGCCGCCGTGCCGCGCCCCTCGGGCGGGCTGACCAGCCCCTTGGTCACGTAGAAGCGGATGGTACGCTCGCTCGGTTGCGCCCGCGCGGCGGCGTTGATCGGCGTGATCGCCGAGGCGTCCAGCACCGCGCCCACGAGCGCCGCCAGGTCCCGCAGGTTCCACGGGGCGAGGTTCCGGTATTCCCGCAGGGTGTGCAGTGGGTCCTGCTGTACCGCACCCGTCACGACTCGGCCCCTCCTCCCTCGCGCGCCCGCCCCCGCCCCCGCCCCCGCTCCCGCTGCAGCACCTCGGCCACCCAGCCGGACACGTCCTCAAGGTTGAACGGCTTGCGGATCACCGGGGCGCCGTGCCGCTTGAGCCAGCCCTGCACCTCCTCCGCGTCGGCGTCCCCCGTCATGATGGCGATCCGGCCTTCCAACGCCGGCCAGCGGTGCACGATGGCCAGATACAGCGCCAGGCCGGACATCGTCGGCAGGTGGATGTCGAGCAGCACCGCGTCGGCCGGCTGCGACACGAGCAGCTCGTAGGCGGCCTCCGCGCTACCCACGCTGACCACGCTGTACCCGGACCGGGTGAGCGAGCGCTCCAGCACCCGGCGCAGCGCCGCCTCGTCGTCCACGACCAGGATGGCGGGAAGGGTCGCGGTCACGAGCCGGCGGCCTGGGCGCGGTGCGGCGTCAGGAAGCGTTGCACCACGCGCTCCAATGCCTCCTCGGGGCTGAGCGACAGCCGCATCTCGCCGGCGGTGAGTCCCAGGTAGGCGCGCGCGTGCAGCTGCAGGGTCTTCGCCTGGGCGTAGCCGAGGCGCTTCGCCACGTCCTCGATCGTGAAGCCGGGATCCTGGAGCAATCGGTGGGCGTAGAGCACGCGCGCGGCCGCGAGGAAGTGTCGCGGCGACGGCAGGCCTACGCGCATGAACCAGCGCTCGCAGGTGCGCCGGTCCACCCGGGCGCGCGCGGCCACCTGGGTGACCGTCTGGACGTCGCCCGGCGAGCGCAGCGCTTCCTCGAGCACCCAGCGGAGCTGGCTCGGCAGCGGCGCCAGCGCGCCCGCCAGCTGGTCGAGCAGCTGCCGCGAGGAGGAGTGCGCCTCCTCCTGGCTCAGCACCTCGCGCAGCCGCGCCGGGTGATCGTCGTAGTTGGCAAAGACGACGTGCTGGATGCCGCGCTGGCCGAGCGCGAGCAGCACGCCGGCGGAGCGGGGCGTGAGCGTGGTATAGAGGATCAGGGGCAGGGAGGGGAACAGCACCCGCAGCCGCTCGATCTCCTGCGACCGCGCCTCGCCCGAGAGCAGGGGGTCGACCAGGGCGAGTTCCACGGGGCGACTGCGGATCGCCGTGAGCGCCTCGTCCCAGCGCAACGCCTGCACCACCGTGAACCGCGCACCGGCGGCGCGGCGCACCTTGTGGTACTGCAGGTCCGAGACGGCGGCTAGGACGAGCATAAATCCCCCAAAACCACCAAATGTCGCAAAATCGCCCTACGATGCCGCAAAAACGCCCTAAGAATCGGACGCTTCCGCACCCAGGTTGTGATGTCCTGTTGCGTCGTTCCCACACCCCGCTTTTCGGAGGTCACATGTCTCGTATTCGCGCCCTATTCGCCCTGCTCGTCGTCGCGTTCGCCCTCTCCACGGCCGCCTGTGCCGACGCCACCGGCCCCCGGCCGAGCACGGTGCCGTGCGATCAGAGCAATAGCAACACCTGCAGGTAACCGCCTCAGGCGCCAAGTACCGTGAGGGAGGCGGAGACCTCCCTCAGGGCTTCGCTTTGAATGATCGGCTCCGTGGCTGCCAGTTCTTCTGCCTGAAGAGCCGGCTCGCAGTCGCGGAGTCCGCTCTTTATCCGCTCGATTCGGAACTCGAACTCGTGCAAACGGTTCCCGCCTGCGATCTCCAGCGCCATGTTCATCAGCGTCTCGGCGCGCCCGAACTGTCCGAATCGCGCGTGTCCGATCCCCTGCTTCAGGTAGAAGTCCGCGCGAATGTTGGGCGGCATGTCCTGGACACGGGCCTCGCAGCGCTCGCGCCAGCGGGCAAATCCCACGCGGTCGCGCCGATACGAGGCGCAGTGCATCAGCTCGATCAGCGCGTTGCTGACGTTGTCTTGCCCCCCACCGCGCCGCACCACCTCCGACAGCGCTCGCTCAGCGCCACGCACTTCGCCTACGGCAAGGAGGTGTCCACCTATGTCGTTCAGTGCGCGCAAGCGCGAGTCCTCGTCCTCGTACAGCTCAAACGCGCGCCACGCGTGCCAGGCGGCTTCGTCAGGCTGACCCCTGGCGTACAGTGTCACACCCAAGCCGTGTTCAGCTCGCGCCACCGCGTCTGGGTGTCCCGACGCATCGGGCACGATGGATCTGTAGGCTTGCTCGGCGCCCGCCAGATTGCCGCGACCCCACAATACGCTGGCGCTCCCGATCCGGCTGAGCAGCTCGGAGTAGCGGTCCCCCCTTGCCGCCGCCAGCTCCCCGGCCTCGGCGTAAACCGCCTCCGCTTCGTCGAACCGGTTCAGCTTCCGGTTAGCGCGCGCGATGCGCAACCGCGCGGCCACCGCGTCGGTCGCGAGCAGCCGGTCGCCACCGACCTCGAGCAGCGTGCCCAGCACGTCGAGCGCCTCATCCAGCCGCAGCTCGTTCTCCAGGAACAGCGCGTAAG
>WNGA01024701.1_pt1 | contig 15433 bp, 13 predicted proteins | sample 5400061 | NCBI WGS metagenome assembly WNGA01 (sample SAMN13153366, study PRJNA577476) | soil metagenome | isolation source: 100 cm soil or saprolite under grassland replicate 2 | place: USA:California | collected 2016-06-15
GATGCGATTCGCGGGGCGTGCTCGCTGCGGGAGCTGCTCTCGGAGGACGTCATCGCGGCCGCGCGTGAGTCCGATTTCTTCTTCCTGAATCTCGAGTGCTGCATCTCCGATCGCGGCGAGCCGTGGCCGGACCCGCGGAAGCCCTTCTTCTTCCGCGCGCCTCCTCGTGCGGCCGACCTGCTCGCGGAGCTCGGAGTGGGCTGCGTGACGCTCGCCAACAACCATGCGCTCGACTACGGGGAGATCGCGCTGCTCGATACGTTCGAGCACCTGCGGCGCGCGGGAATCTCGTACGTCGGCGCGGGGCCCGACGAGGCGCGGGCGCGGGAGCCTGTCGCCCTCGACGCCCGAGGCTTCCGGCTTGGCGTCGTCGCGTTCGCCGACCATCCACCCGAGTACGCCGCCGGCCCGGCGCAGGCGGGAATCGCGTTCGCCGAGCTCGAGCGCGACCCGGCGCCGGCATGGATTCGCGACGCCCTGGCGGCTGTGAAGGCAGGCGCGAGGCTCGTGAGCCCGCACTGGGGCCCGAACATGACATCGACGCCCGTCGCACACGTGAAGGCCGCGGCGGCCGCCCTCGTCGACGCCGGCGCCACGCTCGTCGCGGGTCACTCGGCGCACGTCTTCCACGGACTCGCCGGGCGCGTGCTCTACGACCTCGGCGACTTCCTCGACGACTACCGGGTCGATCCCTACCTCCGCAACGACCTGGGTCTGCTCTGGCTCGTCGACCTCGACGCCGAAGGCCCGCGCCGGCTCGAGGCGGTGCCGCTGAAGCTCGACTACCGCCGCACACGTGCCGCCGCCGGGGATGAGCGCGCGTGGATCCGCGATCGCCTGCGCGCAGCGTGCGCCGACCTCGGCGGCCCGGACGTGCGCGAGCAGAACCAGCGTCTCATCGTCGAGTGGCGCTAACGAGCCGCGGCCCTTCTCCCGAGCCCCGTCCCTTTCGCCCATGTCCCGGTGCCAGGCCAGGGTGACAAAAGCGTGCCGCCGAATCCACAGGGCTCGCAAACCCCGATCAGCAAACGCCTCAGCGCCGCCGCGGCCATGCCCGTTCCGGCCATGGCCGCGTGTCAGACCAACGTAACGAGACTGTGACGCGCTCGTACCTGGAGCGCGACGGGCCGGCTCCTACCTCCTGCGGCGGCGCCGAGGCCGCGCCTGCATCGCGCGTGCCAAGTCGCTGATCGAGAGCAGCCCGACGAGACGACCGCCGTCCACCACCAGCCCGCGGTTGACGTCGCTCGCGCCCAGCTCGGCGAGCGCCTCGATCGCGTCCTCGTCGAGCAGCAGCGCAGGCACCTGATCGGCGGGGATCATGCACTCCCGGATCGAGTGCTCGTCCCATTCGTTGCGCGGAATCGACGCGAGGCAGCGGAAGGAGAGCAGTCCGATCGGCCGCCCGTCCTCGATCACGGGATAGGTCGTGTAGCGCTCCGACCAGGCGATGTCGTCCATGAAGCGGCCCACGGTCGAGTCGGCGGGCACGGTCACCGGGTCGCGGGTCATCAGGTCGCGGACGCGGAGGTCGCCGAGCGCTTCGCGCGTCGCGAGGTAGCGAGCCTCCGCACCGGCCGCCTGCAGCAGGAACCAGCCGATGAACGCGAGCCAGGCCCCGCCGAGCGCGCCGACGAAGACGAGCAGCGCGAGCCCGCCGGCGATCATGAGGTAGGCGATCCCGCGTGCGATCGCCGCCGCCACGACGGTGGCCCAGGCGAAGTCCCCGCGAACGAGCCAGAGCACCGAGCGGAGCACGCGTCCGCCGTCGAGCGGCAGCGCCGGAACGAGGTTGAACACGAGCAGGACAAGATTCGTGTAGCCGAGCCACGCCGCCACGCCGTCCACGGCCTCGGGCAGCGGGACGGCGGCCGCCAGCGCCACGAAGCCAACGCCCAGGAGAAGCGAGACGAGCGGCCCGGCGAGCGCGATTCGCAGCTCGGCCGGGGCACTCGGGAACACGCCGCCGAAGCGCGCGACGCCGCCGAAGAGCCAGAGGGTAATCCCCTCGATCTCCATCCCGTCCCGGCGAGCCTGGAGCGCATGACCGAGCTCGTGGAGGAGCAGCGAGAGGAAGAAGAACACCGCGGCCACCACGGCCATCGCGGCGTAGCTGCCGTCGCCGAGGCCCGGGTTCTGATCCGGGAAGACGCTGCCGGCCAACGTCCAGACGATCAGCGCGAACACGATCACCCAGCTCCAGTTGACGTCGATCTGGATGCCGGAGATGCGGCCGAGCGTGATGTCGCCCTCTCGCACGGTCTTCTCGGCTTACCCGAGCCCGCGCGATCCGACACCGCGCGCGTACGCTGAAGCGTGCCCGAGGGCGACTCGCTCCACCGCGCCGCGGCAAGGCTCCAGGCCCTCGTCGGGCAGCGCGTCGAGGTGACGGCTCCGCATCCACGTGGAGCGAGCGTCGCCGAGCGGCTCGACGGGCGAGAGCTCGAGAACGTGCGCGCCGTCGGGAAGAACCTCCTGCTCACCTTCGAAGGCGGGCTCGTGCTCCGCAGCCATCTGCGCATGCAGGGCCGCTGGCAGGTCCGGCCGCGGGGGCGCCGAGTCCCCGGACGGCCCTGGCTCGTGCTCCGCACTGACCAGACGCGAGCCGCAGGGGCGCGAGCTCGGCGACGCGCTGCTCGACCAGCGCGTAGTCGCCGGAATCGGGAACGTCTGGAAGGCCGAGGCGCTCTGGCAGGCAGGCCTGTCGCCGTGGCTCCCACTGGCGGGCGTGGGCGACGACGAGCTGCGCCGGCTGCTCGGCTGGTGCTCGGAGCGGATGCGGGCATCTGTCGCGGGGGTCAGGTCGCCGCGTCGCGTCTACCGCAGGGCCGGCCGGCCCTGCCCGCGCTGCGGCGAGCGCATTTCCTCGCGCGGCCAGGGCGACGCAAACCGAACGGCGCACTGGTGTCCCGGATGCCAGAAGGAACCTCTTTCAAAATGACCACTCGCCGACGGGGTGCGCTGGGCGAGTACGAGGCTAGGACGCAGGGAGTCCGAATAGCAGCGCCATTCGGGCGACTGAGGACGACGCATCGTGCCGGCCAGCGCGGCCCAGCGGCATCGTGCTCGTTTTGAAAGAGGTTCCAAAAGGGCTCCGGAGAGAGGAGACGGCGCGCCGGCCGCGTAGTGAGCGGGGGTGGGGATCCGCGCTCCGCATCTCTACGAGTCGCTGCGCTGCTTCTGCCTCGGGGCCTTCAAGGCCCTGAGCGCCGAGCTCGAGGCGGGCGCCGAGCTGCCGTTCGCGTTCGAGGAGCACGCCTCGCCCGGCGGGCCTGCGCTCTACGAGTACCGCCCGCTCGCGCGGAGCTTCGTCGAGCAGCGCGCAGAGAAGGTACGGACGCTCCCCGACACGAAGCTCGCCGTCGAGGATCTGCGGCGCGAGCCCTCCGCCGCGATCTTCGCGCGAGCTCACGCCGGCGCGGGGCCGACGGAGGACGAGGCGCTCTTCCGCTCCGTGCTGCTGCCGATGGTCGCGCTCGCCGCCGAGCGCTGCGGCGGCTTCGACTGGCACGACGACGCCTTCGACCGCGCCTACGAAGAGCTCGAGCGGTCGCTCTTCGGCACGCGACGCTCCTACGCCGCCCTCGCTCCCATCGTCGGGCTCTCGGTCGGCGCCGAGGTCGGCCTGGGTGACGGAATCCGGGTTCGGGCCGCCGCCGCGGGCGAGCTCTCACCGCTCTGGCCCGAGGCGCACGGTCTCCTCCCGGATCGCTTCGGCCGAGAGCCGGATCGGCTCACGATGCTCGAGCTCCAGCGGCAGCTCGACGCGGGCGAGCCGGAGCCGCCGGACGCCCCGGGTGAGCTGGCCGACGCGGTCTCCGCCCTCAGGCTCGTGACAGCGGGGGCGATCGCGGCTGGGCCGGTGATCTTCGAGCGGCTCGACTGGCGGCCGCTCGCGATCCGTCCGATGCTGCCGATCGCGGCCACCGCGCCGCTCGGCGAGGCCACCCGCCTCGACCCCTTCCGCGGCAAGCTGGTCGGGGAGGTGCGGCGGCGCCTGCCGGCCGCGGACGCGGATCCCCAGCTCGCCGAGGCGCTCGACCGGTGGGAGCTCTCGCTCTTCCAGTGCGACCCCTTTCGGTGCGAGCAGCTCCGCGAGTCGCTGACCGCCCTCCTCGGAGGCGCGGACGGCTCGTGGTCGGCCGCCCTACGCGCGGCGATGCTGCTCGCCGAGTCGCCGAAGGAGCGCGCCGAGCTCTTCCGCGGCGTCCGGGACTTCGGGTCGGACGCGGCTGCAGACGCGATCCGCCGAGTCCTGGTCGAGACGATCATGCACGGGTCCCGGGTAACGCTTGTCGCGAGCCTCGACGAGACGATTCTGGGCCTCGGGCCGCGACCGGCTGGATATCTTCAGGCGCTCGCGAGCTGACGCGCGCAAGTTGGCACGAAGTTGGCACAGGGTCGTGACGTTTGTGCGGCTAGCTTGACGGTGTGGACGAGGCGAGGAGGCTCCTGGAGCGGATCGGGCGGATCGAGGCGCTCGCGGGCGAGCGGGGGAGACGGCAGACGCTCTTGCCCGAGCTGCGCGCACTCGTTCTGGAAGCGGAAGCCTGGTCGCGGCGCGAGGGCGGCGCCGAGGCAGCGGCCGGCAGCGCGATCGACGCGCTTCGCGCCGCAGTTGCGACGACGAGCCTTGTGGACGGCCCGTTGCAGGGAGGTGACCGTGCGCAGAGCGCGCGCGGTCCCTAGCCTTTGCTTCGAGCCCCCGGCCGCACTCGGGAAAAGTGGAAGGTGACGTCAGAGGACTGAGCTAGCATGCCGCGAATGAGACGCGGTACATGGCGCTCTCACGAATGCTCCCACGCCCGAACGGCCGGGTGAAGCTGGCCCCGGCAAAATTGAAGAAAGGACCCGTGCTGGCAAAGGTCATCGCGTTCGCCAACCAGAAGGGCGGCGTGGCGAAGACGACCACCACGCTGAACCTCGGCGTGGCGCTGAGCGAGCGGGGGTTCAAAGTCCTGCTCGTCGATCTGGATCCGCAGGGCAACCTGACGATGAGCCAGGGGCTCAACCCCGACTCGATCGAGCGGTCGCTCTTCGACGTGCTCGTCCATCGATTGCCGCTGGACGAGATCGTCGTCGAACGGGAAGTCGACCTCGCCGTCTCGTCGATCGACCTCGCCGGCGCCGAGCTCGCGCTGTCGAGCCAGATCGGCCGTGAACGCGCGCTCGAGAAGGCGCTCGTCCCGGTCAAGGAGCGCTACGACTACGTCCTGATCGACACCCCGCCGTCGCTCGGCCTGCTGACGATCAACGCGTTCGTGGCCGCCGACACCGTCATCGTCCCGGTTCAGTGCGAGTACCTGTCCTTGCGCGGGCTCGTGCAGCTCGAGAACACGCTCCAGATGGTGCGTGAGAACCTCAATCCGCACGTCGAGATCCGGGGAATCCTGGCGACGATGTTCGACAAGCGGACCCTGCACGCGCGCGAGGCGGTCGACATCCTGCGCGAGAACTTCGGCGAGCTCGTCTTCAACACGCGCATCACCAAGACTGTCCGCTATGCGGAAGCGCCCGTGAAGGGTCAGTCCGTCCTCCTGTACGACCCGGACGGCGAAGCGGCCGCGCTGTACCGCGACCTCGCGAAGGAGGTGCTCAATGGCGCGAAACCGCGCGAGCATGCGTGAGGGCCCGCTCGCCGAGCTCTTCCGAGCGACCGAGGCCGCCCAGAAGGCTCAGGAGCGCGCGGCCGACCCGAAACGCGAGCCGCCCGAGGAGACGGTGGCCTACAGCCCGGAGGAGCTTGCCGAGGCACTGGGCGAGGCGAACCCGGGCGGATCGTCCCCGCCTGAGGGGCCTCCCGCGGCTCCCCCCGAGCCTGCGCGTGTTCAGGCGTCGGATCGGCCGGCCGCCACGTGGATCGAGCCGCTGCCCGAGCATCCGGCTCGCTTGAACCAGGCCGCGAGCGGCGAGAGCGCGGCGTACCTCGCCGTGATCCGCGTCGTGGGCGTCGGCGGCGCCGGCTTGAACGCGGTTGACCGCATGATCGACGCGGGGCTCTCGCAAGTCGACTTCGTCGCCGTCAACACCGACATCCAGCAGCTCCAGATGTGCGACGCGCCGGTGAAGGTGCATATCGGGAACGAGCTCACTGCCGGGCTCGGCTCCGGCGCCGACCCCGAGGTGGGGCGGCTCGCCGCGATCGAGGGCTATGACCAGCTCAAGCGCGCCCTGCGCGGCTCCGACATGGTTTTCGTCACTGCCGGCGAGGGCGGCGGCACCGGCTCGGGCGCCGCTCCGATCGTCGCGAAGATCGCCAAGGACCTCGGCGCGCTCACGGTCGGGATCGTGACGACGCCGTTCCGGTTCGAGGGCACACGCCGGTCGAAGCAGGCCGAGGAGGGCGTCAAGGCGTTGCGCGAGGCCTGCGACACGACGATCGTGATCCCCAACGACCGCCTGCTCGAGGTGCTCGACAAGACGACGTCGATGCTCGACGCGTTCAAGATCGCCGACGACGTGCTCCGCCAGGGCGTCCAGGGTATTTGCGATCTGATCACGCTGCCGGGGCTGATCAACCTCGACTTCGCGGACGTCCGCACGGTGATGACGAGTGGCGGCTCGGCCCTGATGGGGATCGGCTTCGCCTCGGCCGGCGAGAACCGGGCCCGCGAGTCGGCAGAGCGCGCGCTGCGGTCACCCCTGATCGACACCGAGATCACAGGCGCGAAGGGCATCCTGCTCTCGATCGCCGGCGGCGAGGACCTATCGCTCTTCGAGGTCAACGAGGCCGCAGAGGTCGTGCGCCAGGCGGCGACCGACGACACGAACATCATCTTCGGCGCCACGATCGACGAGCGTCTCACCGGTCAGGTCTGGGTGACCGTCGTCGCAACCGGCCTCGGAAGCAAGAGCCGAAAGCCGGCGGTGTTCTCGTCGGCGCGCACCAACGACGAGCTGGCCCCGCCGAGCTTCCTGCTCGACTGAGCCGGGAGCTCGGCGCAACTCGCGCCTGACCGCGCGCCTGCACGCGTGCGTCAGAGCCGTAGGACGAGCTTGTACGAGATGCGTTCGAAGCCGAGGCGCTCGTAGAAGCGGTGCGCGGCGTCGCGCCTGACGTTCGAGCTGACCTCGACGACGTCCGTTCCGCGCCGACGGGCGATCTCGACGACCTCCTCGACCAGCCGTGTGCCGACGCCCTCACCGCGGCAGGCCGCCGAGACGATGAGCTCGTCGATCGTCGCTACTTCGCCGGCGTGGTGCAGCTGCAGGCGGAAGTTGACGTTGACGTAGCCGACAGCCCGGTCGCCGTCGACCGCGAGAAGCACGACGTGGGCGGGATCCACCAGCACGGCGTGAAGTGCAGCAGCGGCCAGCTCCGGCTCGAGCGGATAGCCGAGCTCGGCGAGCAGGCCTCGGATCGAGGCAGCATCCTCCTCGCCGGCCCGCTGCACCGTGAGCACGGCCGAACGCTAGCGCCGCGGCGCGATCAGACGATGTCGAGGACCGTGACGCCGAGGAGCCCGGCGACCATGATCGAGGCGCCGACAGCAACCAGCCGCAGCGCGCTGCCGGCCGATCGGCCGAGGTAGAGAGTCCCGGTCGCGCCCACCGCGAGACCGACGAACGTCTCCACGGCGCTCAGCGCGATGCCGGTCGAGAGCGCCTGCGTCGTCCCGATGCCGCGTGTGGCGAGCGCCACCGCGACCGCCCCGCTGGCGATGCCGAGGTTCCCCGGCGTGATCGGGAAGACGTTCGCGATGCCGAGCGCAGGCACGATCACGAGCGCGGCGAGCAGCGGGTGCGGGACGCCCAGCGCCGTCGCCACCGCGGCTGTCGCCCCGAGGCGGGCAAGCGCGGATGCGGTCGTCCAGCCGAGCACGGGAGCCGCCGCCCGCGGCGACGACTCGATCGCGGCGAGGACGCGGAAGAGGCGCGCGAAGCGGTGCTTGTGGTCGTTCCGCTCCACGAACGCCACCGTCCCGAGGACGGCTACGACAGCGACCAGCAGTAGCACCGGCCAGAGCGGCAACATCCCGCAGGCGGACGTGGCGACAACGAGGACCGCAAGGACCAGGCAGCGAGCCGCTCCCATCGCGGCGTAGACTCCGCCTGCCGTCCAGACCTGATCCGGGCCGCCGATCGCGCGAGCGAAGAGCGCAACCCGCACCGCGTCGCCGAGGTGCGCAGGCGCTAGCGAGTTGACGAGCGAGCCCGTCGCGTAGCGCGCCGCCGCGTCCCGCCGAGAGAGCCGACCGCCGCTCGCCGCGGCGGCCGCCCGCCACGCCAGGGCCGAGCAGACGAGGGCGCTCGCGAACCCGACGCCGGCCGCCCAGAGCCAGCCGGAGCTGGCGCCGGAGATCGCATCGAGCGATTCCCGGACGCGCGAACCGAGCAGGCTGGGCGTCGCGACAAGGGCGGCGAGCACCCCGAATGCGGCGACAGAAGCTGCTGCGCGGGCCCAACCGATGCTGCTCCTGTCGATCACTACGGCTCCTCTCCGGCGCTCACGGTGCCAGTGCTTCATGAGCGGACGGTGAACGTCTGCGAAAGGTCCTGTGAAGACCTACTCCTATTCATCGGTCGATACGCTGCATCCATGAGAGGTGCTGTCGCCGCGGGTCATCCGCTGACCGCGGAGGCGGGAGCTCGTGCGCTAGCCGAGGGGGGCAACGCAGTCGATGCCTGCGTCGCCGCGGGCTTTGCCTCCTGGATCGCCGAGAGTCCTTTAACGGGTCCCGGCGGAGGTCGTCGTCGACTTCTCGGACGGCGCGACGCAGTTGTTCCACATCGGGCCGCCGTCGTGCGCGGTTCCGGGAGCGGCGGCGGGACTCGAGGCCGCGCACCGCGCGTTCGGCCGGCTGCCCTGGCGGGCGGTCGTCGAGCCGGCGATCGAGCTCGCGCGCGCCGGCGTGGAGCTCACCGCGACGCAGGCGTCGATTCACGCGATCCTCGACCGGATCCTCAGGCACATGCCGGAGGGCCGGCGCGTCTACGGCGAGACGGTGGCGCTTGCGGAGGGCGAGCGGCTCGTCCTGCGCGACCTCGCCTCGACCCTCGAGCAGCTCGCGGCGCACGGCGCGGACGCGCTGTACCGCGGCGAGCTCGCGCGCACGCTCGTGTCGCACGTCCGCGAGGGCGGCGGATCGATCACGCCCGAGGATCTGGGGGCCTATCGCGCGATCTGGCGCCGCCCCGTCTCGGCGCGCTACGGCGGAAGCAACCTCGTCTCGAACCCGCCGCCATCGTCGGGCGGCGTGTTGATCGCCTACGGCCTCCAGCTGCTCGCGCGCCTGCCGCGAGCCCCGGCCGGGAGTGCCGACGCTATTGCGACCATCGTCGAGGTGATGCGAGAGCAGGCACGGGCGCGCGGCGGCAGCTTCGTCACGCATCTGCACCACGGCGGCCTCGCGCGTCGGCTCGAGGCCGATCTCGACGCGGCGTACGCGCGGGTGCTCGCCGGGCTCTCGGCGCCGCTGGAGCTCGCGCCCGCCGGCACGACCCACATCTCGGTCGTCGATTCCGCTGGGAACGCGGCCTCGCTGTCGGCCTCGACCGGATCAGGGTCGGGCGTGATCGTCCCCGGCACCGGCATCTACCTCAACAACATGCTGGGCGAGCCGGACCTCACGGATGGGCGGTCGCTTCGCCCGGGCCGGCGGCTGACGAGCATGATGGCGCCCACGGTTGCGCTCGACGAAGCCGGGCCGCGCCTCGTCGTCGGAAGCGCGGGCTCGGCGCGGCTACGCGGCGCGATCATGCAGATCGTCGTCAACGTGCTCGGGCACGAGCTCGGCGTCGAGGAGGCGATTGCGCGGCCGCGCGTGCACGTCGACGGCGAGCAGGTGCATTGCGAGGGAGGTCACGATCCGGCGGAGCTCGAGCGGCTGGAGGCCCGCGGCTACGAGCTCGTGCGCTGGCGCGACCGGAATCTATTCTTCGGCGGTGCGGCTGCAGTCGAAGTGCGGCCGGACGGAGAGCTGCACGCGGCGGGCGATCCCCGCCGCGGCGGCCACGGCATCGTGGTCGAGTGACCGAGTTCGCAATCCGGAAGGCAGATCCGCGTGATGCGACCAGTCTGGTCGACCTGGCGCGCGCCGTCAGCACGGAGCCCGGCGGCTGGCTCTTGTCCGAGGACAGCTGGCGGAGCGTGGGCGAGGAGCGGCGCTACTTGCGGGCCGTTCGCCGGCATCCGGACGCGGTGGTGCTCGTCGCCGAGGCGCCGGAAGGGATCGTGGGCCGGCTGTCGCTCGCGCGGGACGCGCACCCTGCCAGCAGGCACGTCGCCGACATCGGACTCATGGTGGCGGCGTCGCATCGCCGCCGCGGCATCGGGGTAGCGCTCCTGGAGGCGGCCGAGGAGTGGGCCCGCTGGGCGCAGATCCGAAAGCTGGAGCTGCACGTCTTCCCGCACAACGAGCCGGCGATTCGCCTCTACGAGAAGGCCGGCTACGTCCGCGAGGGCTATCGCCACGACCACTACGTGCGCGGCGGCAAATACGTCGACGCGATCTTGATGGCGAAGGCGATCGCGCCCGAGTAACGGCACGTCCGCCCGGGCCGAGGTGCTAGGGCGCCGGCGGTGGTGTCGTGCCGCCGCCGCCGAGCGCCGAGACTTTGCCATTGCCCTGCGCGCGATCCTTGACGACCTGCTCGGCGCGCACCGCCTCGAGCACGGCTTCGAGGAGCTCGACCATTCGCTCGATGCGCTCGCGCGGCGAGCGCAGCTCCAGCAGCTCCTGCTTGAGCTCGTCGCCGAAGTCGATCCGGGCGCCGAGGTCGAACGAGAAGTCCGCGCTCGCCGGATCCGGCTCCTCCGCCATCGACTCCGTTCGCCGCACCAGCTCGCGGTACAGCGTCAGCACACGCTCGACGTCCTCCTTCGCAGGCGGGTCGTCGTCGTCCTCCACCGGATCGACCTCCGCTGTCTGAAAAGGACGACCCGAGGTCAGCTCCATGATGCGGAAGCGCTCGCCGCCCTCGACGATGATGTTCATCCTCCCGTCGTCGAAGACCTCGAGCACCCGGGTCACGCGGGCGCGCGTGCCGACCTCGTGGACGCCGCCGTCCGCCTCGAGCACGATGCCGAACTCGCCGTCCTCCGCGACGCACTCGTCGACGAGCTCGCGATAGCGCGGCTCGAAGATGTGCAGAGGGATCCGTTCGGTGGGAAACAGTACGAGACCGAGCGGGAAGAGGCCGAGCTCCGTCACGGCGGACAGCCTACGCATCTCGCAATCCCTGCCGATGGGTTCCGGCAGCCTTGTCCCTGTGAAGCGAATGGCACGCTCTTGGCACGAAGGCGTGACACACACGTCACACTTTTGTCGTTAGCATCGGCAGTGGGTGGTGGGATGGGGTGCCCCGAGATGATGGGGTGCTCCGAGAGATGCCGCCCGCGGGAGATGGGCGCCACGGGAGATAGGGTGCCCCGGGCCAGTTCACTACACTCACCCCCTGTGACCGCCGCGTTCGCAGAGATCGTCGACAGCTTCTTCCGGCCGGCGGTGAACGCCCTCGTGCCGTACGAGCCGGGCAAGCCGGTCGAGGAGGTCCAGCGCGAGCTCGGGCTCGAGCGGGTCGTCAAGCTCGCCTCGAACGAAGGCCCGTTCGGCCCGTTCCCGGCGGCGCTCGAGGCTCTGGAACGCGCCTCGCTCGAGCTGAACCGCTATCCCGACGGCGGCGCTTACAGGCTTCGCGGGGCGCTGGCCGAGCGGCACGGAGTCCGCTTCGAGGAGGTCGCGATCGGCGCGGGCGCCGACGGCGTGCTCGACTGTCTCGCGCAGGCCGTCCTCGACCCGGGCGACGAGATCGTCTGCGGCTGGCCGTCGTTTCCGAGCTACGTGATCTACGCGAAGCGCCAGGGCGCGGTGCCGGTGACGGTCCCGCTGCGCGGCCACACCTACGATCTCGAGGCGCTGCTCGCCGCCGTCACCGAGAAGACGAAGATCGTCTACGTCTCCTATCCGAACAACCCGACCGCGACAGCGAACACGCGCGCCGAGCTCGACGGGTTCGTCGCGGAGCTTCCGGGACACGTGCTCGCGGTCATCGACCAGGCCTACTTCGAATACGTCGACGATCCCGATCACGTCGACGCGATCGAGCGCTACGCGAAGCAGGGAGCGCGCGTCGCCGTGCTGCGGACGTTCTCGAAGATCTTCGGGCTCGCCGGGCTGCGCGTCGGGTATGCGGTAGCGCCGGCGTCGCTCGCAGCCTCGATCGCGAAGGTGCGGCGGCCGTTCGACATCTCGATCCCGGCCCAGGAGGCGGCGCTCGCGAGTCTCGACAACCCGGCCGAGGTCGAGCGTCGCCGGCAGGTGAACGCCGAGCAGAGGCCCATCCTCCAGCGCGCGATGCGCGAGTCGGGCCTCGAGCCCGCGCCTGGCGCGGTCGCGAACTTCCTCTACGCCGAGACGCCCGGCGGCGATGCCCGCGCCTTCTTCGAGGCCCTGCTCCGGGAGGGCGTCATCGTCCGCCCACTGAGCGGCTTCGGCGCGCAGGGAGCGGTCCGGGTCACGGTCGGGACGCCGGAGGAGAACCAGCTCTTCGTCGCCGCGCTCGCACGGGTCCTGACCGAGGCCGCGCGCGCCTCCGCCTAAATCCAGCCGACCTCGCTGAACTGCGGAACGCCGCCCTGCCACGCGGCCCAGACGCCGATCAGCGCCGCCGCCAGCAGACACGCGACGGCGCACGCCGTCACGACGGGTCGCGGGCGGACGACCGACCAGGCCGCGAAGACCGGTGCGGCCGCGAGCGTCAGGCCCCAGTCGCCACCCTCGACGGTGTTCGTGAATAGCGTCCACCCGAGCAGGAGAGCCGCCGCCGCCTCGCGCCGGCCGATGCGCCCGCCGCGATCCTCGGCCAGGCAGAACGCGGCGAGCAGGACGAGCCAGCCGAGATGCCACTCGATGTGGCCGAAGCGCTCGTCCCAGAACTGTGCGACCCGCTCGACATCTCCGCTCGGCTCCTCGCCCCGGATGTCGTTCGCGGCCAGGTGGATCCCGTGCCCGTCCGCGTAGAGCACCGCGCCCGCGAGAGCGGTCACGACAGCGACGCCGCGAGCGCCACGGAGAGCCCACGCGGCGGCGCCGAGCACGACGAACGGCGTCCCCAGATCCAGCCACGTGCCTGCCTCGCCGATCGCCGCGGGCAGCTGGTGGAGGACGAAGATCGCCCCGACGAACGCGAGCAAGCCGCGTTCCAGTCGCATCAGGCACCTCCTTCGTAGATCGAGCGGACGACGACGTTCGTACACGCCCCCGCGATCATCGCGGCGGGGTAGGCGGCGTAGCGGCGATAACCGCGCCGCGCGATCTCCCAGTCGAGGCGCAGCCTTCCTCCCGAGGTCGGGCGCGCGATTGTAGAGAAACCGGCGCGACCGCTTTCTCTAGGATCTGGCCTCGTGCACGCCACGCGTCCGGATCGCAACCTCGCGCTCGAGCTGGTGCGCGTCACCGAAGCCGCAGCGCTCGGGGCCGCCCGCTGGGTCGGCCGGGGCGACAAGGAGGCCGCCGACCAGGCTGCGGTCGACGCCATGCGGGCGATGCTCGACACCGTCGCGATGGACGGCGTCGTCGTCATCGGCGAGGGCGAGAAGGACCACGCGCCGATGCTGTTCAACGGCGAGCGAGTCGGGAACGGCCAGGGTCCCGAGGTGGACGTCGCCGTCGACCCGCTCGAGGGGACGCGCCTCACAGCGCTCGGGCAACCGAACGCGATCGCCGTGATCGCGCTGGCGCCCCGCGGCACGATCTTCTTCCCGGGCGCCGCCGTCTACATGGACAAGATCGCCGTCGGCGCCGACGCCGTGGACGCCATCGACATCACGAGGTCGCCGACGGAGAACGTGCAGCGAGTCGCCGAGGCGAAGGGGCGGAAGCCGACGGACATCCGCGTCACTGTCCTCGAGCGCGACCGGCACGACAACCTGATCGCGGAGCTGCGCGACACCGGCGCTCGCGTGAACCTGATCCGAGACGGCGATGTCGCGCCTGCGATCGCGGCGGCCCAGCCGAGGACGGGCGTCGACATCCTGATGGGCATCGGCGGCACCCCGGAAGGCGTGCTCTCGGCTGCGGCGCTGAAGTCGCTCGGCGGCGAGATCCAGGGGCGCCTCTGGCCGCGCGACGAGGAGGAGCGGCAGAAGCTCGTAGACGCCGGCTACGAGGTCGAGAAGGTGCTGACGACAAACGACCTCGTCGCGGGCGACGACGTCTTCGTCGCGGCGACTGGCGTCACCACCGGGGCCCTCCTCCGCGGCGTTCGGCTCACCCGGGAGGGCGCGGAGACGGACTCGCTCGTGATGCGCTCGCGATCGGGCACGATCCGGCGGATCGAGGCGCGCCACAAGTTCGAGAAGCTGACGCAGTTCACGGGGAGGGAATACCGATGAGCGATCTCCACGCGACCGCACGCGAGCTCGTCGCCGACGGTAAGGGGATCCTTGCCGCCGACGAGAGCAGCGCGACGATCAAGAAGCGTTTCGACTCGATCGGAGTCGAGTCGACCGAAGAGAACCGGCGCGCATACCGCGAGCTGCTCTTCACGACGCCCGGCACCGAGAGCTACATCAGCGGCGTCATCCTCTTCGACGAGACGATTCGGCAGCGGAGCGCCGACGGGACGCCGTTTGCCGAGCTCCTCGCCGGGAAGGGCATGGTGCCCGGCATCAAAGTCGACACAGGCGCGAAGCCGCTTGCGTTCGCTGGAGGCGAGACGATCACCGAAGGGCTCGACGGCCTTCGGCTCCGACTCGAGGAATACCGCTCTCTCGGCGCCCGCTTCGCGAAGTGGCGGGCGACGTACTTCATCGCCAGTGACCGCCCGTCCGAGTACGCCGTGTGGACGAACGCCCACGCGCTCGCGCGTTACGCGGCGCTGTGCGAGGAGGTCGGGCTCGTGCCGATCGTCGAGCCCGAGGTGCTCATGGATGGGGATCACCCCATCACCAGCAGCGCCAAGGCGACCGGGCGCGTGCTCCAAGCCGTGTATACGGAGCTGCACGACCAGCGGGTCGACCTCCGCGGGACGCTGCTGAAGCCGAACATGGTCCTCACGGGTTACGACGCAGCCGAGCGAGCCTCGTTCGACGAGGTCGCCGATCAAACGCTCGACGTGCTGAACCGCCACGTGCCCGCCGCCGTGCCCGGCATTGTCTTTCTCTCCGGAGGCCAGTCGGACGAGGACGCAACGGCGCATCTGAGTGCGATGAACGCGCGGGGTCCGCACCCGTGGCAGCTCTCCTTCTCCTACGGCCGAGCGCTGCAGGCGCCTGCGTTGAAGGCGTGGGCAGGCCGTCCGGAGAATGTCGCTGCGGCGCAGCGCGCCTACTACCACCGTGCGAAGATGAACGCCGCCGCGCGATCCGGTTCCTATTCTCCGGAGATGGAGCGCGAGCTCGCCGCAGTCTGACACTAGGGAGGCAACGTGGCACTTGGGTACGACAAGCAGCTCTACATCCTCGCGTTCGACCACCGGGGCTCGTTCGAGA
>WNGA01017119.1_pt1 | contig 15428 bp, 9 predicted proteins | sample 5400061 | NCBI WGS metagenome assembly WNGA01 (sample SAMN13153366, study PRJNA577476) | soil metagenome | isolation source: 100 cm soil or saprolite under grassland replicate 2 | place: USA:California | collected 2016-06-15
CATCCACGTCTGCGTGGCGCAGTAGCCCTCGTGGCTGCGCCGGCATTTGCTGCGCCAATGGTGGCCTGAGTTCGAATGATCCTTTTTTTACATCAAGCAAGGTCCAAAAACTCGAAAGACGGATTGCTAAACCAAGCAATTAAGAGCGGGTAAGAAGCGTTGCCCGCCCTCATTGCACATGCTGAATCGGAGGAGTGAGATCATGCGAAACCCGAGAAATCCCCGGACTATTTCCTCGCGTTACTTCCAGATTTGCGCACTTCTGTTGCTCGCGATTTGCGGTAGCTACAGTGTAAGCGCACAAACAGTCTTTGGCCGTATCTCAGGTACGGTGAAAGATGCTTCCGGTGCCAATGTTCCGAACGCCAGTGTCACGGTAACCAATGAAGCTACCAATCTGACTCGGACAGCGACTACTGACGAGAGTGGATTTTATACAGTGACGAATCTGCCTGTCGGTACCTACAGACTGGCAGTGGAGCAGAAGGGATTTAAGAAGGCGTTGGTTGGCGGCAGCGTTCTTAATGCAGACCAGCGCCTCACTGTCGACGCCGTGCTTGAACCGGGCGACATTTCCGAAAATGTTGAGATCACGTCCGCGGTTGGTGAGAGTGTAAACACTACCTCCGGTGAAGTGGCGCGGGTAGTGGATAGGCGGCAGGTGCAGAACCTCGCGCTCAACGGGCGCAACTATATGCAGCTTGTTACGCTGATTCCCGGCGCTGCGATCCTCGACGAAGATCAGCTGGCCCTGACTACAAGTCTAAGTATCAGTCAAGCCGCTATCAATGGGAACCGGCCCAATTACAACAGTCTTTCGGTTGACGGCGGCTTCAACATGGATTCCGGGAGCAACAACAGCCAGATCAACAACGTCGGCATCGACTTTATACAGGAAGTGAAGATCCAGACGTCCAACTTCTCCGCGGAATACGGTCGCAATGCCGGCGGAGCCGTCAATGTCGTCACCCGTGGCGGTGGCAATTCTTTTCACGGCAGCGTCTTTGAGTTCATCCGTAATGACAAACTTGACGCTCGCAGCTTCTTCTCGCCAGTAAGAGGGAAACTACGATTCAACAACTTCGGCTGGAATTTCAACGGACCAATCAAGAAAGATAAGTTTTTCTTTTTTGCAGGCCAGGAGTGGAAGTATATCCGCCAGGATGCAGCACCGGTTCGCAGGAATCTTCCAACCCGGGCTGAGAGGCAAGGCGACTTCAGCTTGCGCACAGGAACGCTCAATGTTCCCACCGGCTACACGGCAATTAATCCCGCCACCGGCGCAGTCGTCGCTGCGGGGCAACCAATTCCTGGACGCAACCTTGCCAATTTGAGACTAAATGGTGCGCCGGTTGGTGTGACACCTAATGGCGCCGCGGTAGCCGCAGTCTATACAGCGATGGAAAAATTGGCTGTAGCCTATGCGGATACTACGGCTGCCAACAACGCCACCTTCCAGCAGCCCAATCCCTTCAACTATCGAGAAGATAACATTCGTCTCGACTACCGCTTCAATGAAAGGCATAGCATCTACGGGCGCTACCTGCACGATCATTACGATCTGATCGCACCATTCGGCACTTTTATCGATTCGCAATTGCCGACGATTCCGACGAATCGACTACGTCCCGGAACGAGTTATCAGATTTCGTATACCTGGTTGATTAGTCCAACGCTGATCAATGAAGCCAAGATTAACGCCTCGTGGAACGGACAGCGCATTCCTCCCGTTGGGGAGTTCTGGAAGCGTGCAACGTACGGCTTTACGTATCCACAGCTCTTCTCAGGCGGACGCTTTGATACAGGCATTCCGGATACCACCATCAGCGGGTTCGCAAGTTTCAACGGTCCCTCCGGCTCGTTGCTGTCACCGACTACGGATATCGCGCCGAGTGACAACGTCACGATCATCCATGGCAAGCACTCGATCAAGACCGGTGCCCTGTATGTTCGTAACCGCAAAGATCAAAATGGTCGTTCTAACTACACCGGTACCCTCGCATTCAACAACAGCGGTAACAATAGGACCACCGGCAATTCCTTTGCTGATGCTCTGCTGGGAAATTTTCGAACTTACAGTGAAGCTGACAATGATCCAATTGGTTTCTTCCGCTTCAATCAGTTCGAGTTGTACGTCACAGATAGCTGGAAAGTCATTCCTAAACTCAGCCTGGAGTTGGGTGTCCGCTACTACCACTTTTCGCCAACTTATACACAGGCCAATAACATCGCGAACTTCGATCCCAGTCTTTACAACCCCAACCAGGCAGTGACAATCCTGGCCAATGGCAATATCGATCCGACCAAGGGTGGCAACCGGTTCAATGGCCTGGTCCGTGCTGGAAATGGTATCCCCGCAGATGAGGTTGGACGTGTAAGCGCCGCCGGAAGTCCAACGCTTGCGGCCGTTCCCACGGGAGCACCGCGCGGTTTTTTCCAGCCCGCAAACAAACTCGCGCCGCGCTTTGGCTTTGCTTATGACCTATTCGGCGACGGCAAAACGTCGATTCGCGGCGGCTTTGGCATATTCTACGATAAGGTCGAGGGCAACCTCATTTTTTCGCAGGTAAATGTTCCGCCGTTTATCAATGCCCCACAATTTGAAAACGGCAATATTGCCAATCCTTCGGGTGGAACGGCGTCCGCCCTCGCTCCCTTCGGCACGATTAGCGCCATTAACCCGGACCTGGATATTTCCTACTCAATGAACTTCAGTCTCGGCGTGCAACGGGAACTGCCGCACGGCTTCTTTGTCGACGCAACCTATGTTGGTAATGAGGGTCGGCACTTGATACGCCAGCCGAATCTCAACCAGGCGCCGTTTGCATTGCTGGCGGCCAACGCAGCGCTGCCCACCGCGCAACAGGTTTCAGTTAATGCCTTGCGCCCGTATAAGGGTTTTAGCGCGATAAATTTTCGTCTCTCGGATGCCAACTCAAATTACAACGCTTTGCAGCTTTTTGCTGCCAAGCGTAAAGGTAACCTCGAGCTGACGGCCAGCTATACGTGGTCCAAGGTACTGACGGACACGAGTGGTAATGGCGATGGAGTGGACGTAGGCGAGGATCCATTCAATCGCCATTTTAACTATGGGCCCGCGTCTTTTGATCGGCGGCACATCTTCGTAACGACTTACGACTATCGCCTTCCGTTCTTTAACAACTTGAAGGGTGTGGGTGGAGCGGTGCTCTCTGGCTGGGAAGTCAGCGGCATCACGCGTTACCAAAGTGGCGCATACTTTACTGTCACCGGCAATACCTCAATCGGCGGCCGTCGGGCTGACTATCTTGGTGGACCAGTGCTGCTGCCAAATACCGGTCCGGACGGATGGATCAATCCGGCAGCATTTGCAGCAGCGCCTGCCGGCCGCCGAGGAAATAGCGGTGTCGGGATCGTTCAAGGACCCAATTTACAAACATGGGATTTCTCCCTCCGCAAGCAGTTTGCGATAACCGAGCGGGTCAATGTGCGCTTTCAGGCGGACATGTTCAACGCCTTCAATCGAGCAAACTTCAGGGCGCCCAGCTTGGTCGTCACGACTGCAGGCTTCGGCACAATTGGAACGACCGGGCCGGCTCGCAACATTCAGTTCGGTCTGAAGCTGAATTTCTGAATTCACGATCTACTCGCCGGCGTTTACTCACCCGGCAATTGACAGAGCAGCCGCCGCTCGCGATTGGATCAAACCACCAGAAAGGCCGCACCGGCGAAACGAGCCCAGAGGGGACTCGTTTCGCCCGTGCTGGATCAGCACTCCCTACTCCTGCGGAGGACACAGATGATGCGCAAAAGCAGACTAATGACGGCAGCCAAAACAGCCCTCAGCCTCCCCTGGTTTATTGCGCTCAGTCTCGCCCTTGGCAGCGTTTCAACGGGACAAATCAAGTCAGGTGTGATTACCGGAACCGTTAGTGACTCAAACGGCGCCGTTATTCCCGGAGCTGCGGTGTCCGTAGTGCAGCAAGGCACCAATGTCACAGCAAACACAGTCACTAGCGACTCTGGCAATTTCACCGTGCCTTATCTTGCGCCCGGCTCTTACACAATCATTGTAGAAAAGTCGGGTTCGGGGTTTGCAAAATACAGCAAGATAGACGTCGCAGTTTCGACGGCCCAGACAATTAAAATGGAAATCGTTATGGAAGCTGGAGTCACAGCGTCGGTTAGCGTGGCTGCCGATGCCGCGGTGCTTCAGTCGACGAACGCAACAGTGCAAGGGCTAATTAACGAGCGGATTGTGCAGACCCTCCCGAACATCACGCACAATCCTTTCACATTCGCCGCACTACAAGCGGGCGTCGTTCCACGCGGACTTTTCGGAAGTACCCAGAACACAACTTCTTTTGGCGTTGGAATTGACGGCCGGCGCCAGGCTTCGGCAATTGGGATTAATGGTGGCTCAGCCTTTTCGAATGACGTGATTCTCGATGGAGTCAGCATACAGGGGTCTGCCTGGAACGAAACTGCGGTTCTGCCCAATATGGATGCTCTGCAAGAGGTGCGAGTCATTACCAACAATTTCACGGCTGAGTACGGGCGCGCTCAGGGCGTGGTTTTGTTCACTACCAAAAGCGGTAGCAACGAATTCCATGGCTCGGGATTCTACCGGATCAGAAATGAAGCGCTGAACGCTAATAGCTTTGCCAACAATGCGCAAAATATCGCGAGGCTCCCGTTTAAATCGCATACTTTTGGTGGGACCGTTGGCGGCCGCATAGTTCGCGATAAAGCATTCTTCTTTGTTAGCTACGAAGGCCTTCGCTTTCGTCGCGGCTATCCATTCCTGTTAACGGTACCTACTGCTGCTGAGAGGAGGGGCGACTTCAGCCAGACTTACGTTGGGACATTGACTAACCCACAACCGATCAGAATTTTCGATCCGTTTAGTGTCACGCCCGCCGCTGGCAATTTTTTGCGTGCGCAGTTTCCTACGTTTACAGATGCCAATGGCGTAGTCAGAACCGCCGCGATTCCAGCAGGGCGACTAAACCAGCATGGACTGGCAATACTTAACGCTTACCCACTGCCTAACCGAACACCCACTGACATCTTCAATTCGAATAACTTCTTTTTTCAAAGCGCGCAAACGATAACCAAGAACAATATCAACTCGCGAGTTGATTATCACCGCGGCAAACACAGCTTTTATTGGACCTACGGATTCCAAAAAGGAAACATTCACACGCCACGCTCGTGGGGTGATGACAATCCCTACTATAGCCGGGTTGAATTCGTTGGCAATCAGCAGCCCGACGACAATCCTTACTTCGCGTTCGGAGACACCGTAGTGTTGTCCCCGACGCTGATTCTCGACGCTCGTATTGGAGTCAACCGCATCAATAGCGATAACGAAGTTGATACCGTTGAAAATTACGATTACAACCAGTTCGGCATTCCGGCGCCGATTCAGGCAATCAATAATCTGGTCGGTGCGACGCCCGCCTTTAGCCCTGGCGGGAATGTGAGCCCGCTCAATTTCGGAACATCACTGCACAAACGCGAACGGCAAACTAACACCGACTTTAACGCAAGCATGACCTGGACGCGTGGAAACTGGACTCATAAGTTTGGCGGCACTTATCGTGTATTGCTCTCGAACTATATCGATGTTGATGATTCCATGCAGATTCAGACGAGTTCGAGTTTTACACAGCGGCTGGTAACGGCGACGGGCGGAAACCCCACCACCCCATTGAGTCCGCAAGACAGCGGTTCGGGATTGGCTTCAATACTGTTGGGTGCGGGAAATGTAATAGTGAACGGCCAGTTCGGCGTCAGGCTGGCACTCGCGCAGAAGTATTCGGGTCTGTACAGCCAGAACGATTGGCGAGTCAATAAGCAGTTGACACTGAATTTAGGAATGCGGTGGGATATCCAGGAGGCACCCACAGAGCGCTTCAACAACATCAGTGCTATCGCCCTGGGTGGCAAAGAACCGTTGTTCGGAACTCCCGGCGCAATCGTCTTTCCCGGGCAGACAATCAAAGACCGGCATATGTGGGAGACAGAGTACGGTAACTTTGGGCCGCGTCTGGGTATAGCCTGGCAGGCCAACGATTCGACCATTTTCCGGGGAGGTTATGGCCTGACATACGTTCCTTCCAACACGGGTTTTAACGATGGACCAGGCTTTTACGGCGCCGCGCCATTCAAAGCATCTGCCATTGGTAATCCTTACGGTGCAAACCCCGCTGGTCTGGTAGTCGGAACATTCGACACAATGGCCGTGAACACAATCGTTCCCCCAGTTGGGGCGGACCCGAACAACCCTAGAATCTATGGTGGTCTCCGTCGTTTTCCGCGCGACTACAAGAACGGTTATGTCCAGCAGTGGAACGCATTTGTTGAGCGGAAATTCGGAAACGATTGGATTGCCACTGCCGGGTACATTGGATCGCGCGGCAGCCGACTGCAAGTGGTCTTTGTTCCGATTAACAGCAACCAACTTGTCGACCAGGGCCTGCTTGATTCCTGGCGAAGCACCTACATCGCCACCAACGGCGTCACCAATGTCGCGAACCAACAGATCTGCAATCCTTATCAAACATTGCAGACGTGTAACCCGAACAGCACCGGAACGGCTAGCGGACCGCTGATCCAATATAACAATGCAACGCTTAACGCACGTCTGATAACTCGAATTAATGCCGCTCAGGCATATCCACTCGAAGGCGATAACATCACGCTCTCCGTCGGAACGTCTGAGTACCACGCGATGCAGTTATCACTTAACCGCCAGTTCGCGGGTGGCCTGCAGGTTAATGCCCACTACACCTGGTCGAAGCAAATCGCGACTACGCGCTACAACGCCCAGACGAACCAGGGCTACTCTGACGGCGGCGAGAACAACTACTTTCCCAATCGTCGACCGGACCTTTGGAAGTTGAACCGCAAGATCACAACCAACGATATGCCACATCGTCTGGTTGTCGCGTGGATTTACGACCTTCCTGTTGGAAAGGGCAGCCGCTTCGACCTGGGTCAGCCGGTACTGAATGCGATTCTGGGAGGATGGCGGCTTGGTGGAGCAGTGTCCGCTCAGAGCGGGTTCGTGTTTCCGCTCACGAATGGTGGTACTAACTCGATAAACAACCTACCGGATCGCGTGCCCGGTGTTCCGCTTGAGGTGCCCAAGGACTTACAGCGGTGGTACGACGGCAAAACTTCCGTGACGCTGCCAAGCGGGCGCGTGATTACACCGTGCAGTGGATGTTTCCTAAAATACAACATAGATGCTTTTGCCGGACGTCTAGTAACTGGGCCAAATGGAACTCCTATCGCAGACATCTTCTGGTACGGAAACGCAGCAGCGACCTACGCTGAGATGAGAAGTAGCTCATTCTGGAATACGAATATGTCGCTCGAGAAATCTATCAAACTAGGTGAGAGGTACTCGATCAGTCTTTCAGCACAGGCAAGTAACCTGTTCAACAACGTTCAGTTCCGGCCGGGGCTTAACGCCAGTTTTGGTGCGACGGTTTTGCCGGCAACCGTGACGTCCAATCCCTCCCAACAACTGAAGGTGGGACAGTTACTGGACACCGCTAATACCTTTGGCACTTTCCGACAGAATACATATGACCCGCGACAACTTGAATTCGTCATGAAAGTGAGATTCTGAGAGAGCTGGAGCAACCTAAGATGCCCTTAGAGGAGCCTGTCGGAATAACCCAAGTCTCTGTGTTCTCTGTGAACTCGGTGGTGAATTTTACGAACGAAACACACAACCACAGAGACACAGAGAACACTGAGAACGCACAAAGAGAGTCGTTGAGACGATTATTCCGACAGACTCGTAGGCTCCAATTGTAATGGGCGCAGCGGATTGTCTCAGGTTTTTATTGAGTATGAATTTTTATCGTGCAATGACGGAAAGACGGAGAGAAACCGTGCTGATTCTCCTGTTCGTCCTGAACTCGCTCGTTAACCTGGGAGTCGCGGAAAGGGCGGCCGCGCAATCGTCAGTTGTGGCTTCTGCGAGCACTGTTGCTACGGCCAATCTGCGCACCGAGGTCAATGAATTTCTCGGGAAAGAATTGGCCACGCATCTCGGCGCCATTAAAGACCTCGAGCCGCCACCGGACCGCGTGCTTGGGGCTCTGACCGTGGGTGAGTTCTCCTGGGGGACGTTCATGCGCGCGTTGGCCGCCTATGCGGATTCGACTGGACAACGAGAGTTAGCACAACGCGACCTCGCGAAATGGGTAGGACAGATTGGTCTAATAGAAGCCAAGAGCGGCGGCAAAGCCTTCTCGCAACTCTATGCCGCGCTTGCCCTGCGCCATTTCGGCCGCGATTTGAATTCCAATGCGTTGTGGCTCTCGCTGACACCTGAGCAACAAAACGCCTGGCGCTCGCTCCTTAATCCACAACGGTTCTATGATCCGCGTACCAACAAAGTCATCGACCTGCCCGAGAACTACCTTGGTGTCGCTTCCCGTATCGCCAGTATCGGTTATGAGTTGGGCGTATCGACAGACCGCGGGTTTCTGGACAAGTTACTCGATCGCGCCGCTATCCAATTCACGAGCGGGGCCATCTACGCGGATGATGCACCGCCTACAGGCCGTTACGATCGTTACTCAAACGAATACGCGCGCTATATTTGGGAAGCGGCAGAACGAGCAGGTCGCAAAGACATTCTTGATCGACTACGGCCTTCACTGACAAAGCAAATGCGATTGTGGTGGGATGTGGTTTCAGAAGATGGGTACGGGTATAACTGGGGACGGAGTCAGGGAATTGTCAGCTATCTCGATACGCCCGAGATCGCCGGGTTTCTGGCGGAACATCCGGAGTTTCGGCCGGCTCCGCTCGCCGATATCGCGGCTCTCTATTATCAAGCCTGGCGCTATCTACGACACGACTACAGGGAAATTATGCATACATCACGCGCGAACGAGAGTGGCAACAGACTACAGGATTTTTTGGTAAGCTCGCCAATTCACACACGGCATTAGTGAATGCTCTTGAACGTGAGGGCATTCGCTCGTTTCCTGCCGTGCCGACTCTACCGCGCATCGCGCGATTCGAGTTCTTCCGACAAAACCGTGAACGTTCGTCGGGTGTTTGGGTTGTGCGCCAGGGCTCGCTCCGTTTTGCTTTGCCCATCACAACGGGAACAAAACCGGGGGTTACCGATTACCTGCCATCTCCCCACGGTCTGCGGGGCTTTGCCGCGCCGGTCGAGCAAACCTATCCAGCACTGACCCCTTATCTCGAATTAACTGACGGGCGCGTCATTGTGGCCACGGACGGTGCGGATCAAATCGAGCCGTCATCGGATGGACAAAAACTGAGCGTGCGCTGGAATCGCTGGGCATTGATTGGCGCGAAGCCGGGCGAATTGATTGATGTTGGACTATCGAGTGAAGTGAGCTGGCGAATTGAAAATGACACGCTTATTCGCGAAGAGAAGTTGACGGCAGCACGGCCAATTGAAATTCGCCGCTGGCGCCTCTCGGTGCCAACGACTTATTCAATAGCAGAGACAAGACTGGAGCAAGAGAAGCGCATCGATCGTTTCACATCGGCCGATGGCAGTCTGGAAGTAGCAATGGAGGAAGCTACATTTCCCTTAACTACTTCGATTGTTGCCGCGGGCAATACACCTCTCGGACGCGGAGTCCAGGGTGCTATTCCCTTGCACCTGGTGTTCGAAGCGCAAAATGTCGCTGTGGCTCCAGGTCAGACGATCAAGTCGAGATTGTCGCTTACAGTAAAGAGGAACAAGTAATTTCAAACCAGTAGGGAGATTTGAGTATGAGCCAAGAAATAGCGCTGGAGAAGATCACACCCGAAACCTGTTTTGTGCCTGGAACTCATCGGGGCAAAGGCCGACGCACCGCAGTTGCTCCGGATAATAGCGCCATGCGCTATTTACACTATGGACGGATCAGTCTCGCAGCAGATGATGAATCCGTCCGCTTCGCCAACAACGACCAGGAAACCGGCCTGATCTGCTTGAATGGTGCGGCGAAGGTGTCTGCCGAAGGCGAAAGTTTTCACCTTGAGCAATATGACGCGGTTTATGTTCCCCGCGATTCGCAGATTGAAGTTAGCGCCAGTGGTCCGGAAGGCTGCGACGTTGCTGAAGTTGCGGCGCCAGTCTCGCAGCGTTATCCGCTCAAGTTCGTCGCTTATAAAGATGTGCGGCAGAATCCCAAGTTGCATTTGATCGCTGGTAAGCCTCCCGCGGAACGCGACTTGAACGTATTGATCGGAGCAAACGTGGATGCCGGCCGGATCATGGCCGGAGTCACTTTCTCGCGGCCCGGGAATTGGACTTCATGGCCTCCGCACGAACATTCACGCATGCTCGAAGAAGCTTATCTGTTCATCGACATGCCTGCACCATCGTTTGGAGTGCAATTCGTTTATACCGATCCGCAGTCGCCAGAATTGGTGCAGGTGGTGCGCGAAGGGGATTGTGTGTTGATGCCGCAAGGTTACCATCCGAATGTTGCGGCTCCCGGCGGGCAAATCAATTTTTTGTGGATGATGGCTGCAATCAAAGAAGGCGAAGACCGGCAATATGGTGTGGTCAATGTCCAGCCCGAATACGCAGCGGGCGGATCCGGTCTGGAAGCTGTAGCAGGAAAATAGAGGAAACAGAAAATGTCTTCCCCTGACAAAGCAGAACAAATCAGCGCGAACGACAACGGGTTTGCTCAACACTTGAACTGGTCCAACATTCCGATCGAACGACCGGCTGAAGGCATCGAACGCCAGATGATCGTTGGTGACAACCTAATGATCTGTCGCTTTCGTTTTGCGCCATTGCTCGTCACTCCCGAGCATGATCACCCTCATGAGCAGATGACCATCGTCGAACGGGGACGTGTGCGATTCTTTGTGGAGGGCAAAGAGAGGATCGCGTCTGCCGGCGATGTCCTGCACTTTCCGTCATATTGCTGGCATGGCGCCACTATGATGGATGAGGAAGTAATCTTGATCGACATCTTTTCACCCGTGCGCGAAGACTTTCTCTAGCATCGACAGATTGCGCAGACTACGCAGATTAAGAGCAGGTGGCAGTAGGCAGTAGGCAGTAGGCAGCCGCGGAGGGCACACGGATTACCTTTACTGGTTACTCAATTTACAGGCTGTTTCTGCTGTCTGCTCCTGCCTCCTGCCGCCTGCTTTTAATCTGTGCAATCTGTGCAATCTGCGCAATCTGCCTAATCTGTGGATTCCTAATGATTCTCGACCACTTCAAATTGGACGGTAAGGTAGCCCTGGTAACGGGGGCCTCTGCGGGTCTGGGTGCGGCTATCGCGGTGGCCCTGGCGGAAGCGGGTGCCCAGGTAGCTTGTCATGGCAACACCCGTTCGCCGGATTCAACCGTTGAAACCATCAGCAGAGCCGGCGGCGTGGCTCACCCGCTTACCGGTGATCTAGCCCAGCCGCAAACTGCCACAGTTCTTCTGCGGGAAGCTCTTGCTCGCTTCGAGCGCCTGGATATCCTTGTCAATAATGCCGGCACCATTCGCCGCGCAGCTGCGGTTGATTATTCCGAGGAGGATTGGGCCGCAGTGATCGAAGTAAATCTTTCGAGTGTGTTTCGTCTCTCGCAGCTCGCCGGCAAACACATGATCGAAACCGGGCGCGGGGGGAAGATCGTCAACATCGCATCGCTTCTTTCCTTTCAGGGGGGCGTTACTGTTCCCGCTTATGCTGCTTCCAAAGGTGGTGTGGCGCAACTGACTAAGGCGTTAGCAAACGAATGGGCGAAGCACGGCATTAATGTGAACGCTATTGCGCCAGGTTACATGCGCACTACGAACACCGCTGCGTTACAGGCTGACGAAGTGAGGAATCGTCAGATCTTGGAACGTATCCCCGCCGGTCGCTGGGGCGAGCCCGAAGATATGGCGGGCCCTGCCGTTTTCCTCTCCTCATCGGCGAGTGATTACGTGAACGGTCATGTTCTAATCGTCGATGGTGGTTGGATGGGCAGATAGCAAAGCCGCAGCTCCAGTTTGCCATCAAGAACGGTCAGCTGCCAGCCCAACGAACGAGGCTGCTCAATTGCAGAACCGGTCACTGCGAACGGTTCTTGGATTGAAGATCAGTTTTCACAGCGCGGCCAAGGGCCGCAACCAAAAGCTAACTGGACTCAATGCTAGATTTCCGATCTGAGATCTGAGATCTGAGATCTGAAATTCATCCAAATCTTGCTTAACAGCCCGAACAAAGAAGGCGTTTTGGGTTTCGGTGGTCTTACCGCATCCGGCAGTCCCTATAAGTGGTCAGTAACTTTCCTTGACAAGATCAATTTAGCGGGACACAATGCGCCGCCCAGCCAGTGTTAGAGATAAGTCACGGTTTCATTTAGGCTATGCCAGCAGTCCGAGTTAAGGAAATCTGGTCTTACCAATTATGTCTACGCGTAGAAAATTTATTAAGGAGCTTGCTGTTGCTGGCAGTGCGCTCTTCATTGCGTCGACTCTAGAATCCAGGACTTCCGCATTCTGCTTCCGCGACTCTGCCGATGACGCCTGGGGCGAGGTTCCAAAGATTCTGAAGCGCATCAAGCCGCCGGTATTTCCCAGGCGAGACTTTCTTATCACGCGCTTTGGCGCTCTGGCGGACGGTCGCACAGACTGCTCTGAAGCCTTTCATGACGCTATCGCGGCATGTAACAAGGCCGGAGGCGGAAGAGTGATCGTACCTGCTGGTCAGTTTCTGACCGGCGCGATTCATTTGCAGAGCCACGTTAATTTGCAAGTGCAGGGAACCATCACCTTCAGTCGCAATCCTAAACAGTATCTGCCTGTGGCATTCACCCGGTGGGAAGGCGTGGAATTGATGAACTATTCACCGTTCATCTATGCGTTCGAAGAAGAGAACATTGCGATCAGTGGAAGCGGTACACTCGATGGCCAAAGCGGCCCGGACAATTGGTGGCCATGGAACGGGCGCGCAAACTACGGCTGGAAAGAAGGCGATCCGAACCAACGGGCAGACCGAAGCGCTCTATTCGATATGGCAGAAAACGGGGTACCGGTGCGTGATAGAAAGTTTGGTGAAGGACATTACCTGCGACCGCAATTTATTCAGCCGTATCGCTGTCAAAATGTCCTGATCGAGGGTGTAACTATCGTAAACTCCCCGATGTGGGAAATCCATCCAGTGCTTTCCCACAACGTCACAGTTCGCAACGTTAAGATCCGCAGTCAGGGACCAAATAACGACGGTTGCGATCCTGAATCGTGTAGCGATGTGCTGATCAAGGATTGCTACTTCGACACGGGAGACGACTGCATCGCGATTAAGTCAGGTCGAAACGCGGATGGACGGCGACTACACGCGCCTACTGAGAACATTATCGTTCAGGGCTGCCGCATGAAGGACGGTCATGGCGGCATCACTATTGGTAGCGAGATCTCTGGTGGAGTCCGAAACCTCTTTGCCGAGAATTGCATCCTCGACAGTCCGAATCTGGATCACGCTCTGCGCGTAAAGAACAATGCCATGCGAGGCGGACTGCTGGAAAATCTTCACTATAGAAACATTGAAGTGGGGCAGGTTGCGCATGCAGCCATCACGATTGACTTCAACTATGAAGAAGGAGAGAAGGGTAAGTTCACTCCGGTCGTTCGTAACTTTTCGGTGAAAGATTTGCGAAGCGGAAAGAGCAAGCACGCGCTGGACGTACAAGGATTTAAGAATGCCCGGATATTCAATTTGCGTCTGGAGAATTGTGCGTTTGATAACGTGGCTGAGCCAAGCATCATCAAAAACGTTGAAGGCTTAACAATGCGCAACGTTAGGATCAACGGCAAGCTGCAGTAAGAACTGTTCCTGAATCAAAATGAAGATAGTGAGACCCATTTTTCTCATCTTGTCGTTGGCAATACCGAACATAGCTACTCTGGGTCAGATTAAAACGCTGTCTGAAGGGATGGCTGATACCGCCATGAACCGCCTCTGGAGAGATGCGGGAAAGAACGAATCAGGCCAGCCGGCAAAATGGACTTACGACCACGGCGTTGTGCTTAAAGGTATCGAAGGGATATGGCGCAGCACCGGCGACGGCAAATATTTTCGTTACATCCAGCAAAGCATGGATCAGTTCGTTAATAGCGATGGGACGATCCGCACCTACACACTCGATGATTACAATCTGGACAACATACTCCCGGGAAGAAATCTGCTCCTGCTGTACAAAGTCACAGGTCAGGAGAAATATCGGAAGGCCGCTGCGCTTTTGCGCGAGCAGTTGAAAACTCATCCGCGCACTTCTGAGGGCGGCTTCTGGCATAAAAAGATCTATCCATCACAGATGTGGCTGGATGGTCTGTACATGGCCGAGCCTTTCTACGCCGAGTACGCCGCCACTTTCCACGAAGACGCTGACTTTGACGACATCGCACGCCAGTTTGTTTTGATGGAACGTCACGCCAGAGATGCCAGGACTGGGTTGCTCTACCATGGCTGGGATGAGTCTCGAAAACAACGCTGGGCTAATCCGACCACCGGACGTTCACCAAACTTTTGGGGCAGAGCGATGGGCTGGTATGGGATGGCCCTCGCGGACACGCTGGATTATTTTCCGCAAGGACATCCACAACGAGATGAGTTAATTGCAATTCTCATCCGTTTTGGTGCAGCAATTGAAAAGTATCAGGATAAAAAAACGGGTTTGTGGTATCAGGTGTTGGACAAGGGTTCTGGGAAGGGGAACTACCTGGAAGCGTCTGCCCCATGCATGTTTGTCTATGCGCTGGCAAAGGGTGTTCGTAGTGGTTATTTGCCAGCAACGTATCTTCAAGTGGCGCAGAAAGGATACAAAGGAATCGTAGATCATTTCATCAAGACCGACGCAAGAGGTCAGGTGAATCTTGACGGCACGGTGAGTGTTGCCGGACTGGGAGGCAATCCTTATCGTGACGGAAGTTACCAGTATTACCTCAGCGAAAGAGTTGTTACCAATGACCCAAAGGGTGTCGGCGCATTCCTACTGGCGAGCAACCAAATGGAGATGCAGGTTATACTGAGAAACACATCGCATGAGTGAATCCAATCCAAGCATTTTCAAAACCATTGACGCAGAGCGGCGTGGGACCAGTTTTGACGAGGTGGTTGCGCAGTTACGCGAGATGATTCATAGCGGCGAACTGCGACCGGGAGACAGGTTGCCGCCGGAAAGAGACCTGGCGAAGCTGCTCGGTGTCAGTCGCCCCACTTTACGCGCAGTAATCAGTTCGCTGGCTGCTGTAGGCGTACTACAGCCGCGCAGAGGAGCAGGTACTTTTGTTGTTGAATCTGAAGGACCACCGGCTCTCGATAGCAGCCCGTTGCGATTGATGGCCGCACTGCAGCGCTTCACACCGGCCGAGATGTTCGAGGCCCGACGATCGCTGGAGATGGCGATCGCGGGATTTGCGGCAGACCGGGCGACAGGTGATCAGATGGCCACGATG
>WNGA01007288.1_pt1 | contig 15425 bp, 14 predicted proteins | sample 5400061 | NCBI WGS metagenome assembly WNGA01 (sample SAMN13153366, study PRJNA577476) | soil metagenome | isolation source: 100 cm soil or saprolite under grassland replicate 2 | place: USA:California | collected 2016-06-15
CGCAACGTATCGGACTTCGAGCGCGACCTGCTGGGCGACGTGCTCCCGTTCGTCGAAGCGAATTATCGCGCGCGCAGGGAGGCCGCAAGCCGGGCGATTGCCGGCCTTTCGATGGGCGGCGGCCAGTCGCTGACCATCGGGTTGAACCATCCCGAGCTGTTCGGTTGGGTGGGCGGATTCAGCTCCTTTGTTCGCGACCCGCAAACCGTCCTCGCCAAGGCGCTGGCCAATCCGGAAGCGACGAACCGGAAACTTCACCTGCTCTGGATCGCCTGCGGCAAAGACGATCGCCTGGTCGAGAACAGCCGGCAGTTTGGCGAGGTGTTGAAGAAAAACGGCATCCGCCATGAATTCCACGAAACCGAAGGCAACCATAGCTGGCCGGTGTGGCGGCGGTATCTGGCGGACTTTGCGCCGTTGTTGTTCAACAGTTCAAACTGACCGACGAGCGACGTCGGGTGCGAAACCAATTCTAGCAAGCCGCTTCAGATATGCTATGATGGCGACCATGACAATTGAGCAGTTGAAAGGCGTCGTTCATTCCGACCGGGAAATCATGGGCGGCACGCCAGTGTTCGTCGGAACGCGTGTGCCACTGCAAAACCTCATTGATTATCTGGAGGGCGGTGAATCCATTGAGGACTTCCTCGACGGTTTCCCTTCGGTGAAACGCGAGCAGGTCATCGCCGTGATTGAAGCCGCGAAGCTGAAGATGCTCGAGACCGTGGGCGATGCGCATCCTCATTGACGAATGCCTGAACTGGCGGTTGGGACGCGCCTTGACCGGCCACTACGCGACTTCTGTGCAGCGGATGGGATGGAGCGGAATTAAGAATGGACAACTGTTGGCCCTGGCCGAACAAAACCAGTTCGACGTTTTCCTGACCGGCGACCGCAACCTGGCTTTTCAGCAAAACACGACACAATTTCGCATCGCGGTGATGGTGTTGGAGGCCGGCGGAATTCAACTTCAACATACGCTGCCATTGATGACGAAGGTGGTTGCGCTGCTGCCGACGCTTCAACCCGGGCAAGTCGTCAGGGTTCGGACGTAAGTGGTGCGAAGCAAGATGACAGATAACAGAGGACCAAGAAGACGTTCTCAAAATGGCAAACGCGCGGCAATTCGACGATCTTTTTTTAATTCAAGTTTGCAGCGGAAAATGGGCAGTGGTTCAGCACACTGTTTTAGGAGCATGAGTTTCAATCGCACGGTGGTGAATCTTTTCTCGATCATTGTCCTGCTCGCCCCAGTATGCGCAACGCGCGCTCAAACCCCCAGCCCCAGCAGGATCAGCGCGCATCTGATCAATGACTCCACCGCCGGCGTGTCGAACATCATTGCCGGGCACCCGCGCGTGCTGAAGATCCTCGATCTCGGCTCGGGCATGGTGCAGGCCGCGCGGGCTTACAAGGCCGGCACGCCCGACGGCAAACTCGTCCTGCGCCTCTACACGCCCAGGAGCTATCCTATCACCGACGATCCCGGCGCCAGCGCAATGGATTTCTGGACCACCGTCCTGCAACCGCCGTTGAATGCGCTTTCCGCTTCGGACCGCGCGTTGATTGATTATGTCGAAGGCCCGAATGAGGGCGACAGCACGCCCACTTGGCAATCGTTGCAGGCGGCGCAATGGTTCACCGGGTTCTGGACCAACCTGGCGCCGTTGATCGTGGCGGCGAACTTCAAGCCGTGCGTCGGCAGCATCGCCGTGGGCAATCCGCCGGGCACACCGACCGAGATTCAAAATTACATCTCGACGTTTGTGCCGGCGTTGCGCCAGGCCAAGAGTCTCGGGGGCGCGTGGAGTTATCACGCTTACACACTCAATTACACGACCGACGTCGGCGTCGAGTATTACTATTCGCTGCGATACCGGCAGTTTTACAGCCAGTTCGCGTCGCAATATCCCGATCTTGCCGACCTGCCCCTCATCCTCAGCGAAGGCGGAGTGGATCAGAGCGGCACGCCTGCGACCTCGGGCTGGCAGGCGCGCGGAACCGCGGCCGATTACGAACGCTGGCTGAACTGGTTCGACCATCAACTCGCGCGGGACAGCTACGTGCTCGGCTGCACGCTGTTTGAAATCGGCAATCCGACGGGTTGGTCGTCGTTTGACCTGGAGCCGATCGCGGGCTGGTTCGGAAATTATTTAACCGCGCCGACGACTCCGCCGCTTGCGCCGACGGGTCTTTCCGTCGTTGCCGCGAATGCGACTGCGCTCCTCACCTGGACTTCGGCGCCATTGACCCCGACGACTTACGCCGTGAAACGGTCGCCGGCAAGCGGCGGGCCTTACGCAACCGTCGCCACCAATGTCACCGAGGGCGTAACCGCGACGACTTACACGGACGCGACGGTCGCGAGCGGCGGCACGTACTACTACGTGGTGTCGGCCGTGAATGCGGCGGGTGAAAGTCCGAACTCAAGCGAGGTCTCGATTACCCTGCCGGACGTGAGTCTGCCCGATGTCATCGTGACCGCGGTGACCTGGACGCCGAACCCGGCGTATGCGAACAACCATGTGACTTTCAGCGCGACCGTGAAAAACCAGGGCACCGCGCCGACGCCATCGGGCACGATTCTCGGCATCGGGTTCAGCATCGACGGCGGACCGAACGTAACCTGGTCGGGCGGCTACACCGCGTCGGTGGCGCCGGGCGCATCCGTCACGTTGACGGCGAATGGCGGTCCCACGGGGTCGAGCACGTGGATAGCGACACCGGGCGTGCACACACTGACGGCGACTGCGGACGACATCAATCGTTTTGCCGAGAGCAACGAGGGCAACAACGCGATGAGCGCGAGCCTGTCGATATCGTCGGGGCCGCCGAAGATCGGGCCCGTCAGCGTCACGACGAACAACACGGTCAGCTTCACTTTCAGCGCGACCGCCGGCATTTCGTATCAGGTTCAATTCAAAAACAGTCTGGGCGAGACCAATTGGCCGGCATTGGGCCCGGACATTATGGCGGTTTCGAATGCGGTTGCTGTCTCGTATAATCTGAACGGTGGAAGCCAGCGGTTCTATCGCGTGCTGCAACTGAATTGATTCCGGCACGCCCCGCGAAATGCTCGCAAGCCGCGCAAATTTCCCGGCGAGACCGGCAAGGAAGGCAGCGCGGAATTTTCGGGATCGGAAAGAACAATGGCAATGTTTCACAACACCATTCGCATCGAGCCGATGGCCGAAGAGCACATTCCCGCCTTCCGGGAATGTCTCGATGCGGTCGCGCAAGAACGTCGTTACCTCGCGCTCACCAGCGCGCCGGCGCCAGAGTCAGTTCGGGAATTCATCCGGTCGGCCATCGCGCGCGGGGTCCCGCAGTTCGTGGCCCTTGACGGCCAAAGCGTGGTCGGCTGGTGCGATGTGTTTCCCAACGAAAAGGAAGGGTTCACTCACACGGGGCGTCTGGGCATGGGTGTGCTGCGCGAATATCGCGGACAAGGAATCGGAAGACAGCTCGCGATGAAGGCGATCGAGCGTTCAAAGGAGATTGGCCTGGAGCGAATCGAACTGGACGTCTATGCCTCGAACAAACCCGCCATTGCTCTCTACGAAAGCCTCGGGTTCGCGCTCGAGGGAGTGAAAAAGAAAGGCCGGAAGGTCGATGGACTTTACGACGACGTGATTCAGATGGCATTGCTCGTGTGATCGGCGCAGGGCAGCCAAGAGGAGACAAACATCGCGGGTGTGCCGATAGGGTGGCGGTCCGTGGTTCAACCTCCCTGCCTTCGCGGGCCGTTTTACGGCTCAACTTGCGTGAGCGGACGGTGTCGCGGAATCTTCGCCTTGAAATCGCCCAGGCTCGGCCATTCGGTGGGTTGATCGAGGTCCACCTCGGCCACTGCGACCGTTCCCCATTCTTTGGCCAGAGCGATGGTTTGGCCGGTATGATCGAAGACGGCCGAGACCATCCAGTTGTGCGACAGGTCCTCGTAGGTGCTGCTGACGACATAGACGTGGTTCTCCGCCGCGCGGGCACGGGCCAGCTCCGGATTGCAGCCCCACACAGGCCAGGCGATCACTTCCGCGCCGCGGTTGCTCAGCTCGCGCGCCACCTCGGGGAAGAAACCGTCGTAACACACCATCATACCCACCTTGCCGAAGCGGGTCGGAAAAACCGGATATTCCGATCCCGGCGCGACGCCGGCGTCCACCTCGTTGCTGGGCAGAGTAACCTTGCGAAATTTTCCGACGAGCGAGCCGTCCGGCCCGAGGAGCACAGCCACGTTGTAAACCAGGTGCCCGGCCTTCTCATACAATCCCGCCACGATGTAAAGGTTGAGCCGCCTCGCCAGCGCGCCGAAAAACTCCGTGGACGGACCCGGAATCGGCTCAGCCGCTTCCTCCGGCTTCAAACCGGTGCCGTAATAGGTCAGTGTCTCCGGCAGCACAACCAGGTCAGCCTTCTGTCGCGCGGCTTCCTCGATCAACGGCGCGAACAGGCGGCGATTTGCGTCGGGCGTCTTCCCTTTCGGTTGGAGGTGGATGGTCGCCAGGCGAACTTTCCGCTGCGGCAGCGCGTCGGTCTCACGGAGGGACGCGTCGCTCCATTCAATCCGCGCACGCGGCGCCCAAAGAAGGTATAATTCGACGCGCGCCTGTTTCGCGTCACGCGGGGCGCGATAAACACCCGACACTTCCGTCCAGCCGCGGGCATCCGTTTCCTTGTCCACCGGATGTTCCGCCTCGGCCACGGCGCGAAAACCGGCCAGATAATTGGTGACCAGCGTGCGGTTTTCTGCGACCTTTTTGCCCGCCGCATCCAGCCAGTTCACTTTGACCAGCGCGCTGCGCCGGGGGGAAGGGACGTTCGTGGTCCGGCGAAAAGCCTGGAACCGATAAACCCGCTCTCCTTCGACCGGAAATGCCCTGGTCCAGCAACCGTGCAGACCCTCGCGGTCGTCCGCTTCGATGATAAAACTGCCCTGTCCACTGCGGCCGCCGTGCGGATCGAAGGTGAATCGTGGACGGACCTCGTCACGCGGCGCGAACCTTTCCCAACCTTCCGGCGCCTGCGCCACGCTCGAGGGTGCCGGTCCCGGCGTGGAATCGCTGCGGGCGCTCACGCCGACGAGCAAGGCAAATGCGGCGGCTGACGGAACAAAAAGCCGGAACATGGACGTACCCTAGCCGATGCGGCGGACGCAGGCAATCGCGAAGCGGTTGCGCCCGCCTGCTGTTGTAGCGGCAGCCATCCTGGCTGCCGTAGAGGGCGGCATCCTGCCGCCCGGATTGGGGTTGCGACGCCGGACACGCCCCGCAAACGCCTGCGGGACCACGAACCAAGAAAGCGCCAGAGGACTGGCGCAGTCCAAAACCTGGCGGCCCTACGGTCGGTTCACGGACAGGGTGCCGGACAAACGTGCCAGATTGTCTACCCGGCTATTTCACCCTGGCCGCCTTTACCATTTCCGCGACGAAATCGTCCACCTTCCATTCGTTGCCGGTGAAAACTTTCTGAATGCGACCCTGGGCGTCCACCACGACCGTGCGAAGGTTGTGATTGAAGCCGACGCCTTCGCGCGGGAATATCAGACCGAACTGTTCGGTAATGGCGTCGATCTCAATGAGCGCACCGGTGGCAAAGCTCCAGTGATTCGTGTCGTAGTCGTACCGTTTCGCGTAGTGTTTCAAGACCTCGGGCGTGTCGTGTTCGGGGTCGAACGAAATCGAGAGCAGGCGCCAGTTGTTCGGCGCGTCCGGCAGCGAGGCAAGTTTCTTGTAGGCATCGGCGAAATTGCTCGACATGCGCGGGCAAAAATTCGGGAACGGACAGCGCGTGTATATGAATGTGAACGCCAGCGCCTGGCCTTTAAAATCGGCGACATGAATGGCCTGGCCGAGTTCGTTGGTGAACGGATAATCGGGCATCGCCTCGCCGACGTCCAACGGGTCCACGATGCGCACGCGGCGAAACGTCTCGCGCTGTGGCGGCGGTTCGGTCGCGTTGGTTGTGCCCAGCCTGGTGAGTTGTTCGATCCAGCCTTCCTTGTCGGTGACGAGCATCCGAAACCCGACTTCGTCGCCCGGCCGCAGGCCGGCCAATTCATTCGTGTTTTTCACTTCGAACGGCATCGTCATCGCCGCCATGTAATTCGGGATTTCCTCGTGCCGGATGAGGACGGTTTTGCCGTCCGGTTTCAATTCCTTGACCACGCCTTTGACGTTGAAAATCTGCGTGCTGGTTTGGGAAGCCGGTTCGGGTGACGCGTCGGTCTTCTCGTCGGCGGTGTTTCTGGCGCAGGACGCGACGGCGACGGCGAACAGCGCGATAATCAGCCAGGTGAAAGGTTTTCGCATAGCCACACGGTCCATTTGAATACTTGGACAGCGGATTGGCAAGGCTGCACGAATGGGTACAATTATTGTTATAGCTATAACATATTTTGTACCCTGTCCCGCGCGGATTGGGCGGGCGGGCGGGCAGCGGAAGTCATTCCCGCATTCCAATTCCTTATTTCCTTATTTCCCCGACACACCAACTCCCCAATCCCCCGCGTTTGCGCGTCAAACCTTTGACATGCGGCGTCCAAACTTTATCCTGCCAGCATGTATGTGATCAAAGTGCCGCTGGGCGTGCGGAGCTACACGATTTCGATCGGCAACCACCTGCTCCCACGGCTCGGGCACGAATGCAAACGGCTTTATCTCGGCCAGCGTTGCGCAGTGATCACCGACCGCAATGTGGCGCTCCACTACGGCGAGGCCGCGGTGGAGTCGCTCAAAATGTCCGGCTTCGAGCCGATCCTGATTACCGTTCCAGCGGGCGAAACGGCCAAGAGCCTGAAGGTCGTGGCCTCGTGTTACGATCAACTCGCGGAGCATCGACTCGAACGCAAATCGTTCGTTGTGGCGCTGGGCGGCGGTGTGGCCGGGGACCTTGCCGGGTTTGTCGCCGCGACCTACCTGCGCGGCATTGATTTGGTGCAGGTCCCCACGACGCTGTTGGCGCAGGTGGACAGTTCGGTCGGCGGCAAGGTCGGTGTGAATCTGAAGGCGGGAAAGAATCTGGTCGGGGCGTTTTATCAGCCGCGGTTCGTGTTGTGCGATCTGGACACGCTGGAGACACTGCCGGTGCGCGAGTATCGCGCCGGTCTGGCTGAGATTGTCAAATACGGCATCATACACGACGTGGAATTGTTCAAGCGTCTCGAACAAGTCATGTCCAAGATGCTCCAGCGCGAGCCGGACACGCTCTCCTCGGTGGTGGCGCGTTGTTGCCAGATCAAGGCCGGCGTGGTGGGACAGGACGAGACGGAAAGCGGTCTGCGCGCGATCCTGAATTTCGGCCATACCATCGGCCACGCGCTCGAAGCGATCTCCGGTTACGGCAAATTCCTGCACGGCGAAGCCATCGCCATCGGCCAGGTGTTTGCCGCCCGGCTTTCCGCTGAATTGCTCGGGTTCCCGCAGCGCGACGTGGAACGGGTTGCCGGCCTGTTCGACAAGGCCGGGTTGCCGACCCACGTGAAGTTGAATCCCGTCCAGCGCGAGAAACTGTTTGAGGCGATGCAGCTCGACAAAAAAGTGAGCGCCGGCATCATCAAGTTCGTGCTGGTGAACAAAATCGGCCAGGTCTCATTCGGGCAGGCCGTGCCGCTCGACATGGTCGAAAAAACCCTGGCTGAACCGCCGATCCAGACTGCGGGCCCGGAACAGTCGGCCGGTGCCAATGCCGCTCATTCCGCGCTCCGCGCCCCGCACCCTGCGTTTTAACATGGCTGCCGTCAGCGAAACGATCGTGCGCGAGTATTTCGAGCTGCAGGGGTTCTTTGTCCGCCAACAACGCAAATACATCGCGCCGACGCGCCGGGAGGAAGAGGAGGTGGATTTTTTTGTCTTGAATCCGCGTCACACACCGGCGTCAGGGCCATTGCCGTTCGTGCTGACTTCGGATGATTTGCCGGCGGTTGCCCGCGCCGTGGTGGTGGTCAAAGGCTGGCACACCGAAAGTTTCAGCTCGGCGGTGCTGGCCAACGCGCCGGAGATATTCCGGTTTGTCGAGCCGCCCGTGTTTCAGCGCGCCGCCAAGGCGTTTGGCGGAGACAGCGCGCCGACGAAAATCCTGGTGGTGCCCGCGCTGCCGCAGAACCGGGAGGCCCGCGACGAGAGCATCGAACTGTTGAAGAGCAAAGGCGTGGACGCGATCATTCCATTTCACACCATGCTGGCCGACCTGATCGATCAAATCGAAGTCAACCGGAACTATCAGAAATCCGACCTGTTGCAGGTGATCCGGATCCTGAAAAATTACGACTTTTTCAAGGAACCGCAGTTGGAGTTGTTCAAGTCGAAACGGAGAAAGAAGAAATAACCGGCCGGCTTTCCGGTTTCCAAATCCACACGTTTGCGCTAGGCTCCCGCGCGTCTATGGTCCTGGTCATCGACAACTACGATTCGTTTACTTACAATCTGGTCCAGTATCTGGGCGAGATGAACGTCGAGATGCAGGTCCATCGCAACGACCAGATCACCCTCGACCAGATCCGCGAGTTGAACCCGGACCGGATCCTCATTTCGCCGGGGCCGTGTTCGCCGCGCGAATCCGGCCTGTCGAACGACATCATCCGCGAGTTCGGCCGGACGACACCCACCTTCGGCGTCTGCCTGGGACACCAATGCATCGGCCACACTTTCGGCGCAAAGGTCGTCGTGAACTACCGGATGATGCACGGCAAAACGTCGCTGATCAAGCACACCGGCAAGGACCTGTTTGAAGGCATGCCAAATCCGTTTGCCGCAACTCGCTACCACTCGCTCGTCATCCAGCGCGACACGCTGCCGGATTTTCTCGAAGTCACCGCCGAGACCGACGAAGGCGAGATCATGGGCATCAGGCACCGCGACCTGCCCATCTGGGGCGTGCAATTTCACCCGGAAAGCATCCTGACCGAAAACGGGCGGACGATTCTGAAAAACTTTCTGAAGCTGGGAAAACCGGCGAAGGGTTAAAGCGTTGAAGCGTTAAAACGTGAAAACGTGAAACGTTGAATCGGGTGATGCCAGCGATCATGACCATGCAGAATCTCTCATTGATTTTCCTCGGCCTGGTAACGGCGCCATTTCTCCGGGCGAACGAGAACTGGCCGCAGTTCCGCGGGCCGAATGGCGATGGGCGCTCGGACTCGGCCGGCCTCCCGCTGACCTGGAGCGAAACGGAACATGTGAAATGGAAGACGCCCGTCCATGGCAAGGCCTGGTCGTCGCCCGTCGTCCTCGGTGACCAGGTGTGGCTCACGACGGCGACGGAGGACGGGCACGAATTGTTCGCCGTCTGCGTCGATCGCGACAGCGGAAGAATTCTGCGGGACCAGAAATTGTTCGAGGTCGAGAAGCCGCAATTCTGTCACCCGTTCAACAGCTATGGCTCGCCGACGCCGGTGATCGAGGAAGGCCGCGTGTACCTGACCTTCGGTTCGCCGGGCACGGCCTGCCTCGACACGAAGACCGGAAAGGGGCTCTGGGAGCGGCGCGATCTGGTGTGCAATCACTATCGCGGGGCGGGCTCTTCGCCGATCCTCCAGGACGGCCTGCTCATCATGAATTTCGACGGCAGCGATTACCAGTTCGTCGTCGCGCTGGACAAACACACCGGCAAAACGGTTTGGAAGACCGATCGCTCCATGGACTTCAAAGACCTTGGGCCGGACGGCAAACCGCAGACGGAAGGGGACCTGCGCAAGGCCTTTGCCACGCCGCACGTCGCCAGGTTCGACCATCAGTTCATCCTCATCAGCCAGGGGGCAAAGGCCACCTACGCTTACCAGCCGCTGACCGGCAAAGAAATCTGGCGCGTGGAGGAGCGCACCAGCCATTCGGGCGGCACGCGGCCGCTGGTCGGTTTCGGAATGATCTTCGTGCCAACCGGTTGGTCCCAGGGCCAGATTCTCGCCATCAAACCGGGAAAATCCGGGGAGGTGATCGACGCCAATGCGGACTCGACCACCGGCCTCAACCCGCAGTTGCAAATCGGCTGGAAAACGAAACGCAACGTGCCGAAAAAACCGTCGCTCCTGCTGGTGAACGATTTCCTCTTTGGCATCGACGATGGGGGCGTGGCCGGTTGTCTCGAAGCAAAAACCGGCGCCGAAGTCTGGCGCGAGCGTGTGGGGGGCAACCACTCGGCGTCACCGGTGTCCGCCGAAGGACGCCTCTATTTTTTCAGCGAAGAAGGCCAGACGACGGTGATCGACGCCGGCCGCGAGTTCAAGGTGCTCGCGGAAAACAAACTGGACGATGGGTTCATGGCTTCGCCCGCGGTCGCCGGCAAGGCATTCTTTCTGCGGACGAAAACGCATCTGTATCGAATCGAAAGGTGACGCCAGCCGGTTGACGGTGCCTCTGCGCGCGAGGAAGCGCGGCCTGAACCGGCGGGATGAATGAAGGTTGTGGTCTGTCGCCTGACTGACTGCAACCTCCCACGATGCGGCCGCTTGCCACTGAACTCTTGCAACGAATTGCCTGCCGGGAGGTTGGAACCCGGGCGGTCCCTCTGGCATCGGAAGCCGGAATTTGGCCGCCAAAACCGCGGAAAATCAAAAAAACCGGCCTGAAAACCCATTTCGCCATTGACCCGAAGTAGGGGAACACCTACAAAGCAGTGCAACGCGTCAGCCACGACCAACAGGTAGTTCCCCATAAATATGCCCGAACGACTTCGTTGCGCGGTGATAGGAACAGGCGGTTTCGGCCTCGACCATCTCAACAGCCTTTTACATTGCCCCCGTGCAACCGCAGTCGCTGTCGCCGAAACAAACCCCGAACGGCTCAAGGAAGCCGCCGACCGGTTCAAAATCCCCCGCGCTTACGCGGATTATCACGATCTGCTCGACCAGCCGGACATTGACGCTGTGACCATCGCCGTGCCGAACCATCTGCACGCGCGCATCGCCATCGACGCGTTGCACGCCCGCAAGCACGTGCTGCTGGAAAAGCCGATGGCCCTGAACGCCAGGGAAGCGGCCAAAATCGTCGAGACCGCCAAGCAAATGCGGCGAACGTTCATGGTCGCGCAGAATTTCCGGTTCAATCGCCACACGCAGGTCGCCCGGGCGATCGTGGAGCGGGGCGATCTGGGCGAGGTTTATCACGCGCGTTGCTTTTGGCTGTGGCGCAGCAATATTCCGCGCATCGGCTCCTGGTTCACGCAAAAACAATATTCCGGCGGCGGCTGCACCGCGGACCTGGGAGTGCACATGCTCGACACCTGCCTGCATCTTTTGGGCGAGTTCGAAGTCAAATCCGTATCGGCCCAGACGTTTGCCCGATTCGGGCCCCGTGGCCTCGGTGAGACCGACTGGGGCAAAAGTCCGATTGATCCAAAAAAACCGTTTGATGTGGAGGACTACAGCGTCGCGCTGCTCAAACTCAAAAGCGGACGGGTCGTGTCCCTGGAAGTCAGTTGGGCCGGCCATCACGCGCCCGATGCGCGGGAGTACGGCGTGGATTTGCATGGCACCGCCGCGGGCTTGTCCCTTTATCCCGCGCGCTTGTTTCGCCCGGGACCGAATGGATTCGAGACCATCCATTTGTCCCTCCCGATCGTCTCCCACAGCGAAGACCGCATTCACCATTTCGTCAGTTGCGCCCTCGAAGGGAAAAAACCGCTGGTGACCCCCGACGAATCACTCAAAGTGCAGCAGGTGGTGGATGCGATCTATGCCTCGGCCGCCAGCGGCAAGGAAGCGCGCCTGGGCTGAGCTTCGTTTCCGGCGTCCAGACACGCCACACTTTCCGGTTGACTCGCAAGTTGCAAACGGCGAACGCGATCCGCCGGACCCGAAACCCTCCGGTTGCATAATGCTGACAGCACCATGCCCCGCCAGCGGTCCGTCTCACCGGTGCTGCCTTGCCGCAAGTTACCCGGCTACCGGCGAGGTCGTGCGCGTGGAAAATCTTGTCATCCCCGATGCAGGCGGTAGCTTTGTGGCTGCGTTTTGATGAAAACCTTTGCCGAATTGAACTTTCCCGGACGCCTCGTGGCCGTGGAAGGGCTGGATGGCTCCGGCAAATCCACCCAGATTTACCTGCTCAAACGCTGGCTGGAACTGCAGGGCCTCAAGGTTTTCTTCAGCGAATGGAACTCGTCCGACCTGGTCAAAAGCGCGACCAGCAAGGGCAAAAAGCGGGAGTTGCTCACGGCCACCACCTTCAGCCTCATCCATGCCACGGACTTCGCCGACCGTTACGAACGCCAGCTCGTGCCGTTGCTGCGGGCCGGTTACATCGTTCTGTGCGACCGCTACATCTACACGGCATTCGCCCGTGACACCGTGCGCGGCTGCCCGCCGAAGTGGGTCCGCGGCATCTACAATTTCGCCGCCCTGCCGGACCTGACATTTTTCTTCAAAGCGGACCTGGAAGTCTCGCTCCGTCGTATTCTGGACGGCCGGCCGGAGCTGAAATATTTCGAAGCGGGAATGGACCTGCGCCTTTCCGCCGATCCCTACGAAAGCTTTCGCATGTTCCAGGGGCGCATCCTCGAGCAATACCTGTCCATGAGCACCGAATTCAATTTCCTGGTCATTGATGCCAACCAACGGGTGGAAGCGCAGCAATCGCTGGTGCGCCAATTGGTGTCGGCCCGCATCAATTTGTCCCAATACGCTCTGCCGAAATGACGACCCTTCGCATGGGAACGACCAAACGCAGCCCCGCCGCCCCGCTCAACCCGATCGCCGGCCGCCGCGTGCTGGTGCCGAAACCGACGATCAAACGCTTTTACGGCCACGGCATTCCCGGCGTGGACCTGGAGAAACTGACCGGCAAACTGGTCGTTATCGAAGGCGCGGATGGATCGGGTCGCTCGACCCAGATCGCCCGGCTGGTGCAATGGCTGGAAGGTTGCGGCCACGCCACCGTGCAGGTGGGTCTGAAGCGTTCGACCCTCGTCAGCGAGGAACTGGAGCAGGCCAAGCAGGGGAACATTCTCAGTCACATCACTCTGAGTTTGTTCTACGCGACCGACTTCGCCGACCAGTTGGAGAATATCATTCTGCCGGCGTTGAAGGCCGGGTTTATGGTGCTGGCCGACCGCTACATTTACACGCTCATGGTGCGCGACCTGGTCCGGGGCATGGACGAGGCCTGGCTGAAAAACCTCTACGGCACCGCCCTCGTGCCGGACGCAGTGTTTTACCTGAACGTGTCGCCCGAACAATTGGTGCAGAGAAATTTTTCGAAGAACCAGACGCTCGATTACTGGGAAAGCGGCCTGGACATCGGCCTGTCGCGCGATATGTTCGATTGCTTTCTGCAATACCAGGCGCTGGTCGAAAAACAATTCCGCCGCTTGCAGTCCACTTACGGCCTCACCATCGTCAATGGCGAACGATCCGTCGAGGTGGTCAACGCCGAGTTGCAGGAGAAAATTGAGCAGGTCCTCGTCGGCAAGTGAACCCCCCCGCCATGACCACTCCACCAGCCCCTCACCATGCCCGGCGAGAATGACAAAAACAACTGCGTCGTCGGCGTCGATTTTGGCGGCACGAAAATCCTGGCCGGCGTGTTCGACGAGAAATTTGAATGCATCGGCCGCGCCCGCGTCAGCACCAAGCCCGACCGCGGCGCCGACGAAGTCATCGGGCGCATCGCCCGCTGCGTCCGCGAGGCCGTGGATGAATGCGACCTCGACCTGAAGCGAGTCAAGGCCATTGGCATCGGCGCGCCGGGGGCGGTGGATTCGGAATCCGGCAAAGTCATCTTTGCGCCCAATCTCGGCTGGAACGATGTGCCCTTGAAAAAGGAACTGGACAAACAGCTCGATGCGCCGGTTTTCCTCGAGAACGATTGCAATGTGTGCACGCTCGGTGTTTACGAAGTCGAGTTGAAAGCGAAGCCGCACGACGTGGTCGGCATTTTTCTCGGCACGGGCATCGGCGGCGGGTTGATTCTGGAAGGCAAATTGTATTCCGGTTTCAATCGCACGGCGGGCGAGATCGGACACATGGTGCTGGAAGTCGGCGGACCGAAATGCGGCTGCGGCAACAAGGGCTGCTTCGAAGCGCTGGCCAGTCGCACCGCCATCTTCCGCCGGATCAAGGAAGCCGTGAAGGAAGGCCAGAAAACGATCCTCACCGAGATGCTCGGGCCGGAGCTGGAGGACTTGCGCAGCGGCGATCTGCGCAAGGCGATCAAACGGGGCGACAAGTTCGTCGAGCACGTCATCGAAGAAGCCGCCGAATACACCGGCGTCGCCGCGGCCAATCTGATCAACGTGTTCAACCCGGAAGTGATCGTGATCGGCGGCGGGTTGATCGAGCAACTGGAAGACGAAATGCTGGCCATCATCGTGGAGACCGCGATGGATTACGCCATGCCCGGCACGACCAAAGGGATCGAGATCATCGCCACCAAGCTCGGCGACGACGCGGGCATCACCGGCGGCGCGGTGCTGGCCCGCAAACATCTCTAAAGCTGGCAAACCAACCCCAGGCACAATGGAACAGGCCAATGCAGCGTCCGCGCGTCCTTCCCGGTCTCCTGCGCCGTCTCCCGGATTCATTCGCTGCGCCGTCATTGATGTCGGCACCAATTCCGTGAAACTGCTGGTGGCCGACGTTTCGGGCCGGCGCGTTGAACCGCTCGTGGAAAGGAGCGAGCAGACCCGGCTCGGCCGCGGCTTTTACGAAAGCCATCGCCTGCAGCCGGCCGCCATCAGGCACACGGCACGGGTCGTGGCGGCGTACGCGGCGGAAGCGCGCGACCTGGGGGCAGCGGCGACCCGCGTCATCGCCACCAGCGCGGCGCGCGATGCGGTCAACCCGGACGAACTCGTCATCTGTCTCGAACGGGAATCCGGGTTGCCGGTCGAAATCATCTCCGGCGCGCAAGAAGCCGACTGGGTCTTTCGCGGCGTCGTTTCCGACCCCGTCTTTGCCGGCCAACCGCTGTTGATTGTGGACGTCGGCGGCGGCAGCACCGAGTTCATTCTCGGTGAAGGCGAGCAGCAGCAGTTTCGCCACAGCTTTCCTCTCGGCACCGTGCGGCTGCTGGAGCGCTCGCCGCACGCGGATCCGCCGACCGCCACGGACGGGGAACGCTGTCGCGCCCTGATCGACGATTTTTTGGAGCAACAGGTTCGTCCGGTTATCGAGTCCGAATTGCGGGCTTTTTCCACTCGCGCGGTCCAACTCGTGGGCACCGGTGGCACGACCAGCATCATGGCGCGGATCGAATTGGGCTCGGTGAAATTCGACCGCGATCAGATTGAGGCTTTGCGTTTGACGCGAACGCAAGTCCGGCTGCAACGCGAACGGCTGTGGAGCCTGCCGCTTGCCGAGCGAAAAAAAATTGCCGGCCTGCCGGCGGACCGCGCCGACGTGATCCTGACCGGCGTGCCGATTTATGAAGCGCTGATGGAGCGGTTCGATTTTCCGGATTTGCGGGTCAGCACGCGCGGGCTGCGGTTCGCGGCAG
>WNGA01007289.1_pt1 | contig 15424 bp, 15 predicted proteins | sample 5400061 | NCBI WGS metagenome assembly WNGA01 (sample SAMN13153366, study PRJNA577476) | soil metagenome | isolation source: 100 cm soil or saprolite under grassland replicate 2 | place: USA:California | collected 2016-06-15
CTTGCGCTCGACCACCAGCCGCTTGACGAGCGCGATCAGCTCGTTGCGCTCGCGCGGCGCCATGCCGGCGGTTGGCTCGTCCATCAGCAGGAGGCGCGGCTCGTTGGCGAGCGCGACCGCGAACTCCAGGCGCTTGCTGTCGCCATAAGCGAGCTCGCGGCTGGGGCGGGAGGCGGCGTCGCGCATCCCGACCTGATCGAGCAGCGCAAGCGCGCGCTCGCGGTGCCGCGCCGCGGCCGGCCGCCAGAAACGGTAGACCTCGCCCGCATGGGAGATCAGCGCCATCTGCACGTTCTCGGCGACCGTCATCGAGCCGAACGTCGCCGCGATCTGGAAGGTGCGGCCGATGCCGAGGCGCCAGATCGCGCGCGGCGCGAGGCCGACGATGCTGCGTCCTTCGAACCGGACGTCGCCGGCGTCGGGCTTGAGCTGGCCGTTGATGATGTTGAAACAGGTCGACTTGCCGGCGCCGTTGGGTCCGATGAGGGCGAGGAATTCGCCCGCCGCGACCGTGAAGCTGACGTCGCGGACGGCATGCACGCCGCCGAACGATTTCGCCAGCGCGACGACCTCGAGCACGCTCATGGCGCGCTTCCCCGGGCCACGCCGCGCTTGGCGAAGGCGCCGACGATGCCGCTGGGAAAGGCCAGGACCAGCAGCAGGATCACCCCGCCGAGCAGCGCGCGCCAATATTCGGTCTGGCGCATGATCGTGTCCTGTAAGAGCGCGAACACCGAGGCGCCGACGATGGGCCCGGTCAGCGTCTGGATGCCGCCGAGGAGCACCATCATCAGCCCGTCGATCGAGCGGCCGACCGAGACCGTTTCGGGCGAGATCGAGCCCTTGGCGAAGGCGAAGATGCCGCCGGCGACCCCGCATACCGCTCCCGCGATGGCGAAACCGATCCAATGCACGCGTTTGACGTCGATGCCGATCGCCTCGGCGCGCAAGGGCGAATCCCGGCCGGCGCGCATGGCGTAGCCGAACGGCGCGAACAGGAAACGCCGCAGCAGCACGACGCTGATGACCGCAAGCGCAAGGGTCAGCAGGAAATAGGCGGTGCGGCTGTCGAACGGCGCGGTCGGCCAGACGCCGACGACGCCGTTGGAGCCGCCGGTCAGCTCCTGCCATTGGAACACCACCGACCACACGATCTGCGCGAAGGCGAGCGTGAGCATCGCGAGGTAGACGCCCGACAGGCGGACCGCGAACCAGCCGAACAGCAGCGCGCCGAGCGCGGCCACGATCGGCGCCGCCGCCAGCGCGGCCGCGGTCGGCAGCGCCAGCCACTTGACGAGCAGCGCCGCGCCATAGGCGCCGAGCCCGAAATAGGCGGCGTGGCCGAAGGAATGCATGCCGCCCGGTCCCATGATGAAGTGGAGGCTCACGGCGAACATCACCGCGATCAGGACGTCGATGCCGAGCACCAGCGCATAGGGCGAGTCGCGCGCGATCAGCGGCAGGAAGGCGAGGGCGACCAGCACCGCGACGGCGAGGACCTTCACCGGGCGCGTGGCCGGCCGGATCGGGTCTTCGGGCTCGGCGACACTGCGCACCGCGTCCTGGGCGCGGCCCAGCAGACCATAGGGCCGTGCGATCAGCACCACCGCCATCACCAGGAACTCGGCAACCAGAGTGAGCTTGGTGAAATTGACCGCGAAGCCGGCGAAATTCACCACGCCGATGCCGATGCACAGCGCCTTGATCTCGGCGATGAGGACGGCGGCCAGATAGGCGCCGGTGATCGAGCCCATGCCGCCGACCACGACCACCACGAACGCGTCGCCGATGACGGTGAGGTCCATCGCGAGGTTCGCAGGCTCGCGCGCGATCTGCAGCGCGCCGCCGAGACCGGCCAGGAACGAGCCGACCGCAAAGACGGCGGTGAACAGCATCGCCTGGTTGACGCCGAGCGCGCCGACCATCTCGCGGTCCTGGGTCGCGGCCCGGATCAGGCGGCCGAAACGGGTCCGGGCGAGGGTGAGATGCAGGGCGATCAGCACGATCGGCCCGATCACGATGAGGAAGAGGTCGTAGCTCGGAAGAAGCCGTCCCAGGATCTCGACCGCCCCGCGCAAGCCGGGCGCGCGGGGACCGAGCAGATCCTCGGGTCCCCACAGCCAGAGCGTCAGGTCGTTGATCACCAGCACCAGCGCGAAGGTGGCGAGCAGCTGGAACAGTTCCGGCGCGCGGTAGATGCGCCGCAGCAGCACGATCTCGATCGCCCCGCCGATCAGCCCGACCATGACCGCGGTCGCGACGATGCCGCCCCAGAAGCCGAGCCCTCCGCCCACCTTCGTCGCGAAGGTCACGGCGATGTAGGTGCCCAGCATGTAGAGCGAGCCGTGGGCGATGTTGACGATGCGGGTCACCCCGAAGATGAGCGAGAGCCCCGCCGCCACGAAGAACAGGCCGGACGCCGTCGCCAGCCCGTTGAGCGCCTGGAACAAGACGGCGTCGAGGGTCATCGGAAGATCATATCAATGACTTCTGATCCCCGGCGGCATTTCATGAATATGCGATCCCTCATGGTTCGAGACGCGTCGCTTCGCGACGCTCCTCACCATGAGGGATCGCACCAAACGACCTCATCCTGAGGAGCCGAGCGAAGCGAGGCGTCTCGAAGGATGAGGTCGTTCACGCCGTCCCGATCAGTTCGAAGCGCCCGGGCGCAGTTTCTTGGTTTCCTCGTCGGAGGGAAGGACGGTCGCGCCGTCCACGTACTTGAAGTCGGACATGGTGCCGCGGCCGTCTTTCAGCGCGATCTTGCCGACGTAGGCGCCCATGGTCGCCTGGTGGTCGCTCGGCCGATACGTGAACGATCCCATCGGACCGTCGACCTTGAGGCCGCTGAACGCGGCGATCAGCTTCTCGGTATCGGTCGAGCCGGCCTTGGCGATGCCGGCGGCGAGCGATTGCATGGTGTCGTAGCCGACCACCGAGCCGAGCCGCGGATAGTCGTTCCAGCGCTTCTGATAGGCGGCGACGAAGGCCTTGTGCTGCGGCGTATCGATCGCGTCCCAGGGATATCCGGTGACGATCCAGCCGACCGGCGCTTCCTCCTTGAGCGGATCGAGATATTCCGGCTCGCCCGAGAGCAGGCTCACCACGATGCGGTTGGTGAACGCGCCGCGCGTGCCGCCCTCGCGCACCAGCTTGGCGAGGTCGGCGCCGAACAGGACGTTGAAGATGCCGTCGGGCTTGGCGTCGTCGATCGCCTGCACCACCGCGCCGGCATCGACCTTGCCCAGCGGCGGCGCCTGCTCGGTCACGAACTCGACGTCGGGCTGCTGTTTCTTGAGCATGTTCTTGAACCACGCGGCGGCCGACTGGCCGTACTCGAAATTGGGATAGATCAGGGCCCAGCGCTTCTTCTTGGCGGCGACCGCGTGCGGCATCAGCATCGCGACCTGCATGTAGGTCGAAGGCCGCAGCCGGAACGTATACTTGTTGCCGTTCTGCCAGGTGATCTTGTCGGTCAGCGGCTCGGCGGCGAGGAAGAACACCTGCTTCTTGCCGGCGAACTCGGTGACCGCGAGCCCGATATGCGACAGGAAGGTGCCGGCGATGATGTTGACGCCTTCGCGGGTGACCAGCTCGTCGGCGACACGCACCGCAACGCCCGGATCGGCGCCGTCGTCGCGCGAGACGATCTCGAGCTTCTTGCCCAGCACGCCGCCCTTGGCGTTGATCTCCTCGACCGCGAACTCCCAGCCCTTCTTGTAGGGGTCGAGGAAGGCGGGCTGGGCCTTGTAGCTGTTCATCTCGCCGATCTTGATGGTCTGCTGCGCCGATGCGGCGCTCGCCACGGCGACGGCAAATGTTGCCGCCAGCGCAATCCCGAGGATCGATGGTCTTTTGGTCATGATGAAGCTCTCCTGCTTTTCGATGACGAACGAGGTTCCGTTCGCGAAGGCCCTGCCGGGCACGGGCACGAACCATCTGATCCGCCATCCAACTGAGGCGAGGCGTGCGCGCCTGTGAATTCCCGGGGTGCTGTGCCTCCTGGGGTCGTTTGGCTGCAAAATGATCCGTGCCGCTCTCGCGCTTGTCAAGGCGCGAGCTATCCGAATCAAATTTCGTTGAGTGAACACGCGTCATGTGTACTTATGATTGGCGAAATCGGTGCGTGAACAAACATGACCGAAGCCACCGTCGGCAATCTCCGCAACACGACGCGCGACCAGCCGCCCGAGGTCTCATCCCTCCCTCCTGCATGGGGGTTCTGGGCCACGTTGGGCTGGGTCATGGCGGGCTGCGTGTTCAGCGCAATCGGCACCGTGGCGTTTTACATCGTTTGGACCAGGCTGTCGCCCGGCAGCAATGCTTCGTCCATCGATCCTCTGCTGGTCTTTTATCCCGCCATGGTCTCCGTACTCGCGGTCGCGGTGCGAATCGCGCGTTGGCCGGTGCATCGATACCTTGCGCTCGCCCGTCCTCGTCCGCGACAAGTCGTTCTTGGACTTGCTTGCGTCGCGTTACTGGGAATCGCGGATTGGATATTTACGGACGTGTTGGGATTCGGCATCGAAGATTATCGACGCTGGGTTGAGACCTATCGCAACGCCTTGAATGACGGCGCGCTGCCGCTGTTTTGGTTGACCACGGTGATCGTCGGCCCGATGGCGGAAGAAATCGTGTTCCGTGGATTTCTCTATCGAGGCTGGTCGCATTCGATCCTTGGAATCTCCGGCACGATCGCGCTGACGTCGATCCTTTTTGCACTGATGCACTTGCAGTACAGCTGGGTTGGTATTTTCTCGTGTTTCTGTTCTGGCTTGCTGTATGGATGGGTGCGGCATCACAGCGGAACGATTCTCATTCCGATGCTCCTGCATTTTGTGGATAACCTTTCCGCAACGATCTTCGCGGCGATCGAGGTCCATTGGAGCTGAGGGCTTACTTGCGGTCCCGCATCCGGTCCATCAGCGCCTTCTCCTGGCCGCCGTCGATCTCGATCATGGTGCCGTTGACCATGTGCATCAGCGGCGAGGCGAGCATGGCGACCAGGTTAGCGCATTCGTCCACCTCGGCGATGCGGCCCATGGGGATCGAGGCCGGCGCCAGCTTGTCCGCCTGCTCGTAGGGAAGCTTCATGTCGCGCGACATGGCGGCGACGAGGCCGGCCCAGCGCTCGGTGCGCACCGGGCCGGGATTGACCGCGACGAAGCTGATGTTGTGCTTGCCGTACTGGCCGGCGAGCGACTTGGTGAGGTTCTGCCCGGCCGCATTGGCCGCGCCCGGCACGATCTCCCAATAGGAGGGCTTGACGCCGTCGTTGCCGATCAGGTTCACGACCCGGCCGCCGCCCTGCTTGACCATGATCGGCAGCACGTAGCGCAGGCAGCGCACGTAGCCCATGAACTTGAGCTGCAGCCCTTTTTCCCAGTCGGCTTCGCTGAGGTGCTCGATGACGCCGCCGGGCGCCGAGCCGGCGTTGTTGACCATGATGTCGACGCGGCCGAGCGCCTTGTGTCCCTCAGCGACGAAGTTCTTGGCGTCCGCGTCCTTGGTCAGGTCGGCCACGATGGGCACGACCTTGCGGTTCGTTTCCTTCGCGATTTCGGCCGCCGCGGCTTCGAGCACGTCCTTGCGCCGCGCGCAGATCGCGACGTCGACGCCTTCCTTCCCCAGCGCGCGGGCGATGCCCTTGCCGATCCCCTCGCTGCCGCCGGTCACCAGCGCGGTCTTGCCTTCGAGTTGCAGGTCCATTCTACCCTCCCATGATCGCCTTCGCGGCGTTGCCGACCGCCTCGACATCGTCGCCGGCATCGAGGAACGCGACGATGCGGCACGGACAGCCTTCGAGACCCTCGTAACGCCACGGGAACGCGCCGATCAGGGCGCGCTTATTGAGCATCAGCTCGATGTCGCCGCCGAGATTTTCGGCGTGCAGCAGGCCCTCCTGGAACGCCCAATTGTGGAACGGGAACATGTCGGCGACGACTTTGCGCCCGGATTTCTTGTGCGTGTATTCGAACGTGCCGAAGAATTCCGCCGGCGTCTTGCCCTTTAGCTTGGTGAACTGCGCGGCAAGGTCGGGGCGCATGTTGCGGATCGAGGTGTTCATGGCGTGGTCGCACGAGCCGGTATCCATGGCCCACCACTTGATCTTCTTCTTCAGCATCCAGTGCATGGTGTCGAGGTTCGGGCCGGGGTGGAAGCAGAAATACTTCACCAGGTCCTGCTGCGGCTGGCCCTCGTAGTGGCGGTGCCAGCCGGTGTGCAGGATCAGGATGTCGCCCTCGCGGATATCGGCGCCCGCGCTCTCGATCATCTCCGGCGTGATCACCGACCAGTCGGAGACCCTGGCCGAGATGTCGACCACCACGCCGCGATTGACCAGATAATCGAGCGGCAGCGAGGCCATGTCGCCCTTGCGGTTATCGGTCGCATGCATCGCGCCGTCGAAATGGGTGCCGACGTGGAGCGCCGTGTCGATGCGTTGCGCGACGATCATCTGCGTCTGCAGGTTCTGCGCGTAATACATCTTGTTGCCGGCGTAGCCGACCCAGCCGGGCGTATGCACGTTCATGACGTGGCTCATGTCGACGATCTTCATGCTGGACATTTCCTCCGCTCACCGGAACCGCAGCATCGGGCAAAGCCGGCGTGCGTCAAGAGTACGCTACGCTATCGCACGTCATGGCCGGGCTTGTCCCGGCCATCCACGTCTTCAAATCGGCTCGCAATTAAGACGTGGATGCCCGGCACAAGGCCGGGCATGACGACCCCGGGGGGCCTACCGCAGGCTGGGAATGAGCTTCTTGATCGTTTCGATCGTGGCCGGCGGCGTCTCGTAAAGATGCGCGACCAGCCGCTCCAGGTGATCCGGCGCGCGATAGGTCATGTCGAGCTTCATCTTGTCGGCCTCGGCGGTAAGCTCCGGATCCTTGACGGCCGCGGCCAATGCGTCGCGCATCGCCTCCACGCGCTCCTTCGGCACCTCGGGCGGAAACACGTAAGGGCGCCCGAACTCGGTGCTGGAAAAGACGAACCGCATGAGCTGACGTTGCTCGGCGGTCTTCGCATAGTCGAAAATGGAGGGCACGTCCGGGATTTCCGGCATGGCCGTCTCCTCGGCGCGGAAGATGATGCGGAGCCTGCCCTCGCGGAACAGCCGGTCGTGGGTCCTGAATTGACCGAACGAGGCGCACACCCCCTGGACCTCGCCGCGCTCGATGGCAAGGATCACGTCCTGTGTTCCGCGATATCCCTCGATGATGCGGAATTTCGTGGCGAGCACGCGGTTGATCACGGTCGGCACGATGCTGGTCGACGCGCCGGCGCCGATGCTTCCCACGATCAGCTCGTGGGTGAACAGATCTTCGGGCGTCTTGACCGGGGCCGTAGACCCGGCGACGCAAATCCGGCCGGGAAACGAGGTGGCGCCGAGCCAGGTCAAGCGGCGGGGGTCGGCCGTGATGTTTTGCTGCCCCATCAAGGCCTGGCTGGCGAAATTGCGCGAGATCGAGCCGAACACCGTCCCGTCGCGCGGCGCCCGGACGTAGAGATAATTGGCGGCGACGATGCTCGCCGCCTGCGGCATGTTCTGCACAATGATGGTGGGCCGTCCGGGTAAGTGCTTGGCCAAGTGCTTGGCGAGGACGCGCGCGCCGATGTCGTAGTCGTTCCCGGAATCGTAGCCGACGATCAGCTGAATCTGCTTGTTCCTGTAGAAATCCTGCGCCCCTTGGCCGAAGGCGGCGGATGCAGCGCCGACGGCAAGGGTAAGTGCCGCGATCGATGTTCGTGCGGTCCTGTGGTGCTTGTGCGGACTCTCATCGGCCTCATCCTGAGGAGCGCCCGTAGGGCGCGTCTCGAAGGATGAGGCCGCCCCCATCCTTCGAGACGCCCGCTTCGCGGGCTCCTCAGGATGAGGGCGGAAGGATCGCATCATAGACACACAGGGACGCGGCCTACTCCGCCGCGCGCTTGTGCACCAGCGCCGCGGCCGCCTGGTCGTAGCTCTCCTCGCGCGCGAGCAGCGGCTTCAAGCCGACGAGGTCGTAATAGTCGTCGAGCGGGATGAGGTGCTCCTGGCAGGGCCCGAGCGAGTTGCCGCGCTTGAGCAGGCGGAGCACGTTGCGCACCGCGTTCGCCGCCGCGAACAGCGCGACCGACGGGAAGGTGGCGGCCACCACGCCGGCCGCTTCCAGGTCCTCGAGGCTGCGCGCCTTGGGGCCCGCGGCTTGCGAGAGCGTCGCCATGTGCGGCCCGCCGACCTCGCGCAAGGTCCGTTTGATTTCCGCGATGGTGTCGAGGCCCATGGGCTTCGCCATGTCGGCGCCGGCTTCCATGAACAGCTGGCAGCGCGCGATGGCCGCATCCACGCCCTCGACGCCCGCGGCGTCGGTGCGGGCGGCGATGAGCAGGTCGCCGTCGCGCCGCGCATCGAGCGCGGCCTTGATCTTGGCGAGCATCTGCTCGACCGGGACGATCTGCTTGCCCGGCAGGTAGCCGCAGCGGTTGGGAAACACCTGGTCGCTGATGAACAGGCCGGCGACGCCGGCCGCCTCGAACGCGCGCACCATCTGCCGCACATTGTTGACGCCGCCGAAGCCGGTATCGGCATCGACATAGACCGGTATCTCGACCGCCGCCGAGATACGCGCGTAGTGGTCGGCGTAGTCGCGCATGTTGGACTGGCCCATGTCGGCCTGCGCCAGCATGCTGCCGATCCCGGCATAGCCGCCGGCCACCAGCGCCTCGAAACCTTCGGCCTCGATGATGCGCGCCGACAGCGCGTCATAGGCGCCCGGCATCAGCACGAGGCGCTTGCCCGCCATGATCGCTCTGAATTTCTTTCGGACGTTCATGTCGTTGCTCCGCCGTAGGTTGGGTCGAGTTCTTCACGAGACCCAACAACGTTTAAGCAATTGTTGGGTCTCGCAAGGGCTCGACCCAACCTACATCAAACCCTACTGTCCGTTGCCGCCTGCAGCCACGGCTGCTCGCCGGCCATGCGCTTTTCGAAAGCCGCGATCTCGTCCGTGTACTTGAGCGTGAGGCCGATGTCGTCAAGGCCTTCGATGAGGCGCATGCGGTCGGCGGCCGGAATGTCGAAAGCGATGTCGGGACCGCCCGGGCCGGTGATGCGCTGGGCCTCGAGATCGACGGTGAAGGGCGCGGACCCGTCCACCTCGACCACCCGGGCGATGAAGGGGTCGGTGTCCTGCGGCCCCAGCACCACGGGAAGCAACCCGTTCTGCAGGCAGTTCTCGCGGTAGATGTCGGCAAAGCTCTTGGCGACGATGACGCGGATGCCGTTGGCGAGCATCCCCCACACCGCCGACTCGCGCGAGGAACCGGCGCCGAAGTTGTGGCCGGTGACCAGTATGCCGGGCTTGACGAACTGCGGCTTGTTGAGGACGAAGTCGGGGTCCTCGGTTCCGTCGTCGCGCCGGCGCGCGCGCATGAACAACAGCGCCTTGTAATCCGGCTTGAGGTTGCGCATCGCCTGCACCGGCGCGATCTGGTCGGTGTTGACGTCGTCCTTGAGGAACGGGACGGCGATGCCGGTATGCGTCGTGAACTTCTCCATCACGCCTCGCCCGCCAGCAATTGCCGCACGTCGGCGATGCGCCCGGCGATCGCGGTCGCGGCGGCGGTCGCCGGGCTCACCAGGTGCGTGCGCACCTTCGGGCCCTGGCGGTTTTCGAAGTTGCGGTTGGTGGTCGAGACGCAGCGCTCGCCCGGCTCGCCGCGGTCGCCGTTGCCGCCGGCGCACATGGAGCAGCCGGATTCGCCCCAGAAGAAGCCGGCATCGCGGAACACCCGGTCGAGGCCGGCCGCCTCCGCCTCCCGCTTCACCGTCGTCGACCCGGGCACGACCATGGCGATCACGCCTTGGGCGACGCGCCGCCCGCGCACCACCTGGGCGGCGGCCTGCAGGTCGGGCAGGCGGCTGTTGGTGCACGAGCCGATGAACACGCGGTCGACGGCAAGGCCCGCGAGCGCCATGCCGGGCCGCAAGCCCATATAGGCGAGGGCGCTTTCGACCGCGGTGCGCCGGCTCGGATCGACGGCGCCCGGATCCGGGACCCGGCCGGAAATGCCGACCACCTGGCTCGGGTCCGTGCCCCAGGTGATCTGTGGCTCCAGCTCCCTGCAATCGAGCACGTGCTCGCGGTCGAACGCGGCGCCGTCGTCGGTCGCGAGGGTACGCCAATACGCAAGCGCGCGATCCCACAGCGCGCCCTTGGGCGCAAACGGACGCCCGGCGATCCAGCCGAACGCCTTGTCGTCCGGCGCGACGAACCCGGACCGGCCCCCCATCTCGATATTGAGGTTGCACAGCGTCATGCGTTGCTCGATCGGCATCGCGCGGACCGCGCCACCCGCATATTCGACCGCATGACCGCGCGCACCCGCGACGCCGACCTCGGCGATGATGCGCAGCGCCACGTCCTTGGCGGTGACGTGCTCTCCCAGGGCGCCTTCGAGGCGGATCACCATGCGCTTCGGCCGCTTGAGCGCCATCACCTGGGTCGCGAGGATGTGCGTGAGCTCGGTCGTGCCGCAGCCGAAGGCGAGCGCGCCGAGGCCGCCCACCGTGCTGGCGTGGCTGTCGGGGACCGCATGGGTCGCGCCCGGCAGCACCATGCCGAGCTCCGGCGCGACGACGTGGGAAATGCCCTGCTCCGGATCGTCGATGTCGAACAGCCGGATGCCGTTACGCCTGCTGCCCGCGCGCATGGCCTTGAGGAAAGCCGCGCCCGGCGGATTGGTGGCATCGTCGCGGCCGGGCCTGGTGGCGACCGTGTGGTCCTGCATCGAGAAGGTGAGGTCTGGCCGGCGCACCGGCCGGTTCTCTCTCTCCAGCTGCTCGAACGCATGGGGCGCGTGCAGCTCGTGCAGCACGTGGCGGTCGATATAGATGAGCTCGCGGCCGTCGCTCCGCCGCGCGACCAGATGGGAGTCCCAGATCTTGTCGAACAGGGTACGGGGCATGAGGCCGTTTGCCTTCGGGCTGGACGGATCGTTGCCGCGCCGCTGCTTATAGCCTCCGCGACGCGGTTTGTCTTGCCGATGCACACGAGCTGCTCTTATCCCTCCCCCGAAGGGGGAGGGTGGCCGAGCGAAGCGAGGCCGGGTGGGGGGTTGCGCAACGTCTCGTCGATCAGCGTCAGCACGCCTTCCAGATTGCGATCGATGTCGTTGTTCCAGAAGCGCAACACCGTGAAGCCTCGGCTCAAGAAATGCCGGTCGCGCTCGGCGTCACGCCGAGCATGCGCAGCAAAATTATGTTGACCGCCGTCGACTTCGACGATGAGGCGGCGCTTGAGGCAGACGAAATCGATAACAAAACCATCGCGCGGTGCTTGACGGCGGAAATGGAATCCGCGGCTTCGCCACGAACGCAGGTGAACCCACAGCTTCACTTCCTGCGGCGTCATTCGTTTGCGCAGGCTGCGAGCAATTTCGTTTGCCACGCCCCCACCCGGCCTCGCTTCGCTCGGCCACCCTCCCCCTTCGGGGGAGGGATTGGAGCAAGCGGCACGTCTGCGCTATATTGTACACAATCAAGCACAGCGGATCGATGTCATGCGCTCAACGACCTTCACGGTGCGGGTCGACACGGCCGCCAAGAAGCGGCTGGAGAGATTGGCCAAGAGCACGGGCCGCAGCCGTTCCTTTCTCGCCGCCGAGGCGATCAACGAGTACCTCGACGTCAACGAGTGGCAGGTTGCCGGCATCAAGCGAGCGATCGCGTCTCTCGATCGCGGCGAAGGGGTTCCGCACGCGCGGGTCAAAGATTGGGTCGCATCCTGGGGCAGCAGTGCGTAGGGTGGGTTGAGCGAAGCGAAACCCACCATGGGGTCGCGATCAGACGATGGGTTTCGCTGCGCTCAACCCATCCTACGCGGTTCGGAGTCACCATGATCAACGTCAAGCGGATCGGCCACGCGACCTTCGAAACGCCGGACCTCGAGCGCGGAATCGATTACTACACCCAGACCGCGGGGCTGGCGCTGGTCGCAAAGGAAAACGGCCGCGCCTACCTTGCGACCAGGCTCGGCGACCTCGTGGTCCAGCTGGAGAAGGGCGGCGAGGCGCGCTGCGCACGGATTTCGTTCCAGGTCGCGCCGGAAACGGAATTCGCAGACATCCGGCGGGGGCTCGAAGCCGAGAATGTGCGGTGCCAGCTGCGCAACGACCCGAGCCCCGGTATTCCCAAGGCGTGAGCTTTCGAGGATCCGAAAGGAACGATCGTCGAGGTGTTCGCGACGTCGACGCCTGCGGCCAAGAACCAGCCGGTCGCCGGGATCGGACCGCTCAAGCTCGGCCACCTGGCATACTGCGTGTCCGACCCGAAAGCCTTTGCCGATTTCTACACCCGCGTGCTGGGCTTCCGCGTCTCGGACTGGATCGAGGACTGGTTCGTGTTCCTGCGCTGCGGCCCCGATCATCACACGGTGAATTTCGTGCGCGGCAAGACGACGAAGATGCACCACATGGCGTTCGAGCTGAAGGACTGGGCGCAGGTCCAGGTCGCGTGCGACTTCCTCGGGAAGAACAACATCCCGATCATCTGGGGCCCGGGCCGCCACGGGCCGGGGCACAACATCTACACCTATCACCGCAACCCCGACGACCAGATCATCGAGATGTTCACCGAGCTCGACAAGATGCTGGACGAGCAGCTCGGCTACTTCGACCCGCGGCCGTGGCACCGGGACCGTCCGCAGGTGCCGAAGGTGTGGGACAATCCCAACACGCGCGACATCTGGGGGCCGCCGCCCACGCCCGACTACCTGCGCCAGCGCGATTGAAGGAGGGTGCGCGTCCCCGCGCACCGTAAGAACACGGGCCGCCTTTCGCACTCACAGCCTCCGCGACGCAATAAGTCTTGCCCGTGCGCATGAGCTGCTCTTATCCCTCCCCCGAAGGGGGAGGGTGGCCGCCGAAGGCGGCCGGGTGGGGGTCATGGCAAATGAAATTGCACGCAGCCTGCGCAAACGAATGACGCCGCAGGAGGTGAAGCTGTGGGTTCACCTGCGTTCCTGGCGGAGCCGTGGATTCCATTTCCGCCGTCAAGCACCGCGCGAGAATTTTGTCGTTGATTTCGTCTGCCTCAAAGCACCGCCTCATCGTCGAAGTCGACGGCGGTCAACATGATTTCGCTGCGCATGCACGGCGTGACGCCGAGCGCGACCGGCATTTCCTGAGCCGGGGCTTCACGGTGCTGCGCTTCTGGAACAACGACATCGATCGCAATCTCGACGGCGTGCTGACGCTGATCGACGAGGCGTTGCGCAACCCCCCACCCGGCCGCCTTCGCTTCGCTGCGCTCCGCTTCGGCGGCCACCCTCCCCCTTCGGGGGAGGGATAAGAGCAGCTCGTGTACATCGGCAAGACAAACCGCGTCGCGGAGGCTATGAGCGCGACGTGAACAAACCTTCACCGGCCCCTTCTCTTCGCCGATGACGGCGGCGCGGCGCGGCGGCGTTGCTCGGTCGCCGAGATTTCCTCGATTGCTCCGTCGAGCTCGATGCGCTCGACCACATAGCCGACGTCGCGGCCGTAGAACACGTGCGAGACATTGGGGATGCGCACCACCTCGAAGCGGCCCTCGTACTCGCGCAGCGCATGCTCGATGCGGGCACGCACCTCTTCGAAGCCGAGCGGGTTCTTGGCGTCGGTCCCCTGGGTGTCGCGCACCGCGATGCAGACCTGGCCGACGCGCTTGAGGCCCTCGATGATCAGCGCCTTGTGGCCGTCGTGAAAGGGCTGATAGCGGCCGATGAAGAGTGCCGTCGGCCGCTTGGAATCGAACACCGGCCGCACCCGTCGCGCCACCTCCTCGGTCCAGTACTCGACGGTGCCCTCGGGCGTGATGCGCATGTCGCTCTGCTCGGGCGGCACGAACATGTGGTCGGTGTCGGCGAAGGCGCTCTTCTTGACCCGGTCGCACCAGACGATGAAGGCCGCGCCGCCCTCGAGGAAGGCGTGGCGCGCCTCCGGCGTCGGGCAAATGAAGTCGGCGATCGCGATGCCGCCCGCCTTCACCACCTGGTCGCACAGCCAGCCCATCCGCCGTGCCTGCTCGATCCGATCCCGCTCCGAGAAGCCCAGGTCCTTGTTGACGTGCTTGCGCACCTCGTCGGCGTTGAAATGCACGGCGGACAGGCGCGGCGTCAGCGCGTTGGCGAGCGTGGTCTTGCCCGCGCCGGGAAGCCCCATGATCAGAATCTTGCGCTGCATGAGTGCCTGTGTGTTTGCAGGTCTCGGCCGTGCCTGTCAATCGGCGCGCGGCGCTTCTTTTCGGAAGTCGTCCGGGGCAGGCTTTTGCCGCAAAATGCTCTACATTGCGCCTGCCGGCGCGTCAGCACGGAACGCGACCGGCGCCGAAGGGCAGCATGCAATCGAGCCCTGAATTTCGCCTGTTCTGCCTCGCCGTACGCCGGGCGCAACGCCCTGCGGACGCCGAGGCGCTCCGCCGCGCGGCGGCCGCGGAGGTGGACTGGACCTGCATCGTCGCGGGGGCGCAGCGGCACCTGCTGGCGCCGCTCGTCCTCGCCGGCCTGCAGGCGTGCGGACCCGTGCCCGAGGATGTGGTCTCGGAACTACGGCGACAAGCATCGGCCGCAGCCAGGCGGAGCCTCGCCCAGATCGCGGAGATCGCGCGGCTCGCCCGCGCATTCGCCGAGGCCGGTATCCGGGTGCTGGTGCTCAAGGGCGTGGCGCTCTCAGCCCAGCTCTACGGCGATGCCGCCGTGCGCGGCGGGCGCGACATCGATCTCCTGGTCGATCCGGATCGCCTTGGCGAGGCCGACGCGATCCTCACCGGCGCCGGGTATCGGCGCGCGCTCGGCACGCTGTCGCCGCGCCAGATCGCGGCGTACCGGGGCTGGATCAAGGAGGCGCAATACATCCACGCCGCTACCGGCGCATCGGTCGAGCTGCACCACCGGCCGACCGACCATCCGGACCTGCTGCCGTGGGATTTCGCCGCGCTGTGGAGCGAGCGCGAGACGCTCAGCGTAGGCGACGCCGCGATCGCCACGCTGTCCCGGCAACGGTTGGCGCTTTACCTGTGCGTCCACGGCGCCGGCCATTGCTGGGAGCGCCTGCGCTGGCTCGTGGATCTGGCCGACCTTCTGCGCGAGCCGGGCGCCGTGGACGCAGCGCTCGACGCGGCCGAGGCGGCGGGGCTCGGCCCGGCCATGCTGCATGCGGTGATGCTGGCGCACGACTGGCTCGACCTTGTCGTCGGCGCGCGCCACCTCGCCCGGGCGCGAGGGAGCGCCAAGGTCCGGCGCCTCGATCGCATCCTCGCCCACCTCTATGCGGGGTCCGCCTGGCACGCGCTGCCGCGGCGGGGCTCGTGGCACGGCGTAATGCGCTATTCCCTGTGGGCGCGGCTCTATCGCCTTTCGCTGAAATCGGACTGGCGCTATCGCGCCGGCCAGGGCATGCG
>WNGA01020838.1_pt1 | contig 15424 bp, 14 predicted proteins | sample 5400061 | NCBI WGS metagenome assembly WNGA01 (sample SAMN13153366, study PRJNA577476) | soil metagenome | isolation source: 100 cm soil or saprolite under grassland replicate 2 | place: USA:California | collected 2016-06-15
GGAGGCGTGCAGCAGCTCGGCCGTGCGCACCACCAGGAAGGAGACCAGCGCGGTGGCCGACAGCAGCACGACCGCGCCGGCCAGCGGCACCAGCCACCAGCGCAGCACCCCCCGGCGCCAGCGCGGCTCGACCGCCGCCAGCGCCACCGGCCCCGCCAGGCAGAGCAGGAACAGCAGCGCCTGCGCGCAGGTGGCCAGCATCGCCAGCGCGCACAGCACCAGCGCGAACGGCAGCACGTACACCACCGCGAAGGTCGAGATCACCGACCGCTCGACGCCGTGGCGGCCCACGGCCCAGTCGTTGACCGCGCCGATCCTGCCGCGCAGGAACCCCAGCACGCCGGGCTTGCGGGTCGGCGGCGCGTCGGCCAGCACCGCGGTGCCGGTCTGCAGCCGCGACAGCGGCTCGGCGACGAAGGCGGTCCAGTAGCCGCCGGCGAGCGCCTCCTGGACCTGCTGGGTGCCGCCGCGCAGCTCCTGGGTCGGGTCGCCCTGGACGGCGGCGCGCAGCACCAGGTTGGGCACCGCCACACCGGCCTGGCCGGCCAGGCGGCTGGCGCTCACCGGCCGCGTGACCACCGCGGTGACCGCCAGCAGCGCCAGCACCGCCACCAGCCAGCCAAGCCCCCTCGGGCGGCGCAGCAGGCCGTAGGCGGCCAGGCCCACCAGCAGCGCGATGGTGCCGCCCTCCAGCGCCAGGCGGTGCGCGGCGACGAAGCGGCCGGTGGCGGCCGCGGCGGGCTCGCCGGCCAGGTACTCGAGCAGGTTGAGCCGGTGGACGTCGCGCTGGCGCTCGATCGAACTTCGGGCCAGCCAGGCGGTGGTCCGCACCGCCCCGCGGGCATAGGCGTTGAGCAGCCCCCTGCCCTGGAGCGCGACCGTCTCGAGCTGGTAGTCCCAGGTGTGGCCGCCCGGCGCCGGCGGCCCGCCGGAGCGGTGCGGGAAGGCCAGGAACACCGCGGCCAGCACGACGCAGGCGCCAGCCAGGTAGGCGCCCATCAGTACCGGCAGCCCCCGGCGGTCCCGGGCGCGCGGGCGGGTCCCGCCCCGGCCGGCGGCGGCCCTGGACGACTTGGAGGAGGACTTGACGACCCTGACGGCCGGCCGCTTGGTGGCGGCGGGCTTGCCGGGACGCTTGCGAGGCACCATGACCATTGCTGTCTCCTTTGTCTTGATCTGCTGGCTCGGCACGGTGGGCTCTCCCCTGCAGGGGGCCGGGTCAGGGCCGTCGCGCTTGCAGGGTTGGGAACGGTCGAGGGGAAGCGATCAGGGCGCGTGGGGGCCGAGGCGGAAGCGGTGGCTCAGCGGGGACGCGCCGGTGGCGCGGCTATAAGCCGGCGCCGGCCAGCGTGGCTCGCGCCGCCCGGGGCAGCAGGGCGCGGTGGGGGCTGTTGGTCATTCGCCGCCGCTCCTGTGAGATCGTGACCGGTCGCGTCGAGCTTGCTCAGCTGGGGGAGTCCTACCCGCGTTCCGGGGAGGCAACCCTCCGGAGACTGTGCCCATGGTGGGGTGGGTCGCCCGGGCAGGTCAAGCCTTGACTTCGGCCCGCTCGGTGCGCCCCCCGCGGCTGGAGGCCCGCCAGCCGAGCAGGGTGTGGACCATCGTGAGCAGCACGAACAGCCAGAGGCCGCCGAGCGCGTAGCCGCCGAGCACGTCGCTCAGCCAGTTGGCGCCGAGGTAGACCTGGCCGAGCCCGAGCAGCGCCAGCGTCAGCATCGCGCCGGTCGCCGCCGCCACCCGCAGCGACCAGCGGTTGGTCGCGATCGCCGCCAGCGCCACCAGCATGCCGTACAGCGCCGCGGCGGCGGTCGCCTCCCTGGAGGGGAACGCGAAGCCGTCGGCGGCCACCAGCGGCCGCGGCGGCCGGGGCCGCTTGACCAGCGCGTCGACGCTGAGCGCCAGCAGCTCCGAGCCGGCGTACGCGCCGAGCAGCAGCAGCAGCGGCTGCCAGCGCCCCCTGGCGAGCCGGAAGCCCAGCCCGACCGCCAGGCCGATGGCCAGCAGCAGCCCCGCGCCGCCGAGCCCGACCGCGTCGTGCAGCACGGTGGTCAGCCAGGGCTCCCGGTGGCCGCTGAAGAAGTGCTGCACGAAGCCGTCGAACTGGGTCAGGTCCTCGCTGGCCAGCACCGCCTGGGCGACCGCGCCGAAGGTCCAGCCGGCGATGGCGATGGCCAGCAGGCCGAGCGTGAGCGACAGGCCGAGCGCGCCGCCGGGGCGCAGCCGCCGCGCCAGGAAGGCGAGCTGGCGCTCGTAGCGGGCGCGCAGCCGCGCCACCACCGGACGCTCGAGCTGCCGCTGGATGGCGGCGCGGACCCGCTCGGGGTGCTGGGCGATCCAGCGGCCGGCCAGCACGATCCCGGCCACCAGGACGACGATCAGCAGCAGCACCAGGCTGGCCCGCTTGGCGATCTCCTCGACCTTGCGCCAGCCCTCGCCGGCGACGAAGCCGACCAGCACGAAGGTGGCCGCCCACAGCCCGCCGCCGAGCACGTTCCAGATCGCGAAGGTCCGGTAGCTCACCCCGGACATGCCGGCAAGACCAGGGATCAGCGCCCGCAGCGCCGCCGTCCAGCGGCCGAAGAACACCGCCTTGCCGCCGTGCCGGCCAAGGAACGCCTCCGCCTGGTCCAGGTGGTGCGCCTTGACGAAGCGGCGCAGCGAGCCGTGCAGCATGCGCCGGCCCCAACGCCTGCCGACCAGGTAGCCGACGGTGTCGCCGACGACCGCGCCGACCACCGCGACCGCCATGACCGCTCCCAGGTCCACGCGGTGCTGGAAGGCGAGCACGCCTCCCAGGATGACCGCGATCTCGCCTGGGAACAGCACCCCGAAGAACGCCGAGGCCTCCAGCGCCGGCAGCAGGAACACCACCAGCAGGGCGACCCAGCCGTGCAGCGACAGGATCGTTTCGGTGACGCGGCTCAAATGGACCTCCCCCGCGGCGGCCGCTCCAGCCGAGCGTTCCTGTCCGATAGTACCGGCGGAATGCTGGACCGAATGCAGTAGGCTTTGGGGGTACCGCCCTGGGGGAGGCCAATGGAAGCAGAAGCGGTCAGCGGCGGGGCGGGGGAACGACCAATTCCCGCCGCGCTTGATCTGGGCCTGGCATTCGAGCAGGCCGCCATCGGCATGGCGCTGGTCGCGCTGGACGGGCGCTTCCTGCGCGTCAACCAGGCCCTGTGCGAGCTGCTCGGCCACCAGGAGATGGAGCTGGTCGCCGGCGCCGTGGACGCGGCGGCCAGCTTCGAGGACCTGGGCGGCGTCGGCGAGCGGCTCCGCGCGGGCGAGCAGCCGCCGCCACCGTTCGAGGTCGCCCGCCGCGCCGAGCGCGCCGACGGCAGCGTGGTCGAGCTGCTGTTCTCGGTCACCGTGCTGCGCGACCGCGGGCACCGGCCGCTGGGGTTCCTGGCGCAGGCGCAGGACGTGACCGAGCGCAACCAGGCCACCAGGGCCCTCAAGACCAACGAGGCGTGGCTGCGCTCGGTGATCGCCAACGCCCCGATCGTGATCTCCGTCTACGACCGCGACGGCATCTGCACCTTCTCGGAGGGGCGCGCCTTCGACCGCGTGGGCATCTCGCCCAGGGAGCGGCTGGACCGCTCCTACGCGGAGCTGCGCGGCGACATCGCCGAGGCGACCGCCGACTTCGAGCGCCTGCTGGCCGGCGAGGAGCTGAGCGCCAGGCGCGAGATCACCCCCAAGGACCCCCGCGGCGAGGCGATCTTCGACGTCCACTACGGGCCACTGCCGGCGGTGGACGGCGACGGCGACGACGTGGCCGGCGTGATCAGCGTGGCGGTGGACATCACCGACCTGGAGCGCGCCGAGCGCGAGCGCCGCGGCCTGCTCCACCAGCTCATCACCGCCCAGGAGAGCGAGCAGCGGCGTCTGGCCGGCAACCTGCACGACGACGCCATCCAGGCGCTGAGCGCGGCGCGGATCCACCTGTCGGTGCTCGACGCCGCCATGGACAAGCTCGGCGTGGACGCCGAAGGGGACCTCCGCGACGCCGCCAAGCAGATCCGGGAGAACCTCGACCACGGCCTGGCCGCCGCCAGGACCTTCCTGTTCGACCTGCGGCCGCCGCTGCTGGACCGCGAGGGGCTGGCGCCCGCGCTCGGCCAGCAGCTCGACAAGCTCGGGCAGCGCAAGGCCTGCGCGACCGAGTTCCGCTGGGACGTCGACCAGCGCCTGGACCCCGACCTGGAGGTGCTGGTGTTCCGGGTGGTGCAGGAGGCCCTGGCCAACATCGCCAGGCACGCCGGCGCCAGCAGGGTGCGGGTGCACGGCCGGCTCCGGGACGGCCGGCTGGAGGTGGAGGTCGACGACGACGGGATCGGCTTCGACGAGGTCCAGGCGCGCGAGCGGGCCATGGCCACCGGGCACCTCGGCCTGCGGTCGATGGCCGAGCGCCTGGAGGCGGCCGGCGGCGAGCTGACCATCGACGCCGCGCCCGGGCACGGCGCCAGGGTGCGCCTGCGCCTGCCGCTGCCCGACGCCGCCGGCTGACGGGCGGCGCGCAGGGACGCGGGCCGGGCGCGGGCCGGGCGGGGCCGAGTAGCTACCGCCGGACCAGCGAGCGGGCGCGGCGGGTCACCAGCTCGCTCACGCTTGCCAGCGTGTCGCGGTGGAACCGGTCGGCGACCTGGTTCAGGTGCAGGAACTCGTCGTCGGCGAGCACGATCTCCCCGGCCGCCGCGTTGGATTCCAGCTGGGCGACGCTCTTGGCCCCGGGGATCGCCAACACGCCGGGACGGTGCACCACCCAGGCGAGCGCGATCTGCGCCGGGCTGGCCTCGTGGGCGGCGGCCAGCTCGCGCAGGGCGTCCAGCACCGGCGCGGCCCTGCGCAGGTTCGCCTCGGAGAACAGCAGGTTGCGGGTGCGGACGCCGCCTGGCGGGTTGCCGGCGCTGTAGCGGCCGGACAGCACGCCCTGGGCCAGCGGGCTGTAGGCGATGATCAGGCGGCCCGCCCCCGCGGCGAAGCCCAGCAGCTCCCGCTCCGGCCTGCGGCGCAGCAGGTTGTACTGGACCTGGTTGGAGACGACCGGCCCGCCGAGCGCGGCCTCGGCGGCTCGCCACAGGCCCAGGGTGTAGTTGCTGACGCCGACATGGCGGACCAGCCCGCCGGCCTGCAGCGCGCGCATGCCCGCCATGGTCGAGGACTGGGGGACCAGCGGATTGGGCCAGTGGACCTGGTAGAGGTCGAGCCGGTCGGTGCCCAGCCGCTCCAGGCTGGCGTGCGCCGCCACCTTGACCCGGTCCCTGGTCGGCCAGATCGGCGCGACCTTGCTGGCCAGCACGATCGAGTCCCTGACCTCTGGCCTGGCCAGGATGTGGCCGAGCACCCGCTCGGACTCGCCCTTGCCGTAGGTCTCGGCGGTGTCGATCAGGGTGACGCCGAGCTGCCGGGCGCGGTCGACGATCGCCTGGGCCTCGGCTGGGCCGAAGCCGTCGCCCCAGCCCCACTCCGGCGACCCGAACTGCCAGGCCCCGAGCCCGATCACCGACGCCCGCAGCCCCTGGGCCTCGACATAGCGCATGGCTTCCCGAGTCCTCTCGCCTGGTTGCCGCCGCCATCATGCCCAATCGCGACGGTTTCCAACATCCCGAGGGACCCGGGCCCGCGGAGCGGGCGGCCTCAGGCGGAGCGGCGGCCGGCGTAGGCGCGCAGGTCGATGACCCTGGCCACCGGGGCGGAGACCCTGGGCTCCACGACCACCGGCTCGACCACGGCCGGGGCGGCGCCCGACTCGGGCGGCGCCAGCACCGCCGGCACCTGGGCCGAGGCGGGACGGCGGGTGGGCTGGCGCGGGGGGACCTGGCCGGCCAGCGGGTCGGGCCGGTCGGGGATGAAGCCGATCCGTGGCAGCGAGCCGCGGACCTCCAGGCGGGCCAGCTCCTCGGCGACCTCGAACAGCAGGTCCGACAGGACCAGGCCAAGAGCGGCGCAGATCGCCTCCAGGATCTCGGAGGACGCCTCCTTGCAGCCCCGCTCGACCTCCGACAGGTAGGTGAGCGACACGCCGGCGGCGTCGGCGACCTCGCGCAGCGTGCGCGCCTGCGACTGGCGCCTGCGCCGCAGGGTCGCGCCGATGACCGTCCGCAGCCGGCTCACGGCGACCACCGCGGTGTCATCGGACGACCTCGTCGACCAGGCCGTAGACGACCGCCTCGTCCGCCGAGAACCAGGTGTCGCGGTCGGTGTCCTTGTGGATCCGGTCGACCGGCTGCCCGGTGGCCTCGGCGAGGATGTCGTCGACCAGCGCGCGCTGGCGCAGGATCTCCTGGGCGGTGCGCTCCAGGTCGGTGGCCTGGCCCTGGAACCCCTGGCTCCACGGCTGGTGGATCAGGATGCGGGCGTTGGCGGTGGCGCGGCGGCGGCCCTTGCTGCCGGCGGCCAGCAGCACCGAGGCCATCGACGCCGCCAGGCCGGCGGCGGTGGTCCCCACCGGGCACGAGAGGTTCCGCATGGTGTCGAGCATCGCCAGCCCCGCGAGCACGTCGCCGCCGGGCGAGTTGATGCGCACGTCGATCGGCGCGTCGGGGTCCTCGGCCTCCAGGTACAGCAGCCGGGCCATGATGTCCTGCGCCATCTCGCTGGTGACCATGCCCGAGAGCAGGACCACGCGGCGGCGCAGCAGGCGGTCGACCGGGTCGATCGGGCGGTCGACGGCGTCGGGGTAGTGACCAATGCTCATGCCTGCACGGTACCGGACCCTGGCGTGCCCACACGAGCCCTTCCGCCGACAGCGAAGCCTCGCCGAGCGCGAACCGGCGGCTCCTGGGAGACTGCGTCCCGTCAACCGGCGGCGAAGCGGCGAGAGGTCATCATGTCCGGGTTCCACAAGATCGAAGGCTTCGTGATCGTGGCGGGGTGGGGAGTGCTGTTCCTGTGGGGGCTCGGCCTGTTCATCCTCAAGCGGGAGGCCGGGCGCCTGTACTGGGGGCTGCTGGCGGCGCTCCAGGTCCTGCTCGGGGTGCAGCTCGTGGCCGGCATCGTGCTGCTGGCGCTGGGCGACCGGCGGCCGGTGCTGCACTACCTCTACGGGGCGGTCCTGCCCGCGATCGTGCTGGTGGTCTGCCACCTGTTCACCCGCTCGCTGCAGAAGGGCCCCTACCACCTGTTCTTCACCTGGGGAGCGTTCTTCATCTTCGGGTTGACGGCCCGGGCGCTGATGACCGGCCTCGGCATCGGATGACGGCAGCCGAGCCGCCCGGAGCGGCTGCGGGAGGAGCTGGAGGTGAGCTGGCCGGTTCGCGCCCGCAAGCCGGGCCTGTTTACCACGTCAGGGGTAGGCTACTCGGGACCAAGACGACCGAGCTCGTGAAGGAGTCGCTGCCGCTCCATGACCCTGCTCCCGGAACCGTGAAACGGGCTGGCCGCCGGCTCGCCCTGGCCGTGCTGCCCCTGCTGGTCGCGGGCTGCGCCCCACAGGCCGTGACCACGGAGGGACGCGCGACCCACGATGCCTACAACGTCTTCCTGATCGCCGCCGCCTGCGTCTTCGGTGTGGTCGCCGTGTGGCTGCTGTGGTCGGTCGTCGCCTACCGGCGCCGCAACGACGAGCTGCCGGCGCAGATCAGCGGCAGCAACAAGCTGGAGCTGCTGTGGACGGCGATCCCGCTGGCGCTGGTGCTGTTCCTGTTCGTGGTCACCGTCCGTGCGCAGCACACCGTCCTGTCCGACCCGCCTACCCGAGTGACCATCGACGTGACCGCCTTCCAGTGGAGCTGGCAGTTCGACTACGGCCTGTACCACGGCCAGTGCGCCCAGTACTGCGGGGTGGCCCACTCGGACATGCTGTTCCGCGTCAAGGTCGTGTCGCAGGACGAGTTCGAACGCTTCCTGACGTCAGGGCGTGGCGGCGCGCCCACTGGCGGCGGGACCTGAGAGCACGGAGTCCAGACACCATGGCAACCACGGAGCTGGGGGTCCCCGCGCTGGAGGAGCATCCGCGAGGCGGGCTGGTCGACTGGGTGACCACCGTCGAGCACAAGAAGATCGGCATCCTGTACATCTTCACCTCGGTGGCGATCTTCCTGCTGGCGGGCATCTTCGCGCTGATCGTGCGCCTGGAGCTGGCCAACCCGAGCCTGGGCGTGCTGAGCGAGGGCGGCTACAACGAGCTGTTCACCATGCACGGCACGATGATGATCTTCCTGTTCGCCAACCAGGTCTCCATCGGGCTCGCCAACTACTTCGTGCCGTTGCAGATCGGCGCCGCCGACGTGGCCTTCCCGCGCCTGAACGCGATGAGCTACTGGCTGTACCTGTTCGGCAGCCTGATGGTCCTCAGCGGCTTCCTGACCGCCGGCGGCGCCGCCAGCGCCGGCTGGACCGGCTACCCGCCCCTGTCGGACTCGCAGTTCCTCCAGGGCCGCGGCATGGACCTGTGGACGATGGGCCTGGCGATCGTCGGCATCGCCAGCATCGCCGGCGCGCTCAACCTGGTGGTCACGATCTTCAACCTGCGCGTGCCCGGCATGACCATGTTCCGGCTGCCGCTGTTCACCTGGGGCGTGCTGGTCACCCAGCTGATGATCCTGTTCGCCTTCCCGCCGCTGACTGCCGCGCTGGCCATGCTGTTCCTGGACCGTAACTTCGGCGCGAGCTTCTTCAACCCGGCCCAGGGCGGCAGCCCGATCCTGTGGCAGCACGTGTTCTGGTTCTTCGGCCACCCCGAGGTCTACATCGTCATCTTCCCCGCGTTCGGGATCATCTCCGAGGTGATCCCGGTGTTCGCGCGCAAGCCGATCTTCGGCTACAACAGCATGGTGTTCGCGTTCTTCGCGATCTTCTCGCTGTCGTTCGGGGTCTGGGCGCACCACATGTTCACCACCGGCCAGATCTACCTGCCGTGGTTCTCGCTGATGTCGTTCCTGATCGCGGTCCCTACCGGCATCAAGGTGTGGAACTGGCTGGCGACCATGTGGCGGGGGGCGATCACCTTCAGCGCCGCGATGCTCCACGCGCTGGGGTTCATCGTGGTGTTCGTGATCGGCGGCATCACCGGGGTGTTCGTGGCCTCGCCGCCGATCGACTTCGCGGTCAACGACACCTATTACGTGGTCGCGCACTTCCACTACGTGATGGCGATGGCGCTGCTGTTCGCGCTGTTCGCCGGGGCGTTCTTCTGGTTCCCCAAGATGACCGGCCGCTTCATGAGCGAACGGCTCGGCAAGATCTCCTTCTGGGTGTTCTTCGTGGCGGTCAACCTGACGTTCTTCCCGATGTTCATCCTGGGACTGCGCGGCATGCCGCGGCGGATCGCCCGCTACCAGCCGGACCTTGGCTGGAACGGGCTCAACTTCCTGTCCACGGTGGGCGCCTTCCTGGTCGGCGTCGCGATCCTGCTGTTCCTCTGGAACGTGTGGCGCTCCCTGCGCGGCCCCAGGACCGCCCCTGACGACCCCTGGGGAGGCAACAGCCTGGAATGGGTGACCACCTCCCCGCCGCCGCACCACAATTTCCATCAGATCCCGCAGATCATCTCCGAGCGGCCCGCCTTCGACCTGCGCAGGGGCGCGGTCCGGGTGGCGCCCAGCGGTGACCAGCCCTACGACTACCGGCGAGGCCAGGCATGAGCGACGATGCCGCGCTGCTGCTCCGCGTCTCGGCGTTCGGGCTGGTCGCCGGGGCCATCTACTGGTTCCTGAGCTACGAGGCGCTCGGCACCGTGGCGCTGCTGCTGCTGGGTGTCGGGCCGGGGTTCGCCGGGCTGTTCATCATGTGGCACCGTCGCGCCAACGGTGACGGGGACAACTCGCTGCCGGAACTGCTGCGGCGCTTCGCGGGCGCGCCGCCGAGCGACCCGCCCGGGCCCAAATCGCTGAAGGACCAGGACCTCGCGGTGCTGCCGCTGGCCTCGATCTGGCCGTTCGCGGCCTCGTTCGGCCTGGCGGTGGTCGGATCCGGCCTGATCTTCGGGCTGTGGCTGGTGATCCTCGGCCTGGGCATCGCGCTGTATTCCGGCTGGGGCTGGATCGCGGCGATCGTGCGCGAGAACCGCTACGGCCACATCCAGCCGACCGACCAGGAGGCCGAGGAGCCCGAGGAGGCCGCCCGGCGCCGCTGAGCCGCCGCACGGCCCGGCGCCGCCGAGCTACTCGAGCGGCGTGCCGGGATTGCTCGGGTCCAGCGAGACGGTCTCGTAGCCGCCGCTGGCGGTACGGCGCAGGCGCATGCCCGCGGTCGCCGCCGCCGGGTGCAGGTGGGTGGCGCGCAGCGACCGGCAGACCCAGAAGGTCACCAGCCAGGCCACCACCGGTGCGATGAAGAACGAGTACTGCAGGATCCTGGTGATGGTCTCCACCGGGACGTGCAGCAGCACGGCGATGATGTCGTTGCCGCCCTCCAGGAACGGGATGAAGAACAGCAGCAGCCCGGCCACGCCGGTCGCCGACCGGGCGGGCGCGTCGCGCGGCCGGTCCAGCAGGTGGTGCTCGAACCGGTCCCTGGTGAAGCGCCGCTCGATCCAGGGCCACAGGAAGATGACGGTGAACGCCAGGCCCGGGAACAGGATCGCCGGCCAGAAGAGCTCGGAGACGGTGTAGCCGAAGATCTGGAAGCTCCAGGGACCGCCCAGCCGCAGCAGCCCGTCCGCCCAGGCCAGGTACCAGTCCGGCTGCGCGGGGGAGCTGACGTTGGCGGGGTTGTACGGCCCGTACTGCCAGACCGGGTTGATCTGCGCCAGCCCGCCCAGCCCAGCGCAGACGGCGGAGACCAGCAGCAGCAGGCTGACCGACGCGAAGGTCTGCTCCGGCCAGAAGCGCTTGCCGACCACGTTGCGCTCGGTGCGCCCCGGCCCCGGGAACTGGGTGTGCTTCTGCAGCACCAGGATGGCCAGGTGCACACCGACAAGGGCGAACAGCACGGCGGGTATCAGGAAGATGTGGAACACGAAGAACCGCGAGATCAGGTCGGGGGCCGGGATGGCCAGCACCACCGAGTAGGTGATCCGCATGCCGACCCCCGACAGCAGGTCGTCGGGCAGCGAGTAGCCGGTGAGGCCCTCGAGCATGGCCAGCAGCAGCATGGTCAGGCCGATGATCCAGTTCACCTCCCGCGGCCTGCGGAAGGCGCCGGTGAAGAAGATGCGGCACAGGTGCACCACGATCGCGGCGACGAACACCAGCGCCGCCCAGTGGTGCGTCTGCCGCATGATCAGGCCGGCCCTGACCTCGAACGACATCCGCATGACCGAGTTGTACGCGGCTGAGACCTGCGTGCCCTTGAGCGGGGCGTAGGCGCCGTTGTAGACCAGCTCGCGCGTGTCCGGGGTGAAGAAGAAGGTCATGAAGATCCCGGTGAAGACCAGCACGACCAGGCAGTACAGAGCGATCTCGCCGAGCAGGAACGACCAGTGGTCGGGGAACACCTTGCGCAGCGTCGCGCGTGCCAGGGTGTTGGTGCCGAGCCGCTCGTCCAGCCACCGCTGGCTGCGTTCGAAGCGGTCCAGGGTGCGCTGCTCGAAGCGGCCCGGCTCGTCGGGGGTGTGCTGGTCCCTGCGTCGCTGGCTCATGACTTGCTCCGATCCCAGAACGCTGGGCCGACCGGCCCGTCGAAGTCGCCAAGGGCCACCAGGAAGCCCTGCTGGTTCAGGCCCAGCGGGAGCTGCGGCAGCGGGCGGGCGGCCGGCCCGAAGTAGGGCTTGGCGCCGTTGAGCACGTTGAACTGCGACTGGTGGCAGGGGCACAACAGCGAGCGCTGCTGCGCGCGGTACAGGCCCACGGGGCAGCCGGCGTGGGTGCACAGCTTGGAGTAGGCCACGTAGACGCCGTCGGGCACCCACGCCATGTGGGACGGTGGCAGGTGCAGCAGGCCCGGCGGCACGCGGATCAGCAGCGCCTGCGAGTCGGCCCGGCCGACCTCGCCTTCGGGGTAGACGGTGATGAAGCCGTCCTCCGGCAGGGCGTCCAGGGTGAGCGGGGTGCCGTTCTCGTCGACCACCCGCAGGCCGCGGCGCCAGCCGGTGACCTTGAGGGTGTCGCCCGGCGCCGGGCCCAGCGACAGCACCGGCAGCAGCAGCGCCAGCCCGATCGCGCCGCCGGCGCCCGCCAGCGCGCGCAGCAGCACCGAGCGGCGCCGGATCAGCGGGCCGAGCTCCTCGGTGAACGCCTCTTCCAGCGCCTCCTCCGCTCCCGGCCGGGAGCCGAGCGCATGGCGCTCCTCCACCGCCTCGCGCGCGCCGAGCAGCTTGCCGCCCCACAGGCCGATGCCGATGCCGAGCCCACCCAGCGCCGCCGCCCACAGCAAGCCCTCGAGCTGGGTCTGCCCGCCGGTGAAGTAGACGATGAACAGCCCGATGCCGGCCGCCGTGGTGACGGCGAGGCACGCCAGCACCAGCCGCTCGACACTTCGCTGCTCCTCGGTCAGCAGACCACCGTCACGCCGCGGCGCGATCGGCGGCGGGGCGCCCCGGTCGGGTCGCGCCGGTTCGGGCTGGGGCCGCTGCTCGCTGTCGTCGTCCACGCTGTCCGTCCCGTTTCCTCTCTCGCCGCGCTAGCTGCGGGTGCCCAGCCAGCGGATGCCGAGGATCAGCAGGCCGAGCCCGATCACCCAGGCCACGAAGCCCTCGGGCACCGGGCCCTTGCCGCCGATCGGGGCGCCGCCGCGGTTGAAGCGGTCCTTGTTCAGTGCCTCGACATAGGCGGCGACGTCATTGACCCGCTCGATGCTCTGGCTGTCGGTGGGGGTGTAGTTGGGCAGGCCGCCGCCGGGCGGCATCTGCACGGGGCCGATCTTGATCGCCTCGGCGACGTCCTCCTGGTTCACGCCGAGCATGCTCGGCGCGATGTTCTCGCCGCCCAGCGCCGAGCCGGCGCCGTTCATGCCGTGGCAGGCCGCGCACGCCGCCGCGTAGAGCGCCCGCCCCTCGACGACGTTGCCCTTGTTCTGGTCCACCTCCGGGATCAGCGCGTCGCCGACCGAGGCGCCCACGTAGGCGGCCAATGCGCGGGTGTCCTGCTCGTTGAAGCGCGGCTTGCCGCGCGCGACCGCGGCGGCGCCGCCCACGTCCCTCAGGGAGGGGACGGTGGAGTACTCCGACGGCCCGTTGGGGTCGGGGCCGTGGCAGGCGGCGCACGACTGCAGGTAGAGCTCGCGCCCCCGCTCCTGCTGGGACTGCTGGGCGGTGGAGCCGCCGGCGGTCTGCGCCCGGACGCCCGCGGCGCCGCTGGCGCCCGAGGAGGCGGGCACCAGCAGCAGCGCGAGCACGGCGATCCCAGCGAAGAGGATCATGGTCCGGCGCACACGCGACTCCCCTCGTGGTGAGGTCGGCTGGCTCGGCCCCTCATGCTAGGTAGGGGTGGGCGGGCGGGCAACTGCAAGAGTGGAGCGCCCGCGCCGATGCGGTCCGGTCTCCACCATCGAGGCAAGCCACAGATCAAGCCGAAACGGGGCGAAAGGAGCGGGCGATGAGCGAGGAGGAGGACCTGACCTACGGTCGCTACCTGCGCATCGGGGAGCTGCTGGAGCTGCAGCAGCCGCGCTCGCGGCCTCCCCACCCCGAGGAGCTGCACTTCATCATCGTCCACCAGGCCATCGAGCTGTGGATGAAGCTGCTGCTCCACGACCTGGAGCGGATCATCGCCGCGCTGGACGCCGGCGACTGGGCGGGCGCACTGGCGCTGCTGGGACGGGCCAACCAGGTGATGACCCACGTGCTGGACCAGATGCGCACGCTGCACACGCTGCCCCCCTGGGCGCTGGAGGAGTTCCGCAGCTACCTGGGCACCGCCAGCGGCTCGCAGTCGCGGCAGTTCAGGGAGCTGGAGCTGCTGTCGGGGCTGCGCGACCCGGCGTACCTGAAGGCGCTGGAGGCCTCCTACGGGGAGGTGCTCCCAGCGGCGCTGGCCGCCCGGCGCGACCAGCGCTCGCTGGCGGAGGCGCACCTGGAGGCGGGCAGGCGGCTCGGCCTGGAGGGGATCGAGCGCTGGGCGGACCTGTACGCCTCGCCCGGCGAGCTTGCCAGCTTCTACCTGGTCTGTGAGGCGCTGGTCGACTACGACGAGCGCTGGGCGCGCTGGCGGGCCGAGCACGTCGCCCTGGTCGAGCGGTCCCTCGGCGACCACGCCCGCGGGACCGGCGGCATGGCGCTCACCTGGCTGCGCCGCACCACCCGCTTCCGGTTCTTCCCGGTGCTGTGGGCGCTGCGCGACGAGCTGGTCGTCCGAGGCGGCGGTGAGCTGGTCGGCAAACCCGGCCCGCCCGTGGCAGGCTGAATCGCGGGCGCCAGGTGGGATAGCCTCCGGGTGCGCAGAGCGGGTCAATCCCCACGTCCTACTACAGGGGGGTCCGGGTGGAGTATCGCCGGCTGGGGTCCAGCGGGCTCAAGGTCAGCGAGATCGGCCTCGGCTCCTGGCTCACCTACGGGGTCGGGGTCGAGGCGGAGGTCGCCAAGCAGTGCGTGGCCAAAGCACACGACCTCGGGGTCAACTTCTTCGACACCGCCAACGTCTACGGGTTGGGGGCGGCCGAGCGGGTCATGGGCGAGGCCCTGGCCGGCTACGGCAGGGACTCCTACGTGCTGGCGACCAAGGTCTACTTCCCGATGGGCACCGGGCCCAACGACGGCGGGCTGTCGCGCAAGCACGTCCTGGAGCAGTGCGACGCCAGCCTGCGGCGGCTCGGCACCGACTACATCGACCTGTACCAGTGCCACCGCTACGACGACGAGACCCCGCTGGACGAGACCATCCGGGCGCTGGACGACCTGGTGCGCCAGGGCAAGATCCTCTACGTGGGCGTGAGCGAGTGGACCGCCGACCAGATCGCCGACGCGCTGGCGATCGCCGACGAGTCCGGCTTCGACCGGATCATCTCCAACCAGCCGGAGTACTCGATGCTCCAGCGCCGCATCGAGGCCGAGGTGATCCCGCTGTGCGCCAGTGAGGGGGTCGGCCAGGTGGTCTTCTCGCCGCTGGCCCAAGGGGTGCTGACCGGCAAGTACACGCGCGGGCAGGCACCCCCCGACGACAGCCGCGCCGCCTCCAGCCGCATGGGCGCGTTCATCCGTCACTTCCTGGCCGACGAGGTGCTGGTCGCGGTGGACCGGCTCCGCGCGGTCGCCGACCAGGCCGGCATGACGGTCGCCCAGCTCGCGCTCGCCTGGGTGCTGCGGGAGCCGAACGTGGCGGCGGCGATCATCGGGGCCTCGCGCCCGTCCCAGCTCGAGGAGAACTGTGCCGCGGCCGGGCGACGGCTCGACGCGGACGTACTGGCGGCCGCCGAGAAGGCGGTCGCAGAGGTGGTCGAACGATGAGTGCAGTGCTCGCCTATTTCCCCCCGCCGCCGACCAACGGCTTCCACGTCGGCCCGCTGTTCTTCCACTTCTACGGGCTGGCGATCGCCATCGGCGTGCTGTGCGCCTTCTGGCTGGCGCGCAAGCGCTGGCAGGACCTGGGACGCGACCCCGCCCAGA
>WNGA01021895.1_pt1 | contig 15424 bp, 12 predicted proteins | sample 5400061 | NCBI WGS metagenome assembly WNGA01 (sample SAMN13153366, study PRJNA577476) | soil metagenome | isolation source: 100 cm soil or saprolite under grassland replicate 2 | place: USA:California | collected 2016-06-15
AGAGACAGATGAAAAAGAACAGGAGCCGGCGCCAGGACGCGCGCATCTCGCGCAGCGTCATCGTCGCGATGAACCTCATCGCACTTCTTGCGCGAGCATCGTGGACGTCGCGTCCTCGACCGCGCGGCCATCGCGCAGCATCAATTGAGCGTCGGCGATCGCTGCAATGGACGATTCATGAGTGACGAGAACCAGGGTCGCGCCGCGCTTCTGTTTGACCTCGAGCAGCAGCTGGAGGATGTGGCGTCCGTTGGTCGTGTCGAGGTTTCCGGTCGGCTCGTCGGCGAGAATGAGCGGCGGATCGTTCGCGAGCGCCCGCGCGATGGCAATCCGCTGCTGCTCGCCGCCCGAGAGCTGCGACGGATAGTGATGCCCGCGATCGTGCAGTCCTACTTCGTCCAGCAGCGTCTGCGCACGGCTACGCGCGTTGCGGCGGCCGGCAATCTCCATCGGCACCAGGATATTCTCGAGCGCCGTCAGCGACGGCACGAGGTGAAAGAACTGGAAGACGAAACCGATCTTCTCCCCACGAAGCCGCGCGAGCGCGTCTTCGTCGAGCGTCGTGATGTCGACGCCGTCGATCAAAATGTGACCGCCGCTCGGCGAATCGAGTCCCGCGATGAGCCCAAGCAGCGTTGATTTGCCGCTCCCCGACGGTCCGACGATCGCGAGGCACTGCCCGGTGGGAATCGAGAAGTCGAGCGGATGCAGAATGGTCAGCGGCCGGTCGCCGCTCTGCACGGTCTTCGTCACGCCGCGCAGCTCGATCATGACAATCGGTTCTTCTCGAGGACCGGCTGCAACACTCGCCACACGTTCTCGGCCACGATCCGCGCGCCGCGCTCGTTGGGGTGAATTCCATCGGGTTGATTCAACGACGGATCGCCCGCGACGCCCTGCAGGAGAAAAGGAATCAGCGGCACGTCGAACCTGCGCGCGAGCGTTCGATACGTCTCGCGAAACTCGCGCGTGTATTCGGGGCCGTAGTTCGGCGGCGCCTCCATGCCAGCAAGGATTACAGCGAGGCCGCGACCCTTGCCCTCGTCGATGATCGCGGCCAGATTCTTTTCGAGCTCGGATGGCGGCAGTCCCCGCAGTCCATCGTTACCGCCCAGTGCCACAATCAGCACGCGAGGCGTCCCTTCCCCGAGCGCCCATTCGAGGCGGCGCAGGCCGCCCGCCGATGTATCGCCCGATACTCCTGCATTGACGACCGTGTAATCGAACCCTTCCGCCCTCAGCCTCTCCTGCACAAGAGCCGGAAAACTTCGGTCCAGATCCAGACCGAGACCTGCCGTCAAACTGTCGCCGAGAAAGATGATGCGTGGCCGGTCCGCGTCCTCATCCGTCGTCTTTGACGCCGGTTGAGCAGCCGCCACCGGTTGCGACCGAGCGCCGGTCGCGGCCGGTTGCGGATCAGGGCTGGCACACCCGCACGAGAGGAGCACGCCCGAGAGGAGAAGCCACACAACGGGAATCGACCGCAGAGCCACCGTTTCAACACTTTAGCACCCGCCAACGATGCGCTCTGAGCCTGGATACTTGGTATACTGCGCGCGGTGGTCAGCGCCCCTTTACAGCCCGCTATGGCTCGTGCCACTGGATATCTCGAGCGCGGCCATGCCCCAGCGGCTGTCGAGCTCCTTACTCCCATGCTCGAGGCATCGCTCAAAAAAGACGACGAACTGGCCATTCGCAGCACCATCGCCGAAGCGCTGCTGATGATGGGCGACTTGTCACGTGCAAGCGCGGCCCTGGGACGACCTCCGGATACGTTTCGTGATCCCGTGTCGCCTGTTCTGGTCTCCACGTTGTGGCGCCTGCACGGGCGGGTCGCCTTTGGGCGCGGCGAGCAGTCACGCGCCATCGCGCTGCACGGCCGCTCGCTCAAGCAGGCGCAACTCGCGCACGATTCCCGCGCCATCGGCCGCGCACATTACGAGCTGGCCCTCTGCTACAAGCAGGTTGGCGACGCGACGATCGTGCGCGAGCATATAACCGAGGCCGCTGCGGCGCTGCACGCCGCCGGCGATCGGCGCCACCTGGCGCAAGTGCACGCGCTCTCCGGCACGATGCTCGCGCAAACCGGACGTTACGACGAAGCGACCGCGGCCCTTCGTCAGGCAGAGCGCCAGGCGACCGCGCTGTCAGCGGATGATGTCCTCGCAACGGTCTGTGGCAACCAGGCGATCGTTGCGATGTTGCGAAACAAATACGATCAGGCGTACGCGTTGGCCGAACGCGCCGTCACTTTGCAGGAAGGACTTGGCCGGCCGCCTGGTCTCGCCATCGCGCTGGCAACCCTCGGTCAGATCTGCGTGCGCATGGCGAACCTGACGCGCGCGGAGACGGTCTTGAACCGCGCGCTCGAAGTCCGCAGCCCTGTCCAATTCCATGAGACGACAGGCGCGGTCTACGACACGCTCGCGCAGATGTCGTTGATGCGCGGCGACTACGAGCATGCCGCCGAGTACCTCCAGCGCGCCGGCGACGCGTATGGCGCGTACGGCCGACAAACCAGTCAATGGTACGAGTGGTCTGTGCGGATCATTTCCGCCCGGCTCGCCATCCGCCGCGGAACGCCCGACGCGGCGCTCGCCATCGCCGACGAGATCGCTCATTCCTCTGCCGCGCCTCCCGCCGACCTGATCGAAGCCGAGCTCATCGCGGCCGAAGCGCTGCTCACCGCGGGACGAATGGAGGAAGCAGAACGCCGCCTGGACGGCGTCGAGAGTCGCCTCGATCCGCGCAATATGCCCGGGGCCTGGGGAGAATTCTTGCGGCTGCGCGGCACGATCCACTCACGTCAAAACCGGACCACCGAGGCGTACCACGACATCGCACAGAGCTCGAGCGTCTTTGAACTGTTTGGCGAGCGCTATGAAGCTGCAGTGAGCCAACTCGCGCTCGGCCGTCTTGCCGCCGGCGCGGGCGCGCAATCGGCGGCTGTCCGTCACTTCGAGCAGGCGGCACAAGTCTTCGAATCGCTCGGCGCCGGGCGCGATTTGAAAGAAGCTCGCGACGCCCTGGCGACCAGCGATCAGATCGGAACCGGAGAATACGTCGGGTCACCGGCGGATGCCGACGATGCGCTCGTGAGGAGACTGGTGGACGCGGCGATTCTGCCGGAACTGCTCGCCAGAGAGCTCACAGCCGCGGTGCGGGAATCGGTCAGCGCCGATCTCGTCGTCGTCTTCGCTCAACTCTCCGGCGGCGACATCCGACTGCTCGCGTACAGCGGCGGTGACGTCGATGCAGCGCGTGCAATCGCTCACAGTGCCATGCGTGGTGCCGCGTACGGCAGGGGCACCCTCCTCGTGGAGCACATCGGGCGTGACGCTGGCGGATCGCGCGAGATGGCCGTGGCCTCAACTCGACCCCTTGCGTCTTACATGCTGCGGCGCATTCGCATGATGGCCGCTGTCGCACGTCAGGGATTCGAGTTGTGCGGCGCGCGAGATCGGCCGACACATGCTCCGGACGCGACGACAGAGCGTCCGCTCGAGCCGCTCGTGCCCGGCTTCGTCTGCGCCAGCGCCGCCATGTCGCGCGTCGTCGATCAAATTCAACGGTTGCAGGGCAACGACCTCACTGTGCTGATCACCGGCGAGAGCGGCACGGGCAAAGAGCTCGTGGCTCGAGCCATTCACGTGGGCTCACCGCGAAGTGCGGTCGTGTTCCTTCCCTACAACTGCACGACGACGACCCGCGAGCTTGCTGACAGCCAATTGTTTGGACACCGCCGCGGCGCGTTCACCGGTGCGCTCTCGGATCAACCGGGACTCATTCGGACCGCCGCAGGCGGGACGCTTTTCCTGGACGAAGTCGGCGACCTCCCGTCCGACGTGCAGCCGAAGCTTTTGCGATTTCTCGAGCAGGGAGAAATCATGCCGGTCGGCGAGCCGCGACCGCAGCGTGTCGACGTTCGCGTGATTACCGCGACCAACGCGGACCTCGAACAGCGAGTCGCCGAGGGCACATTCCGCGAGGACCTTTACTACCGCCTGAGCGTCATTCGCATCCACGTTCCTCCTCTCCGTCAGCGCCCGGAAGAGATTGCGCACCTCAGCACCTTTTTCTTGCGGGAAGCGACCGAAAGGTTTGGGAAGCCAGACGTCCAGCTCAGTTCAGAAGCGCTCGACCTGTTTGCCCAGTACTGGTGGCCAGGCAACGTCCGCCAGCTCCGCAACGAGGTGCAGCGTGCGGTGGCAATGGCGCCTGCGGGGGGCGTTATCACGCCGGGCCAGCTGTCTGCGGACATCACGACGCCTCAGAGCGCGGCGCAGCCCTCCAGCGATCGGTCGCCTGGTCCGGTGCGCTTGCACAGTGGACAGACGCTCGCATCGCTCGTCGACACCATCGAGCGAGATCTGATCCGCGAGACGCTGACGCGCCACCGCGGCAACATTTCGGAGAGCGCTCGATCGCCAGTATACGGTCACGCTGTATACCTTCTAATCAGCCCGTCGGGTCTCGCACCTGTCCGGGCCGTTGCATGGTGTCGCGTGAAGTGCGCTGAATTACACAACTCGTCACCGCAAGGAGGTCCCGTCCAGGTCAGGCGCGATCTTTGGTAAGGAAACGGTCGAGATGCTGCCTCAATAACCCGTGAAATCCCTTGGGGGTGCCGTGACCGAGTCCCTTACGCCTGCCGTGAACTACCGCCGCTCAACCGAACGCCAGCAGGTGGAGCTCTCCGCCCGCCTCACCTGGAAGGATGCGTCCGGAGCCGTCCGATTTGCGTCGGTGATGACGCGTGACCTGAGCGACACCGGCGCGTTCGTCGTCGCCAACGGCACGGCAGCGATCCCGCTCCACCGTCTCGTTCGTGTGCAATTGGAAAGGAACGCCCGCGAGGCGTCCGGTGTCCCCGCCCCGCTGCGCGAGGGGCGTGTGCTGTCGGCGGTCTGGCGCGTCGCCCCCTGCCGCACATCGACGGGAACACCCGCGGGATACGCGTTGCGCTTCCTGGTGGAATCTCGAGAGAAGGCAACGATTGCGCCCATCGAGACACGACCGCTGGCCGTCGCCAGCTGACGAAGAATAGTCAGCTAGCGAATCGCGTCGAGCACCAAACTCCTGCTTGGCGCCCTGGCGTTCGTAGATGCCAAGGCGCCCAAGGCGCCGTTCAAGATCCAGAGCGACCGTCATCTGCGGCTATCTGCGGCCATCTGCGGCCTGCTTCCGCCAGTAGCGCGCAAGCCCCAGCCACAACTGATCAAACGGCGCCGCGAGCTCCAGCGAGCGCGCCTCTTCGTCCGAAACGACACGCCGCACTTCCTCGCGCAAATCGTCACGAAATCGTCTCATCCGATCTTCGTCGGTCCCGTCCTGCGTCAACGTCGCCTTCACCCGCCGCGCCGCGGTATCGAGCACACTCCGGAACCGCCGCAGGTGATCGGTCACATCGTCGATCTCTCCAAAATGCGTGATGAAGAGCGACGATGGCCTCCAGCGCTCGATGGCTTGCAGACTCTGCTCCCATGCGTCGAGATCGATGTCAGGAGGCGGCGTCGGAGCGACGATGTAATCGCGAACCCGCCGAACACCCGCGGTATCGCCGACGTACGCCACGCCGGTGCCCTCATCCAGATAGCTGACGTGATGTGACGCGTGTCCGGGCGTGTACGCGACGTGAAGCGTACGCCCGGCGAGATCGAGACGCTCGCCGCCGCTCAACACTTGCAGGCGATCCGCGGGCACGGGCTGCACGGCGCCCCAGAGCCGATCCATTCGATCGCCATACAAACGCGCCGCGCTTTGTAGCAGCTTCGTTGGGTCAATCATGTGCGGCGCGCCGCGCTCGTGCACGTAAATGCGAGCCGCTGGAAGTCGTGAGGCGAGCGTGCCGCTGGCGCCGGCGTGATCGAGATGAATGTGGGTCAGGAGCAGCGAGCGGACGTCCTCGAGTCGATGGCCGTGGCTGAGAAGCCCGGATTCGAGCGCATGCAGCGTGCTCGAAGGGCCGGGATCGAGCAGGACGATCCCGGATGGACCTTCGAGTATCGCGGTCGCAATGACGCCCCGATATCCCTGGAAATGCAGATCGACGAGTTTCACACGCGGCGCTAATCCTGGTAAGTCAGGGCGCGGATGCTCTGCTGATAACGGCCGTCGTCGCGTGGCGTGAAGATCCGGCAGCCCTCGAGATTGCCTCCGTAGACGTGCAGCGTGATCGACGTGATATCCGGTTGCGCGTTGGCGAGCACGTGGTAGTCGGTCGGCGGGATGAGCCTGCCTGCGGTACCGACCCCCGCAGAAAGCGGCGCGCCGAGCGCGCGAACACGGAATCCGTCCGCCTCCGGCTGAACGTCGTACTGCGTCACCGTCATTTCACCTTCGACCACTCCTTCGACACACCACAGGCCGCCGTGATCGTGCACCGGTGTCCCCTGCCCGGGCGCCCACGTCATCACGACAGCGATGTACTTCTGCCCCGGATCCTGGTGCAGCAATCGTCTCGCGTAGGAGTCTGCGCGCGTCACGCGAAAGCGATCGGGCAGCGTCAACGCCGCGCGGCCGAGGAAGTCCTCGAGCTCCGCCTTCACGCGGGCCGTAATCTGTTCGGTGGTTTCTGCTTCCACGGCGGAATCGAGGCGCGCCACGAGCTCGCTCAATCCGGGGCACAGGGTTGTCGTGGCGCTCATTGTCGTGACTCCGTGACTGTTGTCGTCGACGGCCGGTTTGGACCGTTCTTCAGATTCTCTTCGAAAAGTTTCAGGATGCGTTTGTATTCATCAGCCCAGCTCGTTGCTTCCACGAACCCGTGGTCCTCGACGGGATAGACGGCGAGCTCCCAGTTTTCCTTGCGCAGCTCGATGAGGCGTTGCACCAGGCGCACGGAATCCTGGAAATGCACGTTCGTATCGACCATGCCGTGGCAAATCAGCAGCGCGCCTTTGAGACCTTCGGCAAAGTAAATCGGCGAGCTCTTCCGATAGGCTTCCGAGTCGTTCTGCGGCTCGTTCAGGATGTTCGACGTGTACTGATGATTGTAATGCGCCCAGTCGGTGACCGGCCGCAGTGCGGCGCCGGCGGCGAACGTGTCGGGCGCGGTGAACATCGCCATCAGCGTGATGAAGCCGCCGTAGCTGCCTCCGTACACGCCGATTCGTTTTGCGTTCACCTTTTGGGTGTCGACGAGGAACTTCGCGCCGTCGACAACGTCCTGCAGATCCGCGCCGCCCATCCACCGGTAAATCGCCGTGCGCCAGTCCCGTCCATAGCCGGCGCTCGCGCGATAGTCGGGATCCAGCACGACATAGCCACGCGATGCGAGCAGATGATGAAACATGTACTCGCGATAGTAGGCCGAGGGCCAATATTTATGCGCGTTCTGCGCGTAACCGGAGCCGTGGACAAACACGACCGCCGGATTCGACGGGTGACGTCTTGCGCCAACCATTTCGGGCGTGTAGAGACGCGCGTACACTTCCGCGCCGTCGCGGGCCTTGTAAGTGATGAGCTGTGGCTCGATCCACTTGAACGACCTCCACTCGTCGCTCGTGCTCGTCGTGACTTGACGCGCGGCCGCGCCCTGTTTATTCGGCATCAAGAAGACTTCGGGCGGCCTGTTTGCCGAGGAGTAGATGACGCCCCACGTCGAGTTATCCGGCGAAACTTCGCCGGCGGACGATCCCGTCATCGTCGTAAGCCTGGTCCGAGCGCCGCCATCGACGCTCAGCGAATACAAGTGGCGCTCTCCCGGGTGCTGCTCGGTTGACCGGATGTAGAAGGTGGAGCCGTCCGGCGAGAGATCCACAGAGTCGATCTCGAAACGACCGGATGTGAGCTGCTTGTGCTCAGGACGATCGGCCGTGACATCCACGGTGTGGAGATGCATCCAGCCGTCGTGTTCGGCGAGGAACCACACCCGCCGGTTGTCCGGCAACCAGCCAAGTCCGCCGCCGGAGTTACCCGATGGCGCTATCTCACGCACCCAGGCGTCGTCGTGAATGTGATCGAGGATCTTTGTTTTGCCCGTGCCCGGATCGACCAGCACGAGCCAGCGATCGTTGTTGTCTGAAGAACGAATCGAAGCCGCCACGAGAGGGCCATCCGGCGACGGCAGCAGCTGCGCCCATCTGATCTCGTTCTTTGGCGCCGGGGGCGAGGGCGTCGAAGGCGATGGCGTCGAAGGCGGCGCGGTCGACGTACTCTCGCCGGCTTGTGGCTTTGGAATCAATGAGCTTCTTCTCTTCCTCACGCGCCACGCGCTGGCTGTCCGTCGGGCGAGGTTCATTCCGTCGCGGGGCGGCGTCAATCAACTGCACGAGCGTGCCACCCGCGTTCGTATCGACCGGCACGATGAACAGATGGTTATCACGCACGAACGTAACGTGTGTCTCGCCTCGAGCCCAACGAGGACTGCTTTCGTTCCCTGTCGTGCGAGTGATCTCGAGCCGTTTTCGATTGAGCGTGTCGATCACCACGACATCGCCGCGGTCGATTCCGAGAATTCTGCGGCGCGCGCGATCCCAGAAACCGTTCGTCAAAGGCGCCGATCGGCGCTCGTCGTCCGAAAGGCGACGCGGCTCACCGCCGTCTCGGCTGACGACCCAAGTCGCGGGTTCGTCTTCACGGAATTTGCGCCACTCGAAATAGAGCTCTTTCGAGTCTCCTGACCAGCGCAGATCGCTCGGTGCGTAGCCCACGAGCGCCGGTCCGCGCATGATGCTGTCGAGGGTGAGCTGAAACGACGCGCGTGCAGGCGGTGGTGACTGGGCGGAAACGGCAACGCTGCACGCTGCAAGAGCAACAACGATGAAACGGCTGCGCATGCGGCCGAGTGTACCAGTTCGGAGAGGAAGCGGCGTATCCCCAGCCGTGTTGTTCGTAGCGGGGATCTTGCCAGGGTCCGGCGCGGCAGCCGCGTTGGAGTGGCTTCAGGTCCGCGACGCGCGATAGGCAGCGTAGAGAAGCTGATCCCGAAGCTGACCGTCCTTAATCGCGCTGTCGCGCAAACGGCCTTCCAGGACGTACCCTGCCTTTTCCAGCACGCGAACCGAGCCGACGTTGTCTGCGAATGGCAGCGCAAAGATTCGCGTGAGATCGAACTGTCGAAACACTTCCGCCGTGACGGCGCTGAGTGCCGCTGTCATGATGCCGCGTCTCCAATATGCCTCGCCCAACCAGTAGCCGATCTCGGCCGACACACGCTCCACATCGTGCTGCATCTCGATGCCGATGCCGCCGGCGGCCTCGCCGTCGACTTCGATGGCCCAGATGGTCGTTGGCGGCTGCCTGGACAGGTGCTCCAGGAAGCCGCGCCCATGCTCTTCGAGATACGGATGCGGAAATCGATCGCGCAGATTCATCCAGATGGCTCGATTGTTGGCGTGACGCACGAGAGAGGGCAGATCATCTGCAGTCCAATCGCGCACGGTACACGGTGCCAATCGCAGTTGCATCAGACGCTTATTGCATTCGCACGCGGACCGTCAAAGGCGCGGTGAGCCGCGTCGTCACAACTGCGCCGCGGCCGAAGCCAACCTCCTGGCCGCGCGTGGCGAGCACAACCCCAGTTCCTGCGCCGCCGCCGACGGCACTGCCGATTGCCGCGCCTTTCTTGCCTCCCGCAATCGCACCGACCACTGCGCCGGCACCTGCCCCCGCGCCGATCTTGATCGCATCCTTCTTCTTGGTGCCCGGCGCCTGCCGCGTGATGGCGGCGGTGCGGATGTCGTAACGAGTCTGATGCGCGCGAAGCGATGTGAACCTGAAGCCGATTCGTGCGCGGCCTTTGACACGGCCCGATCTTAGGGCGTCGGTGACGTGTCCGCTGACGGCGGCCCCCACGGGGATGGCGGTGATGCCCCTGATGACGATGGGTCTGCGCAGCGTCCCGCTGACGGCATCCTCGACTGAGCTGCCTTTGGACGAAACGCCGGACGTGAGCGCAATCGTCAGCGGTGTGCCTGCTGGGATCGTGACAACGTCGTAAACCGCTTCTGTTTCCAAAGCGCCGGATGCATTCGCGCCGCCGGCGAGAACACACGTGCCAAACAGCATGGCGATCAGAAGTCGCCGCATAAACCCTCCTGTAAATCGTTGGATTGAGCGCAGCTTGCGGCTGAGCTCAGAGGCTTGCATAAACTGCAAGGATCTCGCCAGCCTTCGCTCACGCGATCCCACTGCCAAAGCGTGAGCTTTGGCCGGCAAGCCAGGGCTTCGCCTGCCGAGTTCTCTGCTCCGGCGACGCGCACGGCTGGTCCCAGCCCTCGCGTACAACCGGTAATTGCGACACGGCTCAGCTCCGGCTTCCGTGGACTACCATAAACAACTTATGCGTCCGAGCGACGCTCCCAAGCAGCCGCGGCACCTTGGCCACCGGCCGCAGGAGAAGCCTCTCATGAATCGTTTGACCAACTGGCTGACAGTACTGGCACTCGCAAGCGGCCTCGCGTGTACCCGCGGCGGCGCGACGGCAAAAACCGAGAACGCGCCGAAAACGCCCGCATCCGGAATCGAAGCGGATGCGTTCGATAAGAACGTGCGAGCGCAGGACGATCTCTTTCGTCACGTCAACGGCGGATGGCTTGCGAAAACGGAAATCCCGGCGGACAAGTCTTCCTACGGTGCCCTCGACATGCTTTTTGACAAGGCCCAGGCAGACCTTCGCGCGATTGTCGAAGACGCCGCCAAGGCGGCGAATAAGGCGCCCGGGTCGGAGGCACAAAAGATCGGCGACTTCTACGAGAGCTTCATGAACGAAGGGCGGGTCGAGGAGATCGGTCTCAAGCCCGTTGAGTCCGAGCTCGCGGCAATCGATCGAATCGCGACGAAGACGGATCTCGCACGCTATTTCGCGCGCATGTTCAAACTGAACCTGATCAACCCGCTTGTCGGCTATGTCGACGGCGATGCCAAACAGCCCGATCACGACATTCTTTATGTGCTTCAAGGCGGCATCGGTCTCCCCGATCGCGACTACTACCTGAAGGACGAAGGGCCGCTGCAGACGTATCGTGAGAAATACGTCGCCTTCGTCGCGATCATTCTGAAGCAGGCGGATCAGACCGACCCTGACGCCACCGCCAAGCAGATCTTCGACCTCGAGAGCCGTCTCGCGCGCTCGCACTGGACGAACGTCGAAAGCCGCGACGCCGTGAAGACGTACAACAAGTTTGCGCTCGCAGATCTTGCAAAGCAGTTTCCAGGTTTCGACTGGGCGGCGTGGACGAGCGAGCTTGGCATTTCGCAAGCGCCTGCGATCGTGATCGCGCAGCCAAGCTACGTGAAGGCGTTTTCCGCCGCGGTCAACGAGCTGCCCGTCGATCGATGGAAACCGTACATTCGCGCATCGCTGCTGAACGGCTTCGCGCCGTATTTGAACAAGGCAATGGTCGACGCGGAGTTCGGCTTCTACCGGCAGACGCTCGGCGGGGTGAAAGAGAATCAGCCGCGCTGGAAACGCGCCGTGAACGCGATCAACGGCAACCTTGGCGAGATGCTCGGCAAGCTGTATGTGGAGCGTCATTTCAAGCCGGAAGCGAAGGCGCGCATGGAGCAACTCGTCCAGAATCTGCGACTTGCCTTCAAGGACGGCATCGACAAGCTCGAATGGATGACACCCGAGACCAAGAAGCAGGCGCAGGAAAAGCTGGCGAAGTTCCGCCCGAAGATTGGCTATCCGAACAAGTGGCGCGACTACTCACGGGTTCAGATCATCAAGGACGATCTGATCGGCAATCTCACGCGGGCGTTCATCGTAGAAAGCGAGTTCCAGCTGGCGAAGGTCGGCAAGCCAATCGATCCGGAGCAGTGGGGCATGACGCCGCAGACGATCAATGCCTACTACAACCCGGTGCGCAACGAGATCGTCTTTCCGGCCGCTATTCTCCAGCCACCCTTCTTCAACATGGAGGCGGATGACGCGGTCAACTACGGAGGAATCGGCGCAGTCATCGGACATGAGATGGGACACGGGTTCGACGATCAGGGCCGGCGCTTCGACGGCAACGGCATGCTGCGCGACTGGTGGAGCGCGAAAGACGCGCAGGAGTACGAGAAGCGCGCCAAGCTGCTCGTCGATCAATACAACTCGTTCGAACCGCTGCCGGGCCTGCATGTGAACGGCGCATTGACGCTCGGCGAGAACATCGGCGATCTCACCGGCGCGGTGATGGCGCATCGCGCGTACGAGTTGTCACTCGCAGGCAAACCGGCGCCGGTCATGGACGGAATGTCCGGAGACCAGCGGTATTACCTGGGATGGGCGCAAATCTGGCGGGCCAAAGAGCGCGACGAAGCGTTGAGGCAGCAGGTGATGACCAACCCCCACTCGCCCGAGACGTTTCGCGCGAATGGCCCCGTGCGAAACATCCCGGAGTTCTACAGCACGTTCGACGTCAAAGAAAGCGACCAGATGTGGCTCGCGCCGGAGAAGCGCACCAAGTTCTGGTGACTCTCTTATTGATTGAACGTGTCACACGCGTTGATATCGCCGGTCTGGAGGCCGCGCTTCAACCAACCCGCGCGCTGCTCCGAGGTGCCGTGGGTAAACGATTCCGGCACGACATAGCCCTGGCTCTCGCGCTGCAGCCGATCGTCGCCAATCGCGGCCGCGGCGCGCAGACCCTCTTCGATGTCGCCCTGCTCCAGCAACTGCTTGCGATCGGCGTGGTGTCCCCATACACCGGCCAGGCAATCGGCCTGTAGTTCGAGGCGTACCAACAACGCATTGGCGGTGAGATCCGATCCGCGCGACTGCGCGCGATGCACGCGCTCGGAAATCCCGAGCAGCGTCTGCACGTGATGACCAACTTCGTGCGCGATGACGTACGCTTGCGCGAAGTCGCCGGGAGCGCCAAAGCGGCGATCGAGATCGCGAAAGAACGAGAGATCGAGATACACCTTGCGATCGTTGGGACAATAGAACGGTCCTACCGCGGCCGAGGCAAATCCGCACGTCGAGCGCACCGATCCGTCGAACAACACGAGAACGGGCTCTTCGTACTCAGTGCCCTGACTCGCAAAGACCCGTCGCCACGTGTCCTCCGTATCGCCGAGCACCGCGGCGACAAAGCGCGCTTGCGGATCGTTCTCCGGCACTCCCGTCGTGGGCGCGGAGCTGTCGGCCGGCGGCGTCGCTTCCTCAACCTGTTGCATGAGCTCGAGCGGGTTGCGGCCGGTGATGAACGAGAAGAGCAGTACGAGAATCAGCATTCCAATGCCGCCGCCGCCGATGATGGTTCCGCCGCCGAGACCGCGGCGATCCTCGATGTTTGTGCTCTGTCGAGCTCCTTCCCAGCGCATGTGCTCTCCTCCTGTGGCGTTTCGATCGCCGACTAGGTAATAGCAAAGTTCATGCGCGATGCTCCGCCGGATGAGCTCGGACGAGGATGATCAGTTTTTCGTTCGCGGTTCTTCAGTCCTCACGGCAATGCGGCCGGTAATGCGCACCCAGCGGACGTGCCCACCGGCATCGCGTATGAACTCGATCGATTGACCTAGATCGGAGCCGTCCGTCACGACTGCTCGATCGGTCCCATAGAAACCCACCGGCATTTCCGCTTGTGGTGTGCCGCCGTTCGGTTGCACCTGCACGATCAGATGGCCCTTCTCCGTCCTCACGAGCACCGCGTTCATCGGACGAACGTAACGACCCAGGTAGGCTGTGAGATCAGGCTGCTTCGCCAGCGGTTGGATGGAGGGCAATGTTTCGAGCAGTCCGCGATGCGAGATGGCCTGGTTTATCGCAAACGACGCGTCGAAGTACGACTTCAGCGCGGCGCGCTCGACGTCCTGAATCAGCCGCCAGCCGTTATTCGAGTTGGTCAAGATGGCGATTGCGAAATTGCGCTCCGGCACGAGTTCGAGGAGCAGAATGTGCCCGCCGAGCGTTCCCCCGTGCGCCGCTGTCCGCACGGGCCCGACGGTTCGCAAATGCCACGCAAGCCCGATGTCGTCGTCGTAGCCTTGTTTTCGTATCTGCGGTGTTTGCATCAGTTCGAGCGATGCGCGAGTCAGCACGCGGTCGCCGTTCGCGGCGGTGCCGTCGCCCAGATGAAAACGCGCATACGCGAGAAGATCCGCGACGCAGATTCCCACGCCGCCCGCGGTGACACTCGTCGAAGGCGTGAACGGACGCTGCAGCGCCGGTGGACTGTCGCCTTTGTTTGAATGGCCCAGCGCAAATCGATGCGTGATGAATTCGCCGGCCGTCGTGCCCGCGTGAGAGAGGCCAAGCGGCGTGAAGACCAGATCACGAATGGCGCGATTGATCGACAGACCGGTCACTGCCTCGATGACGCGCCCTGCGACGCTGAAGCCTGCATTGTTGTAACTCCAGGCCGCGCCAGGCGGCGCGAGCTGCATCAGCTCCGTGATGCTGCTCACGAAGTTCTTGAGCGTTTCCTCACCTCGATCGGGAGCCGAGATCTGTCCCTCCCAGCCGCTCGTGTGCGTCAACAAGTGCCAGACCGTCACGTCGCGGCTGACGTTCTCGTCCCGCACGCGAAAGTCCGGCAGATACTTCCGCACAGGTGCCTTCAAATCCACTTTGCCCTGTTCCACGAGGCGCATCATGGCCGTCGTCGCGAACGTCTTCGAAATGGATGCGATGGGAAACACGGTGTGTTCAGTGACGGGAAGCGGATCTTCGACACTCGTCACGCCAAGCCCGCGAGTGACAGCGGATCCGTTTGAGAGCACGCCGATGGCCACTCCCGGCACGCGGTACTCGCGCATCTTCTGCTCGGCCAGCGCAACAAGCGCGTCGAAGCGCGCATCTGCCCCCGGTTGGACCTGCGCGCTGACTGGCCAGGCGACGACTGCGTAAAACGCGACGACAATCGAAAGCTGGGCGCGCGTCCTGCTCATGGAATCACCCGCGTGCATCATAATCCGCATTCGCATGCTGCTCTTCGTCCGGGACGCTTGCCGCTTTTCCGAGGAGTCTGGGTGGAAGCCTCAGTAGACACGGATCGACCCGGACCCGTCGCGCGACTGGCGCTGGCGCTGACGGCCTGGACCGAGCGGTGGATACCGGACGCGTTCGTTTTCGCGCTGCTCGCCACGGTGGTCGTGGTCCTCGCAGCGCTCACCACAACTTCCGCGACCGCCGCAAACGTGATCGACGCGTGGGGAGGCGGCTTCTGGGAATTGATTCCGTTCACCTTGCAGATGTCGCTGGTGATCATCACCGGGTACGTCCTGGCGAGCTCGCCGCCGATCCATCGGCTGATCGATCGGTTGGCCGCGCGCCCTCGGTCGCCGCGAGGCGCCGTCTGTCTCGTCACCGTGTTCGCACTCGTGAGCTCGTGGTTCAATTGGGGCTTCAGCCTCGCATTCAGCGCGGTGCTGGCACGCCGAGTGGCGCTACGCGTCGCCGTCGACTATCGCGCGATTGCCGCCGCGAGCGTGCTCGGTCTCGGAAGCATTTGGGCCCAGGGGCTCAGCGGCTCGGCTGCGTTGCAGATGG
>WNGA01007290.1_pt1 | contig 15423 bp, 19 predicted proteins | sample 5400061 | NCBI WGS metagenome assembly WNGA01 (sample SAMN13153366, study PRJNA577476) | soil metagenome | isolation source: 100 cm soil or saprolite under grassland replicate 2 | place: USA:California | collected 2016-06-15
TCCGGTCTCGTCACCCCGTTCCGAACAGTTGCCGCCGTACTGGTACTGGGCTGAGAAACAGCAGCAAGAGTTCGACCGGTACTTGCAGCAGCAGTGGATGCACTACTACCTGAACCGGCAGCCGCCCCCCCAGTTCTCCCGCCCGCCGATCTGCACCAGCACCCTCCTCGGCGGCCAGGTCATCACCACCTGCCGCTGAAAGGGGACTGGCACCATTTCCGAATGGCGCCTGTCCCCGTTTCTGTGCCGTTTTTAATGCACTGCGTGGCCGACCATCTGGCCCATGCTCACCTTGCCGTTAGGCAACTTGGCCCCTGCTGGCCAGAGCGAGAAAATGATCCCGTCCGTCTTGGCGACCGTGTCCGCCACCTCCTTGGCCTTATCAGGGGGGAGATCCAGCACCTTGACATTTCCTGTTGCGATCTCCTCCGCATGATCATGCCACACCTTTTTCCAGACACTCGCCGGGACAACCTCCCTGTTTCGTGTCAGGGGCTTGGCGACGATATATTCGATCCCGACCAGCTTCGCATTGGGGTCGTTCGTCTCAAACAACAAACACTGGATGAAAGGGTCCGGAGAGACAACCTTGCAATAATGGTGGAACGGGCCGCGGACCTTGCCGTCAATCAGGTGCGCGGCTGTGACGTGGATCGTGTAGCCATCGCCCGGTGTCGGCTTGGCTTCCGGTGCGGGCTTGGCCTCCGGGGTGGGCGCTTGTGTAGGCGCTTGCGCGAACGCAGCGCCGCCTGTGAGCAGCAAGAACAGTGCAGCAACGAATGGTCTGATCATCGTGACACCTCCTTTATGATGAAGTGGCCTATTTCTTTGCTTTGGAACCTCATGAGGATACGCCGAAGGCAAAGAAAAATCGACTTTCGCCCTTTCTGTTTTTAGTTGCTACTTCTTTCCGCTAATTGGCTTGACGTATTGCGAAACCAACTCCCTGTTGACAGTGTTGACGGTGTACTCGATTGCCTCTTTGGTGTTCTGTTTGATCTTGGGGAACACCTCGGAGCTTAAGACTGTGTTCATTGAGGTGTTGATAGCAGTCTTCGCAGTGAGATCAATTGCTTTTTTAACTTCTTGGCCCAGCATTCCCATGAAGATTTTCATGGTGATGAGAAATGCCAGCGAAAAAACGATCGCCCACGGAATAGCGCGTACAATCCCTTCAGTCAGCAGTTGGCCATAGCTCTTCTCTGCCATTTTCCACCCTCCTTATGATGATGGTTAAGTCCTCTGGTCTGCGCAAAAGCATTTCTTGAAGTTTTTGGAGTTACGCAGGAATACGTGTGGAGACGGTACACTTAGAAGAAGGGATTGTCTAGCTCTGCTCCCCTTGACGAGCTAGCGGGACGGGTGCAGGATATTTCTCAAGGAGATCGCAGATGAAGGGTTGGTTGTTCGGTCTCGTACTGTGGCTGGGGCTGCTGGCTGCCGGGTGCGGCGTCTTTGACGTCTACAGAGACCAGCAGATACCCGCTCCCAGGTCGTCTGGAACACATGACCAACTGGTTGCGCCCCCGATGCCGCCTGGCGCTCTGGCGCTTCCCCCGGTCACGGTGCCGGGCGGTGAGCAACTGCCGCCGTACTGGTTCTGGGCTGACAAACAGCAGCAAGAGTTCGACCGGTACTTGCAACAGCAGTGGATCTACTACTACCTGAACCGGCAGCCGCCTCCGCAGTTTCCCCGCCAGCCCATCTGCACCAGCACCCTCCTCGGCGGCCAAGTCATCACCACCTGCCGCTGAGCGACACTGTTTCCTTGCTTTACCTGACCTGCCGTGACTCTGCTTTGCCGCACTCCGGGCAGGTGTGGACCTCCTCGATGATCCCGCCCAGCACGGGGTCAACCAGCGCTGCGTGTTGCGGCTTAAACGGGTCCACCAACTTTTCAGCGTGGTGGTTCATGGTCACTCCGCACGCGGGACATTTCATGGGCTTCTTTGACATGACGGTCTCCCTCACGCGACCGGTATGCGCTCGCGGCCATAGCGCAAGGTCTTCGCCATCCAGACCAGCTCATTGAGGAACTTCTCGATCCGCTCCACGAACGCCTCGTCCTTGAGCGTCCCCTTCTCATCGAATACATTTTGCACGATCGAGAAGTTGACGTCCCAGAAGATGGTCACCAGACCCAGTTCCCGCATCACCGGCAGGAGGTTCTGGATCACGCGCGAGCCTCCAAACAGGCCAGCCGATACCCCGACTAGCCCGACCGCCTTGTGGATGTACTCCTTCAGGCAGCTATCCAACACGTGCTTGAGCAACCCAGGATAGCCGTGGTTGTACTCGGGCGACACGATCACCAGCGCGTCAGCCCGGTTCATCTTTTCTGAAAAGTTCCGATCCTTGACGGCCTCGCCTGCGTCCGTGGTAGGGAGGGGCAGCTTGGCGATATCGATCAGCTCGGTCTCGATCCCTGCACGCTTGGCGATCTCGCCCGTCACCAGCTTCGCCGCATGGACGCTCATCCGCCCCTGCCGCGTGGTGCCCAGGATCACCGGAATAAACAGCGGCCGACCGGAATCCATGATTCTTTCCTCCTTACGAACCACAACCCTGGTGCAGAATCATCATCGCCCAGACCGCCTGATGATTGAACCGAGGCATGTCCTGCGAGGGAAGGATAAAGGAACGTGAGGCTTAAGTCACGCAGTCTTCAGAGCGGGTCCTGTCGCGCGCATCTCCGCGCCACCCGCTACTAAATTCGCGGTCTCGCTGCACGCCTGTTAAAAACCGCGATCCAAGCCTCATGCTCAACCTTGAGCATTTCGACAACTGAAACGACAAGCGCGTCGTCGATAGCTTGTGGTTTGCCGTGCGTGAAGTCGTTACGTCTCTCCTGAACTTTCGTTAGGTGCCTCGCCACTTCCGCGTAGCCCAGCTCTGTGAGATCAGCCGCGTATGTCGTCCCGAAAACAATGCGATAGAACCGATCAAGTCTCGCGCCGATGAATAAATAACGGCTCAGTGCGTCTTCTACCAAACTGTCCGGTACATCACGCATGCCAACTCGGAGGAGTCGTTCTATACGAGTCTCAAAGTAACTCCAGAAAAGGAGCACAATCGCTGCCTGGGGTGAAGGACGATTACTCTCGGCGATGTCCATAAAACGATCCGACTCAAGCACTGGACGCTTCCATTCGCGCTCGAGCATCTTGAGGTAAACCCAATCCTCATACCGGCCCTCTGCACCCATGAGGGCACCATGAACTTCAAGTTCCCGCCCGTCCTCACATCGTACCATGTACTTTTCAGTCCTAGGACTTGGGGCTCCGCATCCTGGGCAGGCACTCCCGAGGCGCTGGATTCCAGAGCAGTGGCCACAAATAGTGTAACCACTCCACAGCGTAGCCCACGATTTGTCAGGAGGAAGGTCATCGCACCACATGCGGTAAGTCCGAAATCACACAGCCCCACCTTGCGCAGCATCCTGAGGCGGACGAGCAGCTGGTGTAAGTCTGACACAATTGCACAAATGTGTTACGTACTGCACGGCTCTTTCATTTTGCTGATGCGGGAGCTTCCCATAGCTCAACACTTCAAGCGTCTTCAGAAGGGCAGCCATCTGGTACTCACTCTCTGAAGCACCGTGGGTAGCCACTGCATTCCTCCGCAGTACTCCAATCACCCCTTTTACTTTTTGTGCCTGTAGAGACTCACGCTCAGCATTTCCTCCGGCTCTATTAGTCGCTCCCTCAGAACCGAAGCCTAAACTTTCTAAAAACGACATCACACGATCCCTTGCTAGATATTCCGGAATCCCATTTAAGCCACGGATAATCAAGTCACTTTCTACGGTCACTAAGTCCTTCAGGTAATGTGTCTCGCCTGTACGTGAGAAATCAATAAACACAGGGATATGTCTGTCTCTATGCCCCACCATTAAATTTTCTCCATGCAAATCTCCGTGGCACTTTTTCAACTTACGACCCACTAAGGACCCTTCACAAAAATAGCTTTGGATGTTTTCTTCTATTCTCTCTGTCCCACCACTACAACTAAACCATTTGTTAAACCATTTGTGACAAGAATTCTCCGACTCTAGACGCTGCTTTCTCTTTTCATCTTTTAAGACGTCACCCAGGTAAATTCCTACCAAATCAATAGGTGTATCTTTGCAATACGATGGCCAGTGATGATCCATAACATTGAGAGCCACAGACATAAACCGTATTGCCTGCTCGGCTGAGAAATCGGGCGATTGCACCATATCGAGGAAGGCAAGAGATTGACCCTCAGCATACTCAACCAGATCGGTGACGATCAATGAGTACGCTACCCCGACGTATCTTCTCTCGAAATCATAACTTGGATGGTTGATATTGGGAAAGTACTCAAAAACGTGGTCGCGAAAATTCTTGTATTCCTCGTTGGCTTTCGTTTGTTCAGGGTAAACTTTAGCAAAGAATCTTTTCGTTGGGCGATCTGCTTGATCAAATGGGTAGATGATGTATCCCATAGACCCCGAGAATCCTTGCCTCGGCATCCCAACTTTTATGCGTGCCTTGTCTTTGAATGCAGCCCGGAGCAAGTACCCCACTTCGGAAGGAAAAGGCGTGTTGACTAATTGAGTTCCACCGCTGCTCTCCTCTTCGAATTCGATTGTCAAACCGGGTCGGTGAACAGAAAGCCTTAAAGGGCTCAGCTTCACAACAAATGTCAATTTCTCGATTGAGCATTTCCACTCAATATCGCGTGTGCATAATTTCGGCAGCGCAGAATCATGGTACCGGCGGATTCGGTTCGGCTCCAGCTCCTGCCAACCAATCGGAGTATCAGTTTCAGTGCTATAAATTATTTGTACGTCAGAATCTTCTGGCCGTAATAGGCCTCTCGCAACAATAATGAATTCCCTCGCTTGTTCCTGTCCCTTTTCCGGTGATTCCAATGGCACAATTACACATACAACTCGACATGTTTGTATTGCCCCCTGGAGATGGTCATCGTCCTCACAAACCTGAATAGTCAACCCAAGTCCTTTACATGCTGTTTCCAGTCCAGTCAGGTCTCGATTTCTTCTCTTGTATATAGCTACGATTGGAGATCCATTCATTGGATTCAAACTTTGAGCGATTCAGATCATTCCTAAGGAAGGAAGAGGTTCCTTCCCACTCATTAATCGGCAATGGAAAAAGGTATCTGAAAACCTCTGCCCAGGCGCTTCTGACAGACACATTCTTTTTTAATGTTAGACCTGAGCTTCATCGTCTCCTTTGAGCTGAGATCGAAGAGTAAGGTCGAGAATGAATCAGAAACAGTACCAGAAATGAAATCCAAAAATAGAATCAGCCCCAAGCTGCTCGCCAAAGTGGTATAACTTACAACTGATGGTGCATTGGCCCCTATCTCATCGACATAACCTTCTGCGCGTCTGGACGCATATTCCTTCGGAGAAAGATGCTCAGCAGTAATCATTTCTGGCCTGACGATCTCCTGGCAGACTAAGCAAGGAAGACCTGGCCCAATAATCGTTGCCCTTGCTGACCCTCCTAAGACCCCTGCCTCGTTTCTTATTAGCCCAACACCAACATCGATAACAGGAATAAAACACTGATAGGAAAGTTCGTTGAGCACAGCTCGAGGTGCGTGGCGATCCAGGCACGAGAAGATAATCTCACAAGTGGAAAGAGAACGTAGAACGTCCCTTCTCATTACCGATTTGGGAATTACCTCGCAGGAAATTTTCGGGTTGATCTGTCGGAGGTGAGAACTCACCAGATCAACCTTTAATTTCCCCTTGGTAGCATCTCTCCAGGTACTCCCATATAGCCTGGACCAATTACTCGGTTCGAAGATATCATGATCAACAAGCCAAAACTTCTTGATTCCCATTCTGCAGAGTTGTTCTGCGACGCTCGATCCGGTTCCACCAAGGCCGACTATTCCTATCTCTAAAGATTCAAGCTCCGTCTGAGTTTGATTGCCAAGAGCTCGGACTTGTCGATCTAGAAATTCTCGGTCGGCGCGACCATCTTGTGATGAGTGGCTGTAGCTCTGGTACCTTTTCTCATCCAAAATTGTCACATCAGCAGGCACCTTCTCCTTTGACAGCCCCAGCCATGCCCTTGCTGATACCGAGTTCTGACCAAATAGTAAACTTCCAACTGGTGGATTCTTTTCCAGACATTTGGAGATGGTTTCGGACGTCTTAGTTTCACCAAGATCATCAGTAAATGAATATCTAGGTTTCCCGGTTTCGAACGGGTGACTGTGAACCATGATCGCTGTATAGTCTTTATCTTCAGCAACATTGAGAACGCGGCTTACGTATAGAGGTGATACCTCAAGACGCAATTCGCTCCTGTGCAGGTAATCCTTAGGTCTTGCGGGGACGAGACTCTCGGCCAGGAAAATAATTTTGTCAGATGTTTCAAAATAATTTGCTGTCAAAAAGGCCACGCTCTCGTCGGAAGACGCGAGCGCTTCTGACCGAACGTGCTCCCATAATTTCCCCAGCATTCGTATGGAAGCCCTTTTCACTGGAGTTGCCTCAACCGAGCGTCAACCGTACCAAGATAGGTGATAACATTGTCAACTGCTGGATTCCATTTTTGGACATGCCAACTGAACCGCTGCCACTGTTGCCCAAGGTGGGTTTCTATTGTCCCTCCTGCCTGGGGGATTCTATCGCCATTCAGCCTAAGATCCGTATCCACCCAAAACATGTCCAATTTTGAATTGGGGTAACTGACATCTGTGATCAACAGGAGGCGAGTTTCTTTTTTATTCCAGCCATCGGGAAGACGATACTTCTCGAAGATGATAAAGATCTGATTGCCATCCGGGGGTTCTCTACGGGCAGAAACAGTCCACCCTTCTTCCCCGAGAGTTTTCAAGTCTAATTCTAGTTGTGGTGGCAAATTCATAAAGCTCACCCAAAGGTTGCTGGGTTTACGATGCGAAACCGCATCCCAGACTTCAGGTCCACGTCTTGTTCATCCTGAATCTGTTTGTCGTCTCCACCAGCTGCTGGATCCGGAGATTTGACAATCAAGATAAGCCAGTAGTCTAAAGGTCCTCCGCCGAGCTCCTTTATCTCCCTCCCTTTCATCGATGGTTTGGGTGCCTCGTAAGAATTCTGGTTGATCACTATTGTGATTTTGTGGTCGTGTGCCATGTTTGTAACCTCAACCTTTCTTTCTTCTTTAATACCTTTTGGTTGTTTGCGCCACAGTATAACCTAGAAAAAGTATTCTGTCCCTCCTTTCCTTGGTTGACATTTATCCGTTTAGGCCTAAGCGCGGAAGAAAAAGTCTAGGCCATGTCCGATTAGATGTTGAGCAAGCGTCTTGCATCCACGATCACAGCGTGGATCCGAAAGCATCACAGCACCTAAAAGAATAGCGACCGCTGCGATTGTTAAAATGTTGGACTTATCATTCGCCATGTTTGCCCTCCTTCCAGTGCGCCTGACCGTTGACAGCATCATTTAAATTTAAAGAGATTTCTCTTAAACGAGAATCTACAACATTGCGGCAGTTCTTGTCAAATAGATTTATTGCAAGAGAGAAAATAGTGGAGTATAAGTAAAAGCAACTGGCTCAGGCCAGCGAAAGGAGGTGATTCATGGCAGAGGGTGTTGACATAGGACGTCTCGGGAAACGTCTTAAACGTGTGCGCAAACAACGAGGAGATTTGACTTTACAAGAGGTCGCAGATGCTACCAAGCTCCACATCGCTACGTTATCAAGAATTGAGCGTGGCGCTGCTAAGGAAGTGGAGAGCGCGACCTTGTTGGCTTTAGCGTCGTGGATGGGCACAGCAGTTGAAGAACTTAAAGGAATGCCAAGGCCAGTGGATCGAGGAAACAAGATCATTGAGGAAACTCCCGATATTGTCGAGCTTCACTTACGTGCTGACAAGAAGCTTGACAAGAAAACAGCAACTGCGCTTGGCAATCTATTCCGTGCCGCCTATGACCAATTAGCAAAAAAGGAGAAGGCGTAAAACAGTGTTCGCACCTTTCAGCAAGCGGGGCAAAGCGTGGGAACCTCTTGCAGTGGGTCTGCGTCGCCTTGTGAAAGTAGGGGCAGACGACTTGCTTGATCCATGGTTACTTGCAGCCAAAGTTGGCCTCACTGTGATGGATGGCCATGCAGCTATTAGTAACCTAAGCAGAGAGGAGCAGGCTCATCTATTGGGAGCAGGCAGCGACGATTGGTCCGGAGGGGTATACCCCATGCCCCTGCCAGATGGCACCAGACTGTGTATCCTGAACCCTAAGCATAGTCGTCGTCGCAACAAAATCACGTTGATGGAGGAAATATCCCACACTTACCTAAAACATAAACCTTCAGGGTTGGTGCTCGTCTCAGATGGTATTCAAGTCCGTGACTACAACAAGAGCCAAGAGGAGGAAGCTTATGGAGTGGGGGCAGCGACCTTACTCCCATGGCAAACATTCTTCCGAGCGCTCAATTCGGGTCACACCGTCGAGAAGCTTGCTGAAGATTACGATGTCACAACGGCCTTGGTCACGTATCGAATCAAGATCACTGGGGCGTACAATGTTTACCAATCGCGACAGAGACGGCGTGCTTGACTGCATGGCTTTGTGTTGATTGCGGGTGGCGGCGAGCGGGACCCTGGCGGAGCGGAAGGGCGTACAGCCGAGTCTGCGGGGCTGCGACGGCGAAACGGCCTGAGCTGGTGACCCGTTGCATTTGGAAGAGCAACAGGTGCCCCGGTGGCTCGGCGACAGGACCCGCTCTTAGATTCTTCGCTGAGACCAAGAAGGGAGACAGGCAGCTTTTCTAAGAAGAAAACCAGCCAGTCCCCTAGAATCGCCAGTCTCCTTACGCCATGCTCTTGGCGTGCTTGGCCAGGATATCGTTGATGAGCGTCTGGTAGCCGACGTCCCGCCGTTTGGCTTCTTTCTTGACCTCCGCCAGGACCTGTGGGTCAACACGGATAGCGATCAACTGGCGGGCGTACTCGCCGAGAGGGGGGCGTCCCACACGGCGCATCGCCCGCAGTTGCGCATCCGACAACTCAGGGATATCGGAGAAGTCAATCCTATGGCGCTTGGCGATAGGCCGCTTTCTCTTTGCGACTTGCTTGCCTCGCGCTGATGATGCGGATAACCTCGACATCGTCCTTCCTCCTCACTGTGTAAGCGATCGTCAGAATCCTGCCTAAAGCCGAAACGCCGATACGCAAGAACCTGGCTTCGATAGAAGAATGTTCTATGTCCGGGCCGTCCAGTCCTTGTGTGTCGGCAAAAGCAGACTTTGCTTCATCGAATGAGACTCCGTGTTTGGATAGGTTGGCTGCTGCCTTCGCAGGGTCCCATTCAAACACGGATTTAGTATATACAGAATTGAGTCCAGAAGCAAGCTAGATGTGGAAAAAGCGGGGGTAGGTCGCTGACAGGACCCGCTCTTAATTCCCCCTCACCCTGACCCTCTCCCTCCAGGGGAGAGGGGTTTCTCTCCCCCCACCCTCACCCTCCCCCGCAAGGGGGGAGGGATTATTGGGAGCGTTCTTTGAGGCGCGCGGCGATGAGGCGGAGCGCGCCTTCGGTGCGCTTGGTCATGGCGCGCTCCTTCCCGCACAGCCCGATGAACGCCTGCAGGTCCTCCAGCGTGTCGAGGTCGCGGCATTCCGGCAGCAGCCCCAGCGACAGGCCAGCTTGCTCGATCTTTTTCTTCGTCTCCGCGAACACCGTCGGCGTGCTCCACGCGATGCCTTCGAACAACGAAGGCGCCATCTTGCGCAGCCCGATCAGATAGTACCCGCCGTCCGCCGTGGGCCCTAGCACGACGTCGTGGCGCTTGACGAGCGTGAGCGCCTCCACAAGATGGGCGCGCGGCAGCGTGGGCAGATCCGTGCCTGTGAGCAGCACCTCCTGCGCGCCCTGCTCGAACGCGTCCTGCATGGCCCACTTCATGCGGCTCCCCAGGTCCGGCCCGCGCTGCGGCAGCAGCTTCGCCCCGTAGCGGCCCTCCATCACCTTGAAGAACGGATGGGCGAGGTCTGGCGTACCCGCGACATATAGCGAGGCGCCGGGCAGGCCTTTTGCCCGCTCGACCGCGTCCAACACCAACGTACCGTGCAGGGACGCCGCCTCATCCGGCGTCAGGGGCGGGCAGAGGCGCGTCTTCACCTCGCCGGGGATCGGCGCTTTGGCGAAGATGATCAGCACCGTGCTCACCGCGCATCCACGTAAAGGCGCTTCAACCGGTCCGGGCTCACGCCGAGGAAGAAGAGGAGCCGGAGCCACCACATCAATAAGATAGTCCTGGCCACTCCGTGCTGTTCCCATCGGCGGCCGGAGGTCATGACGCAACTGCGTAGCGCGGCCACGCGCCCGGCCCGCTTGAGGCGCCGGCTGAAGGCGATGTCTTCCATCAAGGGGATGTCGGGAAATCCGCCGAGTTGTTCGAAGACATTCCGCCGCACGAAAATCGCCTGGTCGCCGGTCGCGATACCGGTGAGTCGCGCGCGCCAGCTCATCATCCGGCCCACGAGCCACAGCAGGCCGCGATCGGGCGTGATACGGGCATTGAAGTGCCCGCCCACGACCCGTGGATCGGCCAGCGCGGCGGTGATGTCGTCGGCAGCCGTCGGCGGCAGCAGCGTGTCCGCATGGAGAAAGAGCAGCACGTCCCCGGAGGCGGTGGCCGCGCCAGTATTCATCTGCCGGGCGCGGCCTGTCGGCGCCGTCAGCACTTTGGCGACGGGCGCCGCCAGTGCGACCGTCCCATCCTGGCTCCCTCCCTCCGCGGCCAGGATTTCGCTGAAGGCGGGATGGTGGAGCCTGTCGAGTGTCGCACGGATGTTCTGCGCCTCGTTGAGGGTGGGAATGATGACCGAAATGGTCATTCCTGCGGCGGCCGGGCAGGAGGCTGGGGAGGCGAAGGAGGATTGTTGCGCCGGGACGGTCTCTTGGAAGTGAGGATGAAGTAGGCGACGACGACGATAGTGCCGTACACCACGACAGCCTTCTCCCAGCGCGTGGCCGCGCCGAGGGATTTGATGTGGTAGATCAGGGCAAGGCCAGTGATGGTCGCCGCGAGCATGATCGGGTACTTGTACCAAGACGTCACCGTGCCATTCACGAAGATGACGAGACCGACGAAGTAAAAGATGAAGGGGAGGTGATCGGCCTCAGAACCGCTGCTCACTGCCAACAGGAGCTGCAGCCAGGCGAGCACGAGCATCACGAAGCCGACGAACCTCTGCATCGCCGTGAAGTGGCGTTCGCCTTCGGCTTCCTCTTCCTCTTCGTCCCGGCGATCCTCTGTCTTGGGCGTGTGCGCCATTGCTCTCCCTTAGCCGCGGTACGGCTTGAACTGCTTGCTTAGCGTCAGCCCCTGGAACTGGTACGACGAGCCGGCGACTTCACCATACACCTTTTCGGGCCGCTCCTGCATCCGCTCGAAGAGCACCTTGAAGAAGGTCTGGCCGTCGTGGATCAGGAACGGCACGTCGTGCGGCCGCACCTCCAGGACGATGGGCGTGCCGTGCAGGTCCCCGGCGCCGTACCCGAAGCCGGGATCGAAGAAGCCGGCGTAGTGCGCGCGCATCTCGCCAACGGCGGCTTCGTAGGCGACCATCTCCGCTGCATAGTCCGGCGGCACGCGGATGCGCTCCTTCGACATGAGAATGTAAAAATCTTCCGGCTCAAGCAGCAGCGTCTCGTTGCGGTGCCGCGGGAGGGGCTCCCAGAAGTCGGCGGGGTCGTAGTGCCCGATGCGGGACAGGTCCAGCACCTGGCTGTTCTTCTTCGCGCGGAACCCCACGATCTTCTTCTCGCCCGTCAGGTTGATGCGGAGGAAGAGGCCGTCATCGACCCGCAGCTCGCGGTCGGGGAGCGGCGTGATGTCGCGGTAGAGGAGCCGGTCCGTTTTGTGCCGGCGGCGGATCTCAGCGTCACTGACCGACGGCGAGCCGCTGAACAGGCGCAGTTGGTTGAGGCACATGCCCGCGGCGACCCGGACCGAGAAGGAGCGCGGGACCACTTCCAGGTAGAGCTTGCCCCGGTAGCCCGTCCGGATCTCGTCGAAGCGGGCGTGAAAGTCTGTGATCGTGCGGGTGAAGATGTCGAGCCGCCCCGTGGTGCTCTTGGAGTTCGTCTTGCCGGCCAGTGTGCGCGGCAGCGCCAGCTCTTCCACGAGCGGGATCAGGTAGACATGCCCCTTTTCCAGGACCGCGCCCTTGCACAGATCCAGCTCGTACATGACGAGATCGGCCTGGAAGAGATCCTGTACCGTCAGCCGCTGGGCGATGGCCGACTGCTCCGGCAGAAAGCTGCTCAGCATGCGGTAGGCGGTGTCACCGAGGCGCAGGTCGAGGCTCGCCGGCTGGTATTGCCGCTCCTCGATCGGGACTTTGGCCGCGATTGCGCCGTCGCGGACCAGTCGGCGGAGTTGCTGAGAGGCCAGCACGCCACGCAGGCGCGGCCGGCGTTCCCGTCTGGGAGCCGAGGCGGGCACGTGTTATCCCAGCATGGCGTCAGCCATGCCGCAGCCGGTGGAGGGCGCCGCCACCATGGGGAGCTCGCGCCGTTTGCCGTTGCCGTCCGGCTGGGGCGGCTGCGGGTAGATGTAGGTCTTCCCCTCGTAATTGGTGAGGATGGCCTGCTCCGGCGTGAGGCTCACGAGGTAATCGGAGGGCAGCAGGGGAATCTTCCCGCCGCCGCCCGGCGCGTCAATGACGAAGTGCGGCACGCCCATGCCGCTTGTGTGGCCCTGCAGCGCCTTGATGATCTCCAGGCCGGTCTCCACCGTGGTGCGCAGGTGGTTGGTCCCGCGGGTCAGGTCGGCCTGGTAGAGGTAGTAGGGCTTCACCCGCGCCAGCAGCAGTTGGTGGACGAGGCGCAGCATGACGGCGGGGTCGTCGTTGACGCCCTTGAGCAGCACCGTCTGCGCGCCCAGCGGCACGCCCGCGTCCGCGAGCTGGCCGCAGGCCGCCTTGACTTCCGGCGTCAGCTCGTCCGGGTGGTTGAAGTGGAGGTTCATGTAGAGCGGGTGGTACTTCTTGATCATCGCGCAGAGCTCCGGCGTGATCCGCTCGGGCAGGCTCCCCGGCACGCGCGTGCCGATCCGGATGATCTCGAGGTGCGGCACGGTCCGCAACGCCTGGAGGATGCGCTCCAGGAGGTGATCCGGCAGGAGCAGCGGGTCGCCGCCGGAGAGGATGATGTCCCGCACCTCCGTGTGCGCCTTGAGGTACTCGATCACGCGGTCCAGCTCGCCCTGCTTGAGGAAGCCGGGCTTCCCCACCAGCCGCTTGCGCGTGCAGAACCGGCAGTAGATCGGGCACTGGTTGGTGACCATGAACAGGACGCGATCGGGATAGCGGTGCACGAGGTGGGGCACCGGGCTGTCGAGTTCCTCGTGCAGCGGATCGTCCGCCGGGCTGTCGTCGGTCAGCTCTTCCGGTTCGGGAACCACCTGGCGCCAGAACGCGTCGCCCCGCTCCTGGATGAGCTGCATCCACATGGGGGTGATGCGCATCGGGTACTCCGCCACCACGTCGGCGATGGCGTCCGGGTCCACGTCCAGATGCTTGGCCAGCTCCTCGGGTTTGGTGATGCTCTTCGCCAAGGCCTGTCGCCAGGATTCCATAAGAGGTCTACCTCTCAGATAGTTTTATGAACGCGCGGCCTTCGAACCGTACGTGGTTTCCAAATGGGACAGGATGTCGCACGTCTCGCTCAGCACCGTGTCGCCGTCCTTGAGCACCGGCACGTAGTACTGGCCCGACACCTCGAAGACCTGTTTCCGGAACGGACGCACGTCGGGCACGATGACGCTCTCGTATTGCAGACCTAGTTCCTCCAGCTTGTCGCGGACGATCAGGCATTCGGGGCACCAGTTCACATGGTAGAACGTCAGCGCCATCGGTCAGCTTGCCGGTGCCGGAGCGGCGAGGGCGCAGGGCGCCATGACCGCCTCGGGCATGCCGTGGATCAGCTTCTTGTCCAAGGGGCAGACCGTCGCCAGGATGCCGGCCAGTTCCACGTGGTCACTGGCGATGAAATAGTACGGCGAGAGACGGACCCGCCCGGGCATGGGCACGATCTCGTCCTTGACGGGGTCGTGATAGCTCACGGCGACACGCCGCCCCTTGCGGAATTCCTGGAGGATGCGCGGGACCCGATGGAAGGACGCCAGGGCCGCTTCCAACGCGGCGGCCCATTCGGTCTGCGGCAGGTCATGGCCCACGGACACGCCGCGCGAGCCCCATGCCAGTTCGGAGAATCCCGAGGGCTTGATGACGAAGCGGCGGCCCTTCTGCCCGAGACTGGCCAGGACCTTCCAGTCGGAGACGCTGCGCTCGTCCACCGTCAGGCCGGGAATGACGGCATGCGGAGGGACCGGCCGCGGGTCGAGGATCCAGGTTTTCGGCATCAAGCGGCGGAGCAGCTCGAAGGTGTCCGCGCCGAGTTCGTGAGTCCAGAAGGGCTCGAGCGCGGGGTGATGCACCAAGGCGAAGGCCATCTTCTCTTCGAGCCATGGTTTCATGGGAGGCGTCAGTGCGAGGCGGCCCTTCTTGACGGCGTACATGATCAACTCGCTCTTCGGAATATTTTTCAGGTCGAAGAGCTCGAAGAACCGGTAGAGGACGGTGAGGGGAGTCGACCCGGCCAGAAACAACCCTTCTTCGGTAAAGATCACGTCCTCAGGTGACACGGTTTGGGCCGGCAGGCCGGCCTCCCGCAATCGGGCCGCGAGCCACAGCATCTCCGGACGGTAGTCCTTGGACTCTTCGGAAACAACAATGGCGAGTTGAAGTGGCTTGTTAGGTTGATCGTGAGGCAAGCTGCGTATCATCTGGGCAAAGGCCGCGACAATGCCGTCGCGGCCACCGATAATCGGCCAGCCGAGGTCGGCATAGGCCTGGCCCATGCACCCGGTGAGCCCGATGCCACCGGTGACGGAGTCCAGCTCGCTGATCATGAACCCGTCTTCCGTGAGGATCAGGTCCGGGCGGATGACGCCCGGCAGTGCGGTGTGGAACCGGTTCATGCGCGCGTAGGCGATCAGGTCTGGCGGCTTGCCCTGATCCAGATAGTCGGCCACCCACGTGGGCTGCGCGCCGCGGACGCTCTCGTAGTAGAGGCGGTTCAGAGCGTGGGTAAATCGAAGCAGGTGCGGCCCCAGCGACTGGATGGCGGACAGGTCGGCTGACGTGAGGAGAAACGGCGTCGGGGAGATGCGCCATGTGGCGCCGTCGTGCAGGCCCGCCTCCATGAGGCGAGTCCGGACGCGGCGGCTGTGCTCGCGGGAGGTTGCGGGGAGCAGCTCGGCCGGCAGGGAGCCAGGCAGTGTGGTTGCGCGCTCCATCACTCCGACGACGAGTGGTTAGACCGCCACGACTCGTGTGATTTCAGGGACGCTGGCTTTCAGCCGGCGCTCGATGCCCATGGTCACGGTCATGCTGGAGGACGGGCATCCCGTGCAGGTG
>WNGA01019638.1_pt1 | contig 15422 bp, 4 predicted proteins | sample 5400061 | NCBI WGS metagenome assembly WNGA01 (sample SAMN13153366, study PRJNA577476) | soil metagenome | isolation source: 100 cm soil or saprolite under grassland replicate 2 | place: USA:California | collected 2016-06-15
CCGCCCACCGCCCACCGCCCATTGCCCGCCGCCCACGGCCCGCCGCCCACCGCCCACACCCACACCCACGGCCCACGGCCCACGGCCCGCGGCCCGCGGCACCTCGCATCGCTTCGCGCGGCACCCGCACCCATCCCTCCCGTGCACCTCTTGCCGCTTGAGAGCTTTTTCCGGCGCGTGGGCTGCATTTCACTTTCGAGACGGCAGCCCACGCGCCGGAAAAAGCCACGTGCGGCAGGTTGCGGTGGAACGGGACGCTACATTCACGCCGCACGTAACGGGGGCGGGGGTCGCAAGAGAGCGGAGGCCGAGGCGGACGCGGAGGCGGGGGGCGGAGGGGGGAGGCGGAGGTGAGGCGGGGCGGGGGCCGGAACCCGCGTGAGAAGGCGGCGAAGGACCAGAGCGGCGTGAGACCGGGGCGAAGGCCAGCGGCCAGGCTGGCGTCAGAGGCGAGCGTCACGCGCGAGGCCGCGGGATATTGTACGCCTTCAAGCGCGCACAGAACGTGCGGCGGGGCATGCCGAGAAGCTTGGCGGCCCGAGTCTGGTTCCCGTTGCAGCGGGCGAGGCTGTCGACGATTTGCGCGTACTCGTTGGGGGTGTCGTCGCGAACCGCGGCCATCGCCGAGGGCGAGCGGCGATGCGGCGGCGCCGATGACAGCGCGCCGAGCGGAGCGACGGGGGTGCCACGCATCTTGTCGAGGGGAAGCTCCTCGGGCGTGATCTCGTCGCTGGTCGCGAGCAAGACCGCGCGCTCCATCACGTTGCGGAGCTCGCGGATGTTGCCGGGCCAGGCATAGGCCTCGAGCAGCTTTTGCGCCGCCGCTGACAGCTTGGGCGCGCGCTGCCCCGGGAGCACGGCGTTCTCCAGGAACACGCGCGCGAGCGGCGCGATCTCGTCGACGCGGGTGCGCAGTGGAGGGATGGTCAGCGAGATGCCGTTCAGTCGGTAGTAGAGATCCTGGCGGAACGCCCCGCGCGCGACCTCGTCCTCGAGCACGCGGTTTGTCGCGGCGAGGAAACGCACGTCGATGGCGCGCGTCTTGAGCGCGCCGACGCGCATCACCTGGTGGGTCTCGATCACGCGCAGCAGCTTGGCCTGCACCGGCAGCGGCAGCTCGCCGATCTCGTCGAGCAGGACGGTGCCGCCCTCGGCGGTCTCGAGCAGGCCGGGCTTCGCCTCGTGCGCGCCCGTGAACGCGGAGCGTTCATGGCCGAACAGCTCGGACTCGAGCAGCGTCGGCGAGATGGCGGCGCAGTTGAGCTGCACGAACGGCTTGCCGGCGCGCGGCGACAGACCATGAATCGTCTCCGCCATCACTTCCTTACCGACGCCGGTCTCGCCCAGGATGAGCACGTTGATGTTGGCGGCGGCGGCGCGCTTGGCGAGCAGGTAAACGCGCCGCATCTCGGGACCGCAGCGGATGTCCTCCGAGGACGGCGCACCAGGACCTTCTCGCCCCTGCACGCGCTCGCACGCCTTGGCGATGAGCCCGTCGGACGTTCGCGCGTCGGTCGGAAACGCTGCCGTGCCGGTGCGCGCGGCGATGCCGCGGTGGGCGAGGCGCGTGAGCATCTGGCGCGCGATCTCCTCGACCCGCTCGCGGTCCGGTTCGAGGACCAGCATCTCGTACTCGTCGGGGCCGTAGGCGGCCAGCACGTCGCCGGGCCGAAGCAGCGACGCGACGACCTCGACCGCGGCCTCGGGCGGCGTGGCGAGCGGGACGTGCAGGCGGACCACGGCAAACGCCGCGCCCGAAGCGCCGGCGCGCTCGCACTCCTCCTCGATCCGGCCCTCGAAGTAGGCGTGCGTCGGTAGCCGGCGCATGCGCACCGCGGGCCGACGGCGCTGGATCATCAGCGTCGCCCAGCCGATCGAGATCGCCTCGCCGGCCAGCACCGCCGCGCGCTGGTTGGGCGCGAGCAGGGTGCCGCGCAGCCGGGTGCCATTCATGCTACCGAGATCCTCGATCTCGAGCTTGTCGCCGACGTGCAGCCGCGCGTGGTGGCGCGAGGCGTTCGGATCGTCGATGCGGACGTCGTCGCTGTCGTCGCGCCCGATCGTCACCACCCCGGCCTCGGGCAACGGGTGCATCGAGAACAGGTTGGCGCCCATCACGATCAGGTGAAGGACGCCGTCATCGTTCGGGCGCGCGTCCATCTCGCGGATGGTGCGCGCCGCTGCCGGCGCCTCCGTGCGCGCTTCCGGTCGTTCGACGGTTGCCTTCGACATCTGGGACCTAACGGGCCGGGTTCGGGCTGGCCTCCGATTTTACGCTCTTCACCCGCACGGTGAACGTCGACGGCACCGATCGATTCCCGTGCCGGTCGACCGCGGTGCAGCGGACGGTGGTCTTGCCAGTCGGAAAGTACGATCCCGAGGGGTGGTCGCAGGAAACGCCGACCGAGCCATCGACGGCGTCATCGGCGCAGGTCTTGAACGAAACGTTGAAGCCCTTGGGATCGGGCGACGGGCCGCCCTGATCGGGGAGGCGGCACAGGACCGGCGGCGTCGTGTCACGGACCTCGACCGTGAACGTCGCCGACGCAGGCGCCGCGGCGCGCTTGTCGGTGACGCGGCACGTGACCGTCGTCTTCTTGTCGAGCGGCAACGCCGCGCCGAGCGGCGGATCGCACGCGATCTCGAGACGACCGTGCGCGGCGTCGACGGCGCGCACGACGTCGGGACCGAGCACGGCACCGCCGGCACCGGTCGCCTCGAGCGCGAGACCGGCGGTCGGAACCGCGTGCAAACCCAGCGGGCTTTGCCCGATGGGTTTCATCGCGGGAGGTCGGGAACCCTCTGAGGGTTCCGGGTAGAAATGGAACACGGGCGCGCCGTTCTCGACCGTCACCGGGAATCGCGCGAGCCCGAGACCGCCGGTGCGCGGATCCTTGGCGACGCACGAGACGTAGGTCTTGCCGACGGGAAACGTGGCACCCGATGGCGGGCGGCAAACGACGACCGCGTCGGCGCCCGCGTGGGTGTCGAAGAACACGCGCGCTCCGGCGGGCGAGGTCGCCTCGGTGACGACGGCCTTCGGGACTTCGGGCGCGGGTGCGGCGGCGAGCGTGGGCACGCCGACGTCGGCCTGGTGCGAGGGACAACTCTCGGCGATCGCGCCCGCAGCGGTGGGGACGACCTGACTGAGCACCACGCCGTTCCAGCCGGGGAGCAGATCCACGTCGAGGCTCCAGAATCCGTTGTCGCCGGCGCGCGTGGTGTAGGTGCGGCCGCCGACGCGCAGGTTGACGTCGGCGAAGGGCAGCGCGCAGCCGGGCGAGCGCGCGGCGTCGTCGGGCTTTGCGAGCGCGACGCTGCAGCCGGCGCTGTTGCAGCCCCCGCCGGGGACCGTGACCGGCGGGCCTGGGCCGCAGTCCTCGGGCTCGAGATGCAGCTTCCTGCGACCGTCGGTGGCGGGGAACAGCAGCGACGCGCCCGCGAGCACCGGGAGCCGAGGAGGCGGGACGTCGAGCACGATGCGCGTCTCGGGCGTGGCGGCGAGGGTGGCGAACGCGCGCAGGTGCGCCTGATCCTCGGCGGCGCTCGTGCGTCCACGCGGCGCCGGCACCTGGAAGATGTGGACGAGGTGCTTGCCGTAGCCGAGCGAGACCGTGGTCTCGAACGGGTGAGAGCCGTCGGCGCGTGCGGCAGCGATCGGCACGTCGCGGGCCAAGAGCGCGAGCTCGCCGCGGCCCGCTTCTTCGGCGACCACCAGCGAGCCGAAGCCGGGCACGCGCACGCTGCCCCCGATCTTGACCAGCCTCGAGTCCGCGGTCGGGTCGACTGTCGCCCCGGCGCACGCGGCGGCGGCGTGGACCGCGTCGTGCGAGCGCGGGTAGTCGACGGTGGGCGGCCGGATGCCGACGCTGACGAACACGGGCTTGCTGCGCTGTCCGCTCTGCACGAACACCAGCTTGTGCCAGCCCCGCGCGGGGTCGGTGGCGCCGTCGCTCAGCTTGACCCAGCCCGACAGGGTGCCGTCCGCAGCGGCGGTCACTGTCGAGTCCAGAACGGCGGCGCCCGGCCCGCCCTCGTCGAGCACGGTGATCTCGCCGCCGCTGCCGTGGCCGGCCACCGTGAACACGTTCGCCTCCGGGTCGGGGCTGGCGGTCGGATCTCGCGGCGAAGTAATGACGGGCGCGCCCGCGGCCGTCGCGGCCTCCGTCACATCGATCGGCCACGTCACACGGTAGCTCTGAGCGCACGGCGCGCGGCCGTCGCACGCGGGGCCGTCGAACGCGCGCTGGGTGAGCACCAGCGTGCGCGCGCCGAACTTTCCGAGCGGGACCGTGGCGTGGAACGTGCCGTCGCGGGCGATGGGAACGGCGTTGACCAGGATGTCGGGGGCGCCCTGGACGGCGATCGCCACCGAGCCGCCGACGACGCCGCCGATGCCGTGCAGCTCGACCACGGGGTTTTCGGCGGTGAGCCGCTGATCGTAGCGCGGGCGCACGATCACGGGCGGCGACGGGAACCACGCTTCGATCGGGGCGGCGGGCGCGATCACCGGGACCACGGGCGTCCCTGTCGGGCCGATTGGGCCGCCGACGGAGAGATCCGGCGTGACGCCCGACGCGATGACACTGCCGAGCTGGAACGCGCCAGCAGCAACAACCGGAGCGCGCGCCGCGACGCGCGCCGAGGTCTTGGGGCGCGCGATGTCGAACACGGTGACGTGGAGGCCGGCCCCGGCGCCCGAGGACATCGCGCCGGCGGGATAGAGCGCGTAGCTGGGGACGACATCCTTGAGCTGGCGCGCGCTCGCCCATGACAGCCGGAGCGTGTCGTCGGAGGTGGTGTTCTCGTACGTCATGCGCAACCGGTAGTGAACGCCGGCTCGCAGCGCGATCGGTTTCGCCTTGCGCTCGGGCGAGACCGGGTTCGGGATCGAAACCTCACACGTGCGGCCGCAATAGGCCTTCACCTCGGTGACACACTTCGCGTCCCACGCCGGCTCGCCGACGTAATACGAGGCGTAGCCTCCCTCGCAGCAGTAGGGATCGCGCGCGCAGATCTGATCGACGCACGGATCACACGCGTCGGCGGTCGCCGTGGTGGCGGGGAGCTGGTCACCGACCATGCATAGATCATGCGGGCATGAGGTCACCGCCGTGGTGGCTGCCGCCACCGCCGACGGCGGCGGCCCGGCGGGTAGGATCGACTCGTCGTCCACCGACAGCGTCGCGACGCCGCTGCCCGCGATCACGAACGTGTAGTCCTCCGTGAACGACGGCACCACCTCGCCCTCCCACACCGCCGAGTAGCTCGACACCGGAATGTTGGGCGGGAGCTTGCCGGGCGAGACCGGGACGATACGCGTGCCCATGTCGACGGTCTCATCGACGCGCGTGACCTGCGCGCCCGAGAACCCCGGGTGATCGAAGTAGGTCGCACGTAGCCCGGTGCCGATGCCGGGCGCGAGCTCGTACAGGTGCTGCGCCGGGATCGCGGACTGCGCGTGCGCGCCGGGCAGCTGCCAGGTCACGCCCTGCGCGGGCGCGGGCGGTGTGCGCTCCAGGCGATCCCACCGCAGGTGGTAACGCGTGCCCGCCATCAGGCCGATGCGCGGCGACGCCGGATCGGAGGGAGGCGACGACACAGCCGCGGCAGCCCCCGCGGTGGGCCAGGTGTCGACCAGCTTCTTGCCGTTGATCCATAATCGGCTCGGCACCGCGGAAGCGTCGAACACGTACGTGCCGCCTGTGGGCGCCTCGATCCAGCCGGTCGTGATCACCGCCGCCGGCGCCGGACGGAGCGCGGGCGCCGGCGACGGGAGCGGCACGATACCGTTGCGGATCAGGGTCGGCGGCGCTGCGGGCCCGTCGGCGGTCGTCTGGTCGATCGCGTAGGCGAAAACCGGACCCTTCTGGCCCGCCGGCAGCGTGACCTCGAAGCCGTGGCGGGCGTAGTCGCGGCCCGGCCCATCGCACGCCGCCGCTACCTCGCGCGAAAGCGGCGCGACCAGCGCGCGGTCGGCGCGCACCTCGGCGAGCTGCGCGCTGCCGGTCTTCTCGCGCGGGCCGCTCCAGATCTGCACCGCAATCGACGCCCCCGCCCACTCGGGATCGCACGCCCACCCCGAGACGCGCGGCCGCGTGTCGGATGCACCGTCACCGTCCACACGCAGCACGGCGCCCGCTGGCCCGAGCAGGTACTTGCCGTGGGCCGGTGGCGGCGCCGCCGCTGACACCGACGGCTCGATCGGCCACACCCGCCCCGGCGGCCACGCGACGCCGTCGGTCTGACAGACGCGTGCCGCCTCCTCGACGCAGAAATGATCCCACCCGGTCGAGTCGGCTCCGAAGCTGCAGCAGTGGCGCTTCGATTCGCAGACCTTGGCGGTGCACGGGCTGCAGTCCCACGGCAGGGGCGTGCCCTCGGCGCGCTCGCCGTGGGCACAGTAGGTCGGCGAGTGGACCTCGATGCGCGGTGTGCTCTCGAGTGGGTTGGCCCAGCGCGCGTCCTCGACCGCGTCGTGCTCCAGCCGATCGATGAACGCGAACTCGTCGCACTCGCCCGCCGGCGACAGCTCGCGGTAGCGCGTGCGCTGCAGCGCGGTCGCCTTCATCGTCGACGAAAACGGGCTGTCGTCGAACGACACGAAGTACTCCTGGGCGAACATCCAGCGCGAGTCGTCGTTCGCGGCGCTCCATGGGTTCTCGATCGCGTTGGGCCAGATGATCTGACGCGTGTCGTAGAGGTCGACCATGGTGCCGTTCTTGGTGAAGCTCTTCGGGTCCTGGCAGTACGCCGCGCGCGCCGCCAGCTTGCAGGCGTCGTAGTACGGCGCTAGCGCGAGCATCTCCTCGCGCCACGCTCCGGTGCCCGTGTCCCACACCCACGCCGGGCTCGACGCCCACGGCCGGTAGCCCCAGTTGCGCGCGCACTTCGACGCCACCCCGGTCGCCGTGCACGCGAACACGAAGTCGTTCGGGTGGTGGCTGTCTTCGGGCAGCGCCATCGCGGACGCGCTCTCGGTCGCCGGATTGTACGGGCAGAGCGAGATCCACTCGCCGCTCCACTTGTGGAAGAAGTACACGACGTAGAGCGCGCTCTGGTTGTCCTGCGCGTCGGGGCGATGAAACAGGTTCGGAACCGGGTCCTCCTGCTCGCCCGCGATGAATAGGTCGACGTCCTCGGCGGGCTTGCCGTCCACGCCGGCGAAGTGCGCGACTGCGTAGTGCCCGACGGCGGAGCCGCCGCCGACGGCGATGTGGTTGCCGGTGCCGGTGCACGTCAACGGACGCGAGGTGAGCTCGTGCGGCTCGACCGGGCTGGCCGCGGTGGTGCCTCGAACGTCGACCGCTGTCATCAGAGCCCCGTGGAAATCCGCGGCGAGCACGTCCGTGCCCGCGAGGCTGATGCCTTGCGCCTGGATCCCCTGCGCTTGAATGCCTTGCGCCTGGATCCCCTGCGCTTGAATGCCTTGCGCCTGGATCCCCTGCGCTTGAATGCCTTGCGCCTGGATCCCCTGCGCTTGAATGCCTTGCTTGAATGCCTTGCGCTTGGATCCCCTGCGCCTGGATTCCGGCGAGCACCCGCGAGGGCACCAGCAGCACCAGGGCAACGACGACTTCGATGAAGACGCGTTGCCCGGTCATCGACCTCAGCGGATGAGCGTCACACGCGTCATATGCGGCTCACCGTCTCCCAAGTCGGCGCGCAGCTGCCAGGTTCCAGGAGCAAGCGGCCGCGTGTCCACGGTCAGAAGATACACGTTCAACAACGGAATGAAGTCGAACAAGTTCCCGGTGCCGGGCGGAATCTTGGGCGCGGGCCGCTCGGTGCCGACCTTCCCGGCCGCGTCCACCGGCGCCAGCAGCAGGCGGGCCGGCAGGTCGGTGATGCCGTCGCTCGTCCCCGTCAGCTTGAAGGTCGCCGGCAACGGAAGCCGCCAAGGAAAGCGAAGCGCGTCGGGCGGCAGGATGAGCCCGCTCCACGACACGATCACCTTCACGACGAAGCTCCCCTGGCTGGCATTTCCGGAAGCGTCGACCGCCTTGCACTTGACCGTGGTGGCTCCGAGCGGGAACTGCGATCCCGACGCGGGCGAGCAGCTGACCGACGGGTGCGGGTCGAGGTTGTCGGTCGCGGTCACGAGGTAGCTGACGCGCGCGCCGAGCTTGCTGGTCGCGAACGCGGTCACCCCGCTCGGCAGCTTCAGCACCGGCGGCGTGGTGTCGCCAACCTGGACCACGAACTGTTCCGTCGGCGAGGTGTTGCCATGCCTATCGGTAGCGTTGCAGCGCACGACCGTGGCGCCGAGGGGGAAGAACGAGCCACTCGTGTGATCACATGACACGCCCACTGGCCCATCGACGATGTCGCTCGCGCAAGTGGCGAAAGAAACGAACGCTCCCGACCCGGCCGTGGAGCCCACCTTGATGTCGCGCAGTGCGCACATCGTGGGCGGCGTCGTGTCCTGCACCCGCACCGGGAACCCCACTTTCGTCGTCAGGCCGCTCGGATCGGTCGCCTCGCACGATACGAGACCGATCTCGTCGACCGCGAACTGCGCCGGCGACGCCGGCACACACTCGACCGGCACGTCGCCGCTGACCGCGTCGTGCGCGGTGACGTCGAAGCTGACCAGCGCGCCCAGCGCGCTGGTCGCTTCCGCGACGATGCCGTTCTTCGGGTAGCGAATGTCGGGCGGCCCATCGTTCACCGTCACCTGGAAGCTGTCGAGGCCGATCGCGCCGGTGGCGGTGTCGGTGCCCGTGCAGCGAACCAACGTGGTGCCGAGGTGGAAGAGCGAGCCCGACAACGGCAGACAGCTCACGACGACCGGGTTGCCCAGCGTCGAGGTGCCGGTCACCGGCGGATACACGACCGGGGCGCCCAGCGGGCTGGTCGCGTCGACCGTGATCGGCCCTGGCATCGCGAGGGTGATCGTCGACGACGTCTCGACGCCGACCGCGACCGTTTCGGACAGACAGCTCTCGCGCCACGCGCCGCCCGCCCGCGAGTCCACGACCTGCGCGAGCGTGACGTCGTTCCAGCCCGGCTCGAGCGGCGCATCGATGAGCCAGTTGCCGAACGCGTTGGCGCGGGTCGTGAACAACCGTGGCCCGACCCGCAGATTGACGTCCGCGAATGGGAGCGCGCAGCCGGGCGCGCTCTGCCCCGGGACGCAGTTGCCCACGTCGAGGTGGAGGGTCTGGCCCACCTTGCTCCCGGACAACAGCAGCGCCGAGCCGCGCGTGATCTGGAACCGGGGCGGCGGGACGTTGAGCTCGATCCGGCTGGTGGGCGTATCCGCCAGCGTCGCGAAGGCGCGGAAGTGCGCGTCGATCTCGGCGGGCGTCGCGTTCGCGGGCGGATCCGGCGCCTGGAAAAAGTAGATGAGGTGCTTGCCGTACCCGGGCGCGAACGTGGTGACGAAGCGGAGCGGGTCGCCGGGCTGTTGCGGCTGAACGTAGCGGGTCTCGGCGCCGACCGGCGCCAGCGCCTGCCGCCCGGTCTCCTCGAGCACGCGGATCTGACCGAACCGCTCGACCGGATACGGCACGATGCCGATCGCGATCCGGTTGGTTCCGGGCGGATCGGGCTGGTCGCAGTCGATGCTCGCGCCCGTACGCGGGAACTCGACCGTGGGCGGGCGAATGCCGACGCTGACGAACACGGGCGCGCTGGGCGTGCCGCCCTGGCTGAACTGCAGCTTGTGCCAGCCCTTGTTGGGATCGCTCGCCCCGTCGGTCAGCGTGAGCTGGCCGCCAATCACCCCCTCGGAGCTGACCGTGAGCGTCTGCGTGATGATGGACGCGCCGGCGCCGCCGATGTCGGTCACCGTCACCGGCGCCGACGTGCCCTTGCCGACGACCGAGAACACGTTGGCCGCCGGGTTGGGGCTGTGCGCCGGGTCGCGCGGCGAGGTGATGACCGGCGCGGCGGACGGCGCGGTCGCGAGCTTCACGATCACCGGCACGATGACCCGCTTGCTCTCGACGCAGATCGCGGGGCCGACGCAAGGCCCAACCCCGAAGCTGCGCTGGGTGATACCCAACTTCCAGCCGCTGAACCCAGGAACCGGGATGGTGGCGTCGAAGCTGCCGTCGGGCGCCACCGGAAGCACGGTCTCGCCGGGTACCCCGCCGATGCGAATCGAGATCCAGTACCCGCTTACGGCGCCGATGCCGTGCACCTTCACCTGCGGCGAGGTGTCGAACACCTCGTCCTCGAAGCGCGGGCGAACCACGACCGGCTGGGGCGGCTGCGCGGCGGCGGCGTCGCTCGGCGGTGCGAGTAGCTCCACGAGCGGCGTGCCGGTCTGGGAGACCGGCGGCGTGAGCGACAGATCTGCGGTCGAGCCCGCGGCGACGACAGTGGCGAGATCCGACTTGGTCGCGCCGTTTTGCTGCTGAGTCGCAAAATAGGTGACGTTGAGGCCGGCGCCGCGGCCTGCGGCCGGCTCGCCGGTGGGGAACAGCGAAAATTGCGGCACGACCTGCTTGGCCTGCTTCGGGCTCGCCCACATCAGGCGAACGGTGTCATCGGCGGTGCCGTTGTCGATCGTCATCCGGATCGGGTAGTGCACGCCCGCGAGCAACGGAATCACGGTCGAGCGCTTCTGTGGCGACACCGGGCTCGGCAGCGGGTTCTTGCACTCGATCCCGCACTCGGTCTTCACCTCGGCGACGCACTTGGCGTCCCACTGCGGCTCGCTGGAGTAGTAGGAGAGATACCCGCCGTTGCAGCAGTACGGATCTTTGCCGCACACGGCGTCGACGCACGGATTGCATGCCGGGGTCGCGATCGTGCCCGCCGCGATCTTGGCGCCGATCTCGCAAAGGTTGTGCGAGCAGCCGTTCGCCTCGGGCGGGGGCCCGAGGACGGGCGCGGTGAGCAGCGACTGGCCGTCGACGGTGAGGGTGGCGGTCCCGGAGCCGACAACGATGAACTCGTAGTTGTCCGAGTAGGACGGCACGATCTCGCCCTCCCAGATCGCCGAGTAAAGCGGCGCGACGCCCGCCGGCGGCCGGATCGGGGACGGCGGCACGATGGCGGTGCCGATGTCGACCACGGCGTCGGTTCGAACCACCGGTCCGCCGATGAACCCGGTATCGGTGAAGTACTGCGCCCGCAGGCCCCTGCCGGTACCGGGAGCGAGCTCGTACAACGACGACGACGGAATCGGGCTCTGCCCCGAGGCGCCGGGGGGCTGCCAAGTGAGCCCGGGCCCGGAGCTCGACGGCGGCTCGCTCTGCAATCGATCCCAGCGCAGGTAGTACCGGATGCCCGCCGACAGCGCGATGCTACCGGACGTCGTTCCCGGACCGTCGAACCAGTCGAGCACCTTCTTGCCGTTGACGAACAGCCGGCTCGGCTGCAGCGCCGACTCGAACACGTGGGTGCCGTCGAGCGCCGGCTCGATCCACCCGGTCGTGACCGCCGCCAGCACGCGGCTGTTCCCTGCCGCGGAGCTGGACCCCGCCGCGCACGCGTCGGCGGCGATCGCGCACGCGTCCGACCACGCGGTCGTGCAGCAGTCGCCGTGCGAACCGTCGCCACACACGGCGCCCGCGCACCCGCTGCAGCCGGCGTCGAGCGCGGCGCCCGCGACGTGCTCGGAGTGGGCGCAGCCGGGGACGTGGACGATGCCGTTTCGAATCAGCGTCGGGGGCGCGGCGGGACCGTCGGCGGTCGCGGCGTCGATCGCGTACACGAACACGTTGCCCTGCTGATTGTCGGGAAGCGTGAACGAGAAGCCGTGGCGCGCGAACGAACGTCCCGGTCCGTCGCACGCGGCGCTGACCTCGCCCGCGAGCGGCATCGACACCGCCAGGTCGGCGCGCGCCTCTCCGAGCAGCGTGCTGCCCATCTGCTCGCGGGGCGCCCCGCCGTAGATGCGCACCGACACCGCGGCCCCCGGCCACTCCGGATCGCAGGCCCACCCCGACACGGTCGCCGCCGATCCGCTGGCGCTGGTGCCGTCGACGCGGACCACCGCGCCGCTCGGCCCGAGCAGGTACTTGGCCGGGATCTCGGGACCGGTCGTGACCAGGTCGCGCGGCCAGACCTTCCCGCGTGGCCAGGCGACGCCGCCGTCCTGACAAACCAGCGCCGCTTGCCCGGTGCAGGTCGCGTCCCAAACCGGCTGGGGCAACGTCGAATCGGCGCTGCAGCACTGGGGCATCGTGCGGCACACCTCGGTCGTGCACGGACTGCAGTCCCACGGCAGCGACTCGCCGATCTCGCTTTCGTCGTGCTTGCAGTAGGTCGGCGAGAACACCTGGATGCGCGGCGTGTTGGTGAGCGGGGTGGCCCACCGGCTGTCCTCGAGGTGATCGTGCTCGAGGCGATCGATGAACGCGAAGTCCTCGCACTCGCCGACCGGCGACAGCTCGCGGTAGCGCGTGCGCTGCAACGCCGAGTCCCGCATCGAAGACAGCCCCGCGCTCGGGTCGAACGAGATGAAGTACTCCTGCGCCATCATCCACAGCGAGCTCGGGTTGAGCTCGTTCCACGGGTTCTCGACCGAGTTCGGCCAGATGATCTGGCGCGTGTCGAGCAGGTCGACCAGCGTCCCGTCTTTCGTGTAGCTCTTGCCGTCCTGGCAGTACGCGGCCCGCGCCGCTACGGTGCAGACGTCGTAGTACGGCTTGAGGCTGTGGGTCTGCTCCTCCCAGTCGCTGATGCTGTCGTTGAACACCCAGCTCGTGGTCGTCGCCCAGGGGCGATAGCCCCAGTTGCGCGCGCACTTCGCGGCCACGCCGGTCGCGGTGCACGCGAAGATGAACTTGTTCGGCTGGGCCGGATCCTCGGGGATCGCCATCGCCGACGCGCTGCTGGTCGCCGCGTTGTACGGGCAGAGCGACATCCACTGCCCGCTCCACTTGTGGAAGAAGTAGACGACGTAGAGCTCGTCCTGATTGTCCTGCTGATCGGCGCGGTGGAATAGGTTCGGGACCGGATCCACCTGCTCGGACGCGATGTAGATATCGAGATCTTCGGCTGGCAGACCGTCCTTGTCGACGAGGTGCGCGACCGCATAGCGCCCGACGACGGACGCCGCGGCGACCGTGATGTAGTTGCCCGCGCCGGTGCTGAGCCCGGGGAGGCTGGTGAGCTCGTGGGTCTCAATGTTGCTGTTGGCGGTGGTGCCGCGGATCTCGACCGACGAGATCGCGACGCCCGAGAACGCCCCGGTGGCGACGTCGTTGCCGACCACCGACACACCCTGCGCCTGGATCCCCTGCGCCTGGATCCCCTGCGCTTGAATCCCCTGCGCTTGAATCCCCTGCGCCTGAATCCCCTGCGCCTGGATCCCTTGCGCCTGGATTCCGGCCAGCGCGCCGGTGGGCGCGGCTATCGCGACCAGCGCGATCCACTTCAGTCTATTGCGATTTTCAACGCCCGTTCTTGGCATCTGATTCCTTTCCTACCGAAGCGCACACGCGCAGACCGGCGGTCGGATCCCTGAAACTCTCCGACACGACCTCGCGGTTCGTGCTGAGACAGGTCGCCGAGCCGTAGTAGTAAGCTCCGCCTCGAATCACGAGCTCGTTCGGCCGCTCGGACGACGTCACGAACTCGAAAGCATTGCCGGCAAGGTCGTCGATCCCGAACGGGCTGCGTGACCCCGGGTGCGCGCCGACGACGTCAGGGCCGTAGGCGGACTGCACGCGCCCGTAGGTCAGGTCGAAGTTCGCGTCGTCGCCCGTCAGCTCATCGCCGTGGGGGAACGCGCGATCGTCGGCGCCGCGCGCGGCGCGCTCCCACTCGACCTCGGAACACAGGCGCGCGCCCGGCACGCGGCCCGTGCTGCGCAGCCACGAGGTGTAGAGATCCGCGTCGCGCGGCGCGATGCCGGTGACCGGGAACCGCAACCAATCTTGCCGCGCCTGCTGCTTGCGGCCGATGTAGACGATCGGCATGCCCGACGTCGCCGTGTAGCGCTCGGTCGTGGGCTGGAACGAGAGCTGCCACCCCTCGCCGGTCTCGCGCAACCGCAACGTCCCGCGAATCGCGGTGGAGACGTCGGGAGCGTGGCGCGCGCGCTCAGCGGGCGAAAACGACTCGAGGAACGCGATCCACTCCGCGTACGTCGTTTCGTGGCGGGCGATCAGGAACGCCTCCGCCCAGCGACGGTGCATGGGCACCGTGCTCAAGAACTGCGTTCGCAGTTGCTCGCTCGCATCGCCGAACCACGACTCGCCGGCGGGGACGTAGACGAAACCATCGGGCACGCTGCCGGCGGCTGGCAGCGCGACGTCGAGCGTGACGTGCTCACCGCGGCGAACCTCGAAGACATAGGCCGCGCGCGCCTGCCCCCCGCCCTCCATCACCAACCGATAGGATCCCGCGGACAGCTCCAGCGCTCCGTCGCGCGCGCTCACACGACCGACGACCCGCGCCACGCGCCTGCCGGTCGCCGGATCGCTCTCGAACTTCTCGAGCGGCGCGGGCGACGGCGCCGGCAATCCAGGCGGGAATCTCAGGCTGAGGGTGCCCGGGACCGCCAACTGCTTGCGCCTGCTCGCTTCCGCGCCAGCAAGCCGTTCCTGGAGAACGTCGGCCTTGCTGCCCATCCGAAAATCCTCGGCGAGCACGAGGTGCTCGTAGCGCACGTCGGCGAGCTGTCTCCGTAGCCCGCCGCTCGTGGCCTGGTCGAGGACGACCGACGACTCGAGCGCGTGCTCCGCGCGATCGTATTCGGCGTCGACCGAGGGGATGAGCGACCGCGTCTGCCGCCAGAGCGCTTCGCCGCCGTCCTTGTCGAGAGCATCGAACGCCGCGAACGCGCGCGTCCGCAGAGCGCGCGCCTCGGTGGCCTTGCCGCGGGCGGCGCCGAGCGCTTGATTCGCTTCGGTCAGGTTGCGGGCGATCGCGCGATCGGCCTCCTGCCGGCGGCGCGACACCATCTGCCATGCCACCAGTAACACCACGACGACGATCGCCACCGTCCCACCGGTCACTACCCGGCGCCGCAACTTGACCGCGGGATCGTCCTCGAGCGCGGCGAGCAGCGCCGCCATCGACGGCCAGCGCGCCGACGGATCCGACTTCACGCCCCGCAGGATCACGCGTCGAATCCAGGCCGGCACGCCGCGGTCCTTGGGCATGGGCCGGAGTTGCTCGGTCGTGACGCTGACCGACAGGCTCAGCATGTCGTCGCCCGCGAACGGACGCTCGCCGTACAGCGCCTCGTAGAGCGCGACGCAGAAGCTGAACTGATCGCTCTGGGCGTCGACGCGCTCGCCCAGGAACTGCTCGGGCGCCATGTACGCCGGCGTGCCGACCCAGGTGCCGGTCTTGGTCAGCGTGAGCAGCGGGGCGACGTTGCCGCTCGACTCTTTGAGCCGCGCACCCGCCACGGCGGCTTCGGCCGCGCGCGCCTCGCGATCGGCGTTTTCGGCGTCGGCGGGTTTCGCTTCGGCTTGCGCAGCGTCGGGCTTGCGGCCACTGGGCTTATCGAC
>WNGA01007292.1_pt1 | contig 15418 bp, 14 predicted proteins | sample 5400061 | NCBI WGS metagenome assembly WNGA01 (sample SAMN13153366, study PRJNA577476) | soil metagenome | isolation source: 100 cm soil or saprolite under grassland replicate 2 | place: USA:California | collected 2016-06-15
CAGCCCGGAAGCGGACCACACGCAAGTCGACGGCACGGAAGCCGGCACGTCGGCGGCGTAAGGCTGCTGCGGCGAAGCCGGTCAAGCGTCGTCGTCGCAAGACGACCGGCGCGAAGAAGACAGCCAAGCGGCGTCCCGCAAAACGGCGTCGTAAGGCTGCTGCGGCCAAGCCTGTGAAGCGCCGTCGGCGCAAGGCTGCGGCTGCGAAGCCGGCGAAGCGGCGTCGCCGCAAGGCCGCCGGTACGGCGAAGCCCGCGAAGCGGCGTCGTCGTCGTAAGGCTGCCGGGGCGAGCAAGCCCGTCAAGCGTCGCCGCCGTAAGGCTGCGGCCAGCAAGACGGCAAAGCGGCGTCCGGCGAAGAGGCGGGCCCGCCGGTAGACCGGCGAGTTCCACAGCTTCAAGCAAAGGTGAGGAGGGGGCCTTCGGGCCCCTTCCTCGCGACCGGACGCCGCTGGGTCACACCTTATCGAGCAGCTTGAACCCCTCGGCGGGCCCGATCCCGGCCCCCCGGCCGGTGGTCTCGGCGTCCCCCCGCACCCGCCCCACGAACCCCTCCAGCTGGGCGTTCTGCTCCGGGGTCTCGCTCTCCGGGGTGTCGGTGTCGATTCCCATGGTCGAGCGCCATTGGCTGCGGTGGCAGAGCAGGGCCCGGATCTTGGTGTCCACGAACCGGTCGGCCCGCTCGAGATGGTCGATCTCTTCGGCCTCGAAGAGAAGGAGCCGGTCGGGCCGGTGCGCCGGGAGCCCCTGATCGGGGAAGTAGTGGTGATCGCGGGCGGCGACTACGCCGTCGAGCAGCAGCCATCCGGCGTGGCGGTGGTCGGGATGGAGCCGGTAGCGCTTCCACGGGTCGTGGCCGAGGACGACGTCCGGCCGGGCGCGCCGGATCGCCTCGCATACCCGAGCCCGCTCGGCGAGGCCGCTGGCGAGCTCGCCGTCGGGCCAGTCGAGGATCTCGACGCCCTCGACGCCGAGCACCGCCGCGGCGGCCTCCTGCTCGCGGCGGCGGGTCGCGACCAGCTCGGCCAGGTCGGCGTCGGGGTCCCACGTGCCCTTCGACCCGTCGGTGAGGACGAGGATCTGGGCGGTTGCGCCGGCGGCAGCCCATTTCGCCAGCGTGGCGCCGCAGCCGAACTCGACGTCGTCGGAGTGGGCGCCGATCGCCAGCACCCGCCCCGGCGTGGGCAGGTCAGTCGAGGGACGAGTCAAGGTGATTGAGGCGGTCGAGGTCGTCGGGCACGTCGACGTCGAAGGCGAGCTCGGCGTCGCGCACGACCCGGAAGCCCAGGCCGAGGCGCCGGGCCTCGGCGGCGTGGCGCCGGAACGAGCCGGGCCCGTACGCGAACCGGAACGGGACGTCGACGGGGACCGAGAGCACGGTGGTGCCGTCGTCGCGGTGGCACGGCACCACGGCGACGATCGGTCGAGCGCCGTCGCGGGCGAGCGGGGCCAGCGACCGGGCGAACGGCAGATCTGCGTGCGCGACGACGGCGCGAGCACGACCATGCGCTGCTGTCCACTCGCGGCCGGCGGCGGCGGCGTCGTCGAGCGTGCCGGGGTCGTCGAGCACGTCGAGTCCACGTGCACGCGCCCAGTCGCGCACGTCGGACGCACTCGACACCACGACGGTGGGGAGCTCGGCCGACGCGGCTGCCACCCGATCCGCGAGTCGACGGGCGAGCTGAACGCGTGTCGCATCGTCGAGCTGGGCGGCGAGCCGCGCCTTGCCCAACGCGAACGCTCGCACCGGGATCACAACGCCCGCACCGGTCATTCGAGACTCTCGGTCGTTCACAGGACGTCGAATCGCATGTGAATGCGTATGCTACCGGCCGTGGAACCGGTGTATTCCGTAGCGCGCACCGCGTTGCTGCCACCACTGCATTACGGAATGAAGTGGACAATCGAGGGCGGGCACTTGGTTCCACCACGCGGCCCGGTGATCCTCGCCAGCAATCACGTCTCGTATCTCGACCCGCTCGTGCTGGCGTACATCGCCGACCGTCGTCACCGGCGCGTGCGCTTCCTCGCCAAGGCCGAGCTGTTCGACAAGAAGCCGCTCGGGTTCCTGCTCCGGCAGATCCACCAGATCCCCGTCGTGCGCAACTCCAAGTCGGCCGCCGGCTCCCTCGAGCTCGCGGTGGACGCGCTCCGACGAGGCGAGTGCGTCGCGATCTTCCCCGAGGGCACGATCTCGCTCGACCTCGAGCCGATGGCCGGCAAGTCCGGCACCGCCCGGCTCGCGGCGCAGTCGGGCGTGCCCGTCACCCCCGTCGGACTCTGGGGCGCGCATCGCACGATGTTCAAGGGTCGCAAGCCGCACTGGCGCTGGGGTGTCGCCGAGACCGCCGTCGTCGGCACGCCCGTCCGCGTCCATCCCGACGAGGACGTCCGCGGCGCGACCGACCGGATCATGGCCGCGATCGTGGGGTGCGTCGCGCGAGCTCGCGAGATCTACCCGCAACGCCCGGGCCCCGGTGACGACGGGTGGTGGCAGCGGCTGCCCGAGACCGCGCGTGTGCGCCCCGCGGAGCGCGCCCAAGAAGCCGAGACCACCTCGTGAGCGACGCCGCCCGCGTCGCAGTGGTGGGGGCAGGATCGTGGGGCACCGCCGTCGCCGCCCTTGTCTCGAACAACGCCGACACCGTGCTGTGGGCACGGCGACCCGAGCTCGCGTCGGTGATGGCCGATCGACACGAGAACCCGGACTACCTGCCCGGCATCACGCTTCCCGCAGAGCTGCGCGTGACCTCCGACATCGAGGACGCATGCGCGAGCGCCGACGTTCTCGTGCTCGGCGTCCCGTCGCACGGGATGCGGGCGGTGCTGACAGACGCAGCCGAGTTCGTGCGCCCCGCGGTGCCGGTCGTCAGCCTGGCCAAGGGAGTCGAGCAGGGAACCCTCCGCCGCATGACGGAGGTGATCGGCGAGGTGCTGCCGACACATCTCCCGGATCGGATCGGCGTGCTCACCGGTCCCAACCTCGCCCGCGAGATCGCGGCCGGCCAGCCGGCAGCGTCGGTGGTCGCGATGCGCGACGAGGACACCGCGCATCAGCTGCAACGCCTGGCCATGACGGCGACCTTCCGCGTCTACACGAACCCTGATGTCGTCGGGTGCGAGATCGCCGGCGCGCTGAAGAACGTGATGGCGATCGCGGCCGGGATCGCCGACGGCCTCGGATACGGCGACAACACGAAGGCTGCGCTGCTGACGCGCGGCCTCGCCGAGCTGACACGGCTCGGCATCGCGCTGGGCGGCAACCCGCTCACGTTCTCGGGTCTTGCGGGCATGGGCGACCTCGTGGCGACGTGCACGAGCACGCAGAGCCGCAACCGAACCGTCGGCGTCGAGCTCGGCAAGGGCCGCAAAGTGGAGGACGTCGTCGCCGAGATGAACATGGTGGCCGAGGGCGTGAAGTCGACGGCGGCGGTGCTCGCGCTCGCCGAACGCCACCGGGTCGAGATGCCCATTGCCGAGCAGGTCGGCGCGGTGCTCTACGAGGGCAAGCGCGCCGAGGATCTCGTCACCGCGCTCATGCTGCGCGAAGCAAAGGCCGAGCTGCACGGCATCACATGAACGCCGAGAGTGAGCGAGCCTCGACGCGCGTCGGGGTGCTCGGCTCTCCGCACCAGGCCACCGTCGACGGGCACGGCGCGATCACGCCCGACGCCGCCCGGTGGCGGCTCGACTGGTGGATCGGCGCCGACGACCGCTGGCATATCCCGGCGCGCGAGGCCGCGGTGCGCCAGTCGCTCGTCGGTGCCGCGCCGGTGGTCGAGACCGCTCTCCGGGTGCCCGGGGGCGACGCCATCCACCGGGCCTACGGCGTGGGCGGGCCGGCGGGCCTGATCGCGGTCGAGATCGAGAACGCCTCCGGCGCCCCGTTCGTCGCTGCGCTCGTGCTCGGTCCGGCGGCCGGCGGTCGGCTCCGAACCGTCGGCACCCGCGGGCCGTGGGTGAGCGCCGAGGGGCGCGCCGCGCTGCGCTCGCCCCGCCCGGCGATGCGGTGGGCGGCGGGCATGGCCGACGAGACGCTCGACGCGGTGGTCCACGGCCGGGCGGAGGCGAGCGAGTTCACACACGCGAGCGGTCGGGGTATGCGGCTCGAGGTCGCGCTGCTCCATCCCGTCGCGCACCGGACACGGCTGCGCTGCGCGCTCGCGGCCGGCCGCCCGGACCGGTCGGTCCCGGTCGAGAGCGTCGATCTCTCGTTGCTGCCCGACCCGCCCGTCGCGGCCGCGGGGTGGACCGCCCAGCTGCAGCGAGGAATGCGAGTTGTCCTGCCCGATGCCCGGCTCCAGGACGCGGTCGACAGCGCACGCGCCGCGTTGCTGCTCGGCGCGGACGCGACCCGGCGTCCGCGCGGTGAAGAGGTCGCGGCGCTCGAGGACTGGGGGTTCGACGGCGAGGCCGCTGCGGCGTGGCGACGGCTCGGGCTGCTCGAGCGGGGACGCGCCCGGCGCCGCACACCGGACCCCGCGCCGTGGTCGACCGTCCTGGCGCGGCTCGGTTCGGCGTCCGCCACGATGACGTGGGTGGACGGCCCGGCACCCTTCTTGCGTTCGGTGCGCGACCTGTTGGTGGTCGCAGGCGACGAGGGCGCGGTGAAGCTGCTCGTCGAGCTTCCGCGCGAATGGCGCGGCCAGAGCGTCGAGGTGCACGACGCACCGACGGTCTCCGGCAACATCTCCTACGCGGTGCGCTGGCACGGCGCGCGGCCGGCGGTGCTCTGGGAGTGCGAGCGGCCGGTCCGCCTCACCGCTCCCGGGCTCGACCCGACGTGGTCGACGGGGGAGGCGCGGGGCGAAGCGTTGTTGAAAGCGCCGGCGGGCGCGCCCGGAGATGCGCCCGACGACGCGGGGAGCTTCAGCTAGCGCTGTCGTCGAGGCGGAGCGTCGCGATCTCCCACGGCCGCAACGCGAGCGTGCCTTCGAAGCGAGCCTGCGGCCGTCCGGCGAGGTCGACGGTCCAGCCCGTGACCGGTCCGCCGTCACGCTCGACGACTGCGGTCGCGGCGTCGGGAGACGGGTTGAACACGCGCACCGCGAGTCCACCGGGCTCGCGCAGCACGGCCGACACCTGCGCCCCGTCGACGCGCAGCGCCTGGCCCGTCGGGGGGCGCGTCGCACCGGCAACACCGCCGGCGCGCACCCGCTCGAGGGGCACGAGCAGCTCGTCGGCTGCTTCGTAGAGCCGAGCCCCGCGCCAGTCGCCCCGGTGGGGCAGCACGGCGTAGTGGACGGCGTGATTCCCGAGCATCTGGGCGCCGCGGACCTGGTCCATCGGGCCGGCGGGGTTCGGCCGCAGCGCGAGCTCCGCCCGCGACAGGTAGCCAGTCGCACGCAGCAGGGTGAGCGCGAGCTCGCGGCCGTCGTCGACCACCTCGTACTCGAGGAGGCCGTCGTGGAGCAGCGCGAGGCCGGTGTCACCGTCCGACGCGTCCACGAAACGGCGCGACACGAACGTCGGCAGCGGGAACTCGTTCGGCCCGCCCTCGGCCGTGAGGTCGCGGTGGACGACGGCGAACGCGCATTCGGCGTCGGAGCCGGTGACGGGTGCAGGCAGCGGGAAGTGGGCCCGCAGCCGGTGGTCGCGGCACGGGTTGTCGAGATCGGTGTGCACGCGGAGGAATCGCTCCCCGCCGCGGAGCTCGAGCGTCGTGTGCACCGTGACGGGCACGGTCTCGTCGGCTCGTCGCGAGCACGAGCGCTCGTCTCCGATCGCGTGCGCCGGCCACCGGTACGTGGCGTCGATGCGCACCCGCGCCCGCACCGGCCCGGTCTCGAGCGTGGTGACCTCGACCGCCTCGGGCCGGTCGACGACGACGTCCTCGGCGGGCGGCGAGTAGTTGTACGTGTCGCCGCCGTCGCCGCCGTCGACGAGCCGCCCCAGCCCGCCGACAGTGAGGCCGTCGCGCGTCTGGATGGTGTACGTCTCGCCGTCGATCCGCACCGCGAGGTGCTCGTTCTCCAGCGACGACGGCCCGGCGGTCACACTCGAGCCGGGCCCGTCACCCTCCACGGCCGTGTACGTGCGCCAGCCGAAGCCGGGGACGGGGTCGGCGGCGAAGATCACGTCGCGCGTGGGTGGCATCAGCACCCGGAACCGGAACGTCGCGCCCTCGTCGCCCAGGCGCAGCAGCTCGTCGCGCAGCTCCTGGAGATCGGTGGCGGGCTCGCCGCGATGGACGCCGTAGAACTGCAGCTCGACGGTCCCGTCGCCGGCGCGCTCGAGGTCGTAGCTGCCGATGCGCGTCCCCGCGAACTCGGGCCCGCGCATCATCTCGAGCACCCACCGAACCTTCTGGCCCGTCACCGTGGTCGAGAAGCCTTCGCCGCCGACCGTCCCCATCACCTGGGTCGGCACCGGCGTGCCGCCGGGCGCCACCAGGTGCACCGGGCCCGCGCCGGGCACGTGCCCGCGCACGAGCCCGCCCCGGTCGGCGCCGGTCGGGTTCACCACGAGCGTGGCGCCGGCGGGGGCGTCGACCTCGACCGCCATCTGGTGCAGCGTCTCGCGGACGAGCACGTCCCCGATCTGGCGGGCGTCGTGGTATCGGACGAGCACCTGGTCGACGACCTCGTCGTGGCTGCACGCGCACGACGAGTCGTGCGCGCTGTTGAGCACGAGGTTCCGCCACGCGATGTCGAGGAGCGCGTTCGGCGCGCTGTCCGGCAGAAAGAGCGCCGACAAGGGCTCTGCCCGCCGCTCGACGGCGCGCTCCGCGGCCGCGCATGCCTGGTGCACGTCGACCCGGTTCGACGCCACGCCCATGAGCACGTTGGCGCGCACACCCGAGCGCAGCTCACCCCGCCACGTCGTGAGGCCGTCCGACGGCTGTTCGGACACGTACTCGGCCAGCGAGGTGACGACGAACTCGTAGTCGTCCTGGATCGCGTTCGCCTCGGCCACGACGCGCCCGAGCCACGGCTGCGGCATTTGATGGTCGGTGCCGTTCATCAGCAGCATCGCCCCGCCCGGGAGGCGAGCCGGCCCGAGCTCGAGCTCGTAGCTGTGGGCGCGGGCGACGAGCTGCTTGGCGTCGTCGGGGAGGTCGCGCCCGTTCGAGTACGAGCCGTAGAGGTACTCGGCGCGTACCCGTGAGCCGTCCGGCGCCTCCCACCAGAAGGCCGTCTGCGTGACCGCCGACGGCACGCCCCGCCACACGACCGAGTGCTCCAGGCCCGCGAGCCGCAGGATCTGCGGCATCTGCGCGATGTGCCCGAACATGTCGGGGAGGTAGCCGACCGGCATCGCACCGCCGAGCTCGGTGGCCCGCCGCTGGCCGAGCTGGAGATCGCGCACGATGGTCTCGCCCGACACCATGAACTCGTCCATCAGGATCATCCACGGCCCGACCGACATCCGCCCGGCGGCCGCGAGCCGGCGGAGGGTCTCAGCCGCTTCCGGCCGCGCCTCGAGGTAGTCGTCGAGCACGACGGTCTGACCGTCGAGCATGAAGCGGGCGTAGCTCAGGTCGCGCTCGAGCAGGGGCAGCAGCGCGTCGAGCAGGCGCACGAGCCGGGCTCGGAACACCTGGAACGGGGCGTACCACTCGCGGTCCCAGTGCGTGTGGGGGACGATCCCCACCGTCTTGCGTTCGTGCTGACTCGCGGACACGCCGTGCTGATCCACGTGCTCAGACCACCTTGGTTCTCGGCCGGCCCTGTCGGTGCCGTCACACGAGCGTAGGTGGCGGGAGGCGTCCTCACCGCGGCCACGAAGTGCGTGGCCACGCGCCCGGTGACGCCGGCGGGGGTCACGTTCTAGCCTGAGCCGGTCCGCAGCCAGTCGACCGACTATGGAGGGCACGGCTCCGTCTCGTGATGTTCGGCGTCCCACGAGTTCCGTGTCGTGAGGCAATCGATCAGCCTCACGACGCGAAGGGGCACATCGTCATCCAAACGCGTGTCGGCGAAGAGTCGCGCACGGGACTGGCGTCGTGAAGCGGCGAACGCCCGTCAAGGTCCAACGCTTCGCAATCGCCGTCATGGTGGTCTCGGCCGTGCTCGCCTGGATGCTGCGCGACGGTGTGGGGGCCGTCGCCGCGGGTCGGGCGGCATCATTCGGTGTGTTCGCGATCGCGTCATGGACGCTGCTCGTGGCCGTCCTCGTCGACTTCGATCGGTGGATCGACACCGTGCCGCCGGTGCCGAAACGGGTAGTGCGAAGGTTCGTTGCTCGCTCCGCCAGGAGAGTCGGTCGCGCGCTGGCGTGGGTGCTCGCGGTCTACGGCGCCGCGGTAGGTGGGTTGTGGTCGTCGGCGGGCCGGGTGCTTGGGTGGGTGCTGGGTCGTTCGGGCGCGGCGCTGGCGTGGTGGTGGTCGACGGTCGTGCGCGTGGTGGGTGGCGCGTTGGTTTGGTATCGCGCCGCGGCGGGTGGGTTGTGGTTGTCGGCGGGACGGGTGCTGGCGTGGGTGCTGGTTCGCGCGGGCGCGGGCCTCGCGCGGCTGTGGTCGACGATCGTACGCGTGACGGGCGGCGCGTTGGTTTGGTACCGGGCCGCGGCGGGTGGGTTGTGGTCGTCGGCGGGCCGGGTGCTTGGGTGGGTGCTGGGTCGTTCGGGCGCGGCGCTGGCGTGGTGGTGGTCGACGGTCGTGCGCGTGGTGGGTGGCGCGTTGGTCTGGTATCGCGCCGCGGCGGGTGGGGTGTGGTCGTCGGCGGGCCGGGCGCTGGCGTGGGTGCTGGTTCGCGCGGGCGCGGGCCTCACGCGGCTGTGGTCGACGATCGCGCGGGCGATCGTGTGGGTCTTCGTTCTTTGCGCCCTCGTGATCACGCGGCTGTGGTGGGCTGCTGTCGACCGTCAGGACGATGTGACGGTGAAGCCCCTCAGGCGGTGGTTCACCGCCGCGCGGGAGTCGGTGTTCGGGATCCCACCGGACGACGCCTCGGTCGGTGCGGTCGGTGGTCGGAGCTCACCTCCGCCTCCGCCGCCCGAGCCGCCGAGCACCCAGCCGCCCACGACCCCCCTCACCGACGAGGCTCCCGCGGCAGCGAATACAACGCGCAGCGCGCCGGCGTCGGCATCCGCGCGCTCGTCGAGACGTCGAAGGCAGAGTCGACAGGCGGTCCGCTCGCTGCAGCTGTCCGACCGTGACGAGCGCTTTCTCGCGACGTTGACTCGGTTTCGGTCGTCGATGGGCGACTCGAAAGACCGCCCGGGAGATGGTCGACCCCCTGGCGGCAAGAACGCGGAGACCTGAGGAACACCGGGTCCCTGCTTCGTCCCGGCTCTCGACCCCCGAAAGAGGCCTGATCGGGGGTTGTCAGACTCCCGTCAGAGGTGCGTTTCGGTTCGTTCACGAATCGGCACCCATCGCGAAACGCGCCCCGCTTACGTTCCCCCTATCTCGCGCAGCGGGGCTGGAACCACGCGAGGGGGAGGGCGATAGCGCCCTTCACGGAATGGTCCGGGGGGTGCTCTCCGCTCCGGGTCTTTACGACAAGCAGGAGGACGATGTGAAACGGAAGTGGTTGGGCAGGGGCACGATCCTTGTAGCCCTGGTCCTGCTCATCGTCGGTGCGACGGCGGGAGCGGCGTTCGCGGGCGGGCCGAAGCCCGTATACGACGGTTCGCTGATCCCGGCTCCAAGCGACGTCGGTATCAGCCTGAACCTGCTCTGGATCATCGTGGCGGCGGTGCTCGTCATCTTCATGCAGGCCGGTTTCGCGATGGTCGAAACCGGTTTCTGCCGCGCCAAGCACGCAGCCCACGTTGTGTCGACGAACTTCGCCGTCTTCGGCTTGGGGTTCGTCGCCTACTTCGCGGTGGGTTACGCCTTCATGTTCGGCGGATACAACGCCAAGGGCGTCATCTCGTTCGGGTACGACACGGGCATCGGCGACGCCCTCATCGGGTCAAAGGACTGGACGTTCCTGTGGCACGGCGGGTTCTTCCTCACGAACCTCCCGAGCCTCGCCGCCCTGGGGCCGATCGCGGCGTTCTTCCTCTACATGGTGGCGTTCATGGACACCACCGCCACGATCCCGACCGGCGCGATGGCGGAGCGCTGGAAGTGGAAGGCGTTCGTCGGCTGGGGCTTGTTCGTCGGCGCGATCTTCTACCCGCTTTTCGGCGCCTGGACGTGGGGCGGCGGCTGGCTGGCGAAGCTCGGTAACAGCCTTCACCTCGGCTTCGGCTACGTGGACTTCGCCGGCTCCGGTGTGGTCCACGCGATGGGTGGCGTCGCCGGGCTCGCCGGCGCGCTCGTGCTCGGAGCGCGCCTCGGCAAGTACGGGCCCGACGGAAAGCCGCGTACGTTGGCGGCGCACAACATTCCGATCGCGATGCTGGGCACGTTCATCCTGCTGGTGGGGTGGTTCGGGTTCAACGCGGGCTCGACGCTCGCCGCGACCGACATTCGTTTCACCGTCATCGCGACGAACACGGCGCTTGCTGCCGCGTTCGGTGCGACGATCGCGATGTTCTACGCGATGCGGAGGCTCGGGAAGCCGGACCCCGGCATGATGGCCAACGGCATGCTCGCCGGCCTTGTGGCGATCACGGCGCCGTGCGCGTTCGTGCAGCCATGGGCCGCAGCCGTGATCGGATCAATCGCGGCCGTCATCGTGATCGAGTCGATCCTCTTCCTCGAGCGCAGGGGCGTCGACGACCCGGTGGGCGCGATCTCGGTGCACGGCACGTGCGGCATCTGGGGCGTGCTGTCCGTCGGACTGTTCGCCAGCGGTCAGTACGGCGCGGCCTGGAACGGCACGAGCCAGGGCGCGGCGGCGAAGGCCGCCGGTGTCAGCGGGATCTTCTACGGCCTCGACCCCGGGCTCGGCCAGCTCGGCGCCCAGGCTGTCGGTTCCCTCGTCATCATCTTCGTGATGGGCGGCATCGCCTACCTCTTCTTCAAGATCCAGAACGCGTTCATGAAGGGCGGGATCCGGGTCTCCGAAGAGGTCGAGCGGCAGGGCGTGGACCGGGCCGAGATGGGTGTCGTCGCCTACGGCGACATCACGACCAGCGAGCTCGTCCTCGCCGGCGAGGACCCCGCGGACGACAAGGTGCTCGCGAGCACGTCGTCACCCGACCCCACCATCGGTCGGTAAGCAACGCCGCTCCGCGGCGGCTGCCGGAGTGGCCGGTGGGCGATGATGCCCGCCGGCCACTTCGCGCGCGGCGATTTGCGCGCGGGCGTAGCGTTGTGGCGTGGGTCCGGTGTGGTACGTCGGCTCGAGCACGTTCCTGCGCTTGTGGCCGCCCGGAATGATCGCGTTCGCGTTGGTCGTGCTGGTACAGCCGGGTCGGGCGGGCGCGTTCTACGCGTTGGTCTTCGCGGTTTGTGCGTGGATCTGGTCGAGATCGCTCCCGTGGCGCTTCGCGGTCCTCGACGACGGCATCGCGCTGTGGTTCCCGTTCGGCCGGCGGCTGTTCTTGCCCAAGGACGCGGTGACCGTGCGCGTCAACACCGGAAGCAGCGTCGCGTACCCCGAGGTCTTCCGGCGCTACGGCTACCCGCTGACCGACGGGATCCTCGAGCGGCGGCACAAGCTGTTGCGCGCTGTGCTCGTCGAGCACGGCTTCCGGCTCGCCTGACTCAGCCCCGAGCCCACTCCCTCGCCATGGGGCTGGGCTCGATCTTGTACCCGACGTGCTCGAACCACCCCGCCTCGTAGGCCTGCCCGAACGCGTCGTCCGGGGGTGGTGTGTCGGGCACCGGGATGTGCAGGGCAAGACCCCCGCCGCCGGTCTGCGCTGCGCACGGCGGCGACGGATCGGTGAGAACGACGTCGAGGTTGATCCCGAGGTGCCGGTCGACGCGCTCGGAGGCGAGGCTCGCGCCGAGGTTGTTGGCGTGCTGGTCGCGCGCGGTGAGGAACCAGCTCTGCCCCGGCTTGCCCGGACCGTGTGCCGGCGCGCCGAGGAATCGCCACTCGAGGAACCGCAGCACCGACGTGTGGTCGTACAGCGTGTGGTCGACGTACCCCCGCCGCGCGTACGGCGACGCGACCACGGCGGGAACTCGGAACCCTGCCTGCCCGAAGTTCTCGAGGTCGACGGCGCTGGCGCGGTTGTCGGGCAGCGTCGGCGGCTTGACGTGGTCGTAGAAGCCACCCCACTCGTCGTACATCATCACGAACGCTCCGCGCTTCCAGTGCTTCGAGCGCGCAAACGCGGCGAACACATCGCGGAGGTACCGCTGGCCTGCCCGGATGTCGCCGTGAGGATGATCGTCGGTGCGGTTGTCACTCAGAAACGCGGGATCGACAAAGACGACGTGCGGCAGCTTGCCCGCCTGGGCCAGCGCGAAGTAATCGGAGATCGGGTGGGTGAAGTTGCCGAGGCGAGAGCCCCAGAGCGCGAGGACGGGAAGGTCCGTGGAGTAATAGCCGGCCGACACGCCGGCTTTGCCGAGGCGGTCCCAGATCGTCTCCCAGTCGTACCCGCCGCTCGCGAAGGGAAGCGTGTTGTCCGTGTACGTCCCCGACTGGGCCGAGTGCAGGTAAGCACGATTGGGATACGTCGGACCGAGGATCGACGCATGCCAGCGGTCGAAGACGGTGAACTCGCGCGCCAGCTGCGCCGTGAACGGCAGCGCGTCCCCGCCGTAGTAGCCGAGCGCGAACGCGTCGTTCCCGCTGCCCGGCGCGAGGAAGCCGCCGTCCCGCTGCGCGCGTCCCTGGGTCCACTGGTGGCCGGGGTCCGGGTGGCCACATCCGCGAAACGGGTTCGTCTCGGCGGGGTTCGTCAGCAGGGGTGCGGTTTGCACGGTCGTCCCACCCGGAGACGGAAACGACTGCACCTGCTTGCCGTCGACGCGGAAGCGCTTCCCGTACCGGCTCTTGCCCCGCTCGAGGTACTTCTTGTCGTCAGCGAGCCAGCCGAAGTAGTGGTCGAACGAGTGGTTCTCCATCATCACGACGACGACCGTGTCGATCGGCGACTCCTTGGCCGGATCGTCGAGCATCGAGGAGAAGTCGTCCGACTGGAGCGCCCCGGCGGGGCTGCGCAGCGCATCGGCGCCCGCCGCGAGCGCCGGCCCGCCCAGCGCGGCCGCGCCCAGAGCCGCCGTGCGCTGCAGGAACTCCCGCCGATCCAAGGCCGCCTGTCTAGCGCGGGCCTAGCCTTGGGGCCATGCGAATCGTGTTGGGGTCGGACGAGAAGACGACGCTCACCGATACCGTTCGCGACGAGCTCGAGCAGCGCGGTCACGACGTCGTGCTCGTCGGGCCTCCCGGCGGCGAGCCGATCGAGTGGGCCGAGGTCGGCCAGCGCGTGGGCGAGCTCGTGGCGAAGGGCGAGGCCGAGACGGGCGTCCTGTTCTGTTGGTCGGGCACGGGCGCGTCGATAGCGGCCAACAAGGTGCCGGGCGTTCGGGCGGCGCTGTGCACGGACGCCGCCACCGCAGCCGGCGCGCGCAAGTGGAACGACGCCAACGTCCTCGTCATGGGGCTGCGGCTCACGAGCCCCGAGGTGGCGCGCGAGCTGCTCGACGCGTGGTTCGTCACCGAGCCCGACCCGAGCGAGGCCGACAACATCGCGCGGCTGGAAGCCCGTCGATAAGCTCCCGCGGCGAACGGCGGCTTTGCCGACCGTCGCCGCAAAGCCGGAGCCTGCGACCGCGGGGAACGGCGGCTTTGCCGACCGTTCCCGCAGAGCCGGAGCCTGCGACGGCGCAAAGAGAAGGGGACAAGGAGATCCCATGCCGACTTACGCCATGCTCACGACGCTCGGGCCCGACGGGTGGGCGACGGTCCGCGAGAACCCCGAGCGCATCCGCGAGGTCACCCGCGAGGTCGAGTCGATGGGGCTGAAGGTCGTCGTCCAGTACGCGCTGATGGGCCAGTACGACTTCCTCAACGTGATCGAGGCACCGGACGAGGCAACCATGGCCCGGGCCGCGATCACCCTCGCGGCTCGAGGCACGATGCGGACCACGACGTTCCAGGCGATCTCCGTCGACGAGCTGATCGACAGCTTGAACGCAGCCGGTTAGCGCTCGATCGCTACGCGATCCACCACATCGAACGCTTCTTCTCCTCGCGCACCTCGTCGTCGACGAACAGCGCGGGGAGGACCGATCCGTCGGACCGCCGGCGGAGCTTGTACTGCGCGGTGTCGCCCTCGTCGACGACCTCGGCAACCTCGAAGCCCCGGGACCACCTGTCGTCGAAGCGTGATCGCACTTCGACGCGGGTGCCTTGCTCCATCGCGGGCGAGGGTAACAGGCACCTGACCAGGACCGGAAGGTGCGTGCGCGTCGGCGTCGCGGGGGCTTGCTATGTTCCGGCGATGGTGGCATCGGCGTCAGCTCCCCCGGTGCCGGCGGCAGGCGTCGGTGTACCGTCCGCGTCGCGCACCCGGACTCCGACCCTGCGTCTCGAGCGGCGGTGCTGGGGCGCGGGGGAGCGCACCGTGGTCGGGATCGACGAGGTGGGCCGGGGCGCCTGGGCCGGCCCGGTCACCGTGGCGGCGCTCGTCCCCCCGCCCGACCACCTCCGTGGCGTGCGCGACTCGAAGGAGCTGACGCGCGAGGAGCGCGAGGTCGCCGCCGCCAAGGTGCTCGGGTGGGCGGTCGCGATCGGCGTCGGCCACGCGTCCTACGAGGAATGCGACGCCCTCGGCATGACCGCCGCGCTCCGCGCCGCCGGCCGCCGGGCGCTGGCCGAGGTGTCGGCACAGGGCTACGAGCCCGATCGCATCATCCTCGACGGGAACTACGACTACTTGGGTCTGGGGTCGCGCGTGACGACGGTTGTGCGCGGCGATTCGACGTCACTGGCCTGCGCGGCCGCCTCGTGCGTGGCGAAGGTGACGCGCGACGCGCTCATGCGGGCGGAGGCCGAGCACTATCCGCCGTACGAGTTCGAGTCGAACGTCGGCTACCCGGCGCCCGTGCACAAGTCGGCGCTGGCGTGGTACGGACCGAGCGCGATCCACCGGCGCTCGTGGATCTTCATGGACGGCTTGTGCTGGCGAGGCGTGCCGCCGGCGCCCGGCCGCCTGTTCTGAGCCGGGGGACGAACATGGCACTCGACCTGCCCGATCTGCATGATCGGGCGTTGGCCGGGACACGTCGTTACGTCGCGGGTGTCGGGGGCGACCAGTGGAAGGGCTCGTCGCCCTGCGAGGGTTGGGACGTGCGCGAGCTGGTCAACCACATCGTGAGCGGAAACTTCTGGGCCGGCGAGCTCGGGCGTGGAAAGACGATCGAGGACGTCGGCGACCGCCTCGACGGCGACGTGCTCGGCGCCGACCCCACGGCGGCGTACGACGAATCGGCCCGGACCGCGAGCGAGGCCTTTCACGCACCGGGCGCGATGGAAGCGCTGTGCGCGGTGTCGTACGGGCCGGTCCCGGGTGAGGTGTACCTGGGGCACCGGCTCCTCGACGTGTTGATCCACGGCTGGGACGTCGCCAAGGCCACCGGGCAGGACACGACGCTCGATCCCGAGCTCGTCGAGGCGTGC
>WNGA01007706.1_pt1 | contig 15414 bp, 11 predicted proteins | sample 5400061 | NCBI WGS metagenome assembly WNGA01 (sample SAMN13153366, study PRJNA577476) | soil metagenome | isolation source: 100 cm soil or saprolite under grassland replicate 2 | place: USA:California | collected 2016-06-15
TTTGTCCTTTTGCATCCTTGTCTGTCTTCCCCATGATTGTTGAAAGACCCATATCATAAGAAGATAAGGACGATGCGTCTGTTCGGCTTGTGTCCACTCTTTTATCATAAAACTGTATTCTAATTTCCTGCGTCTTTTCCTGCACTACTAATCCACATATACTGCACACCATCTCCCCACAATCTGGATCTGCTATTAGATGATCCAACTGACATTTTGAACATGATATGGTTGACTGCATGAGATAATGTGTATACATTATTGGTGCTATAAACCATTCATTTTCACGATATGTCTTTGGTACCTTAACCCTTCTTCTAAATTTTGATGGTATGATATCAATATCATAGTACGAAAGGTAAGACTTGATACCTATTAAGAAGACGCCAAGACTCCGAAGTGACCTTGTCCTCCTGCTTTTTGACTTCATATCCGACGAATTTGTCTATCAAGTCATAGACATCAAGCTCTTTGTTCAAAAGGCCACCAATTATTGTTTCCAATGAATAGCTAGGATTAACCTCAGTAAGGTAATTTTGAAAATGTACAAGACAGGTAGTGTAATTCCTCCGGGTTTTGACACTGTTCCTAGCTATTGTGTCCAAAAAGTTCTTGACCTTAGGAAGTGTTACGATATAATCACGTGTGCTAAGAGACAACGATTCTTGTGTCAGACTGTCAGATTTAGTTAGTTCGAGTAGAAAAGTCCTGTCCTAGCAGGCGAGTAGCTAAATCGTAGGCAGCAGGATGCGGACCTGTTGGCTTATGGAATACTGCGGGTACAAAGTGTATCCCCATGCTTTGAGGCCGATAAACCCATTTTCGTTGAACATATTGTTTGGAAATGTTCTGAGGTTAGTATTGTATTCTCTAACTCCATCGTTATAGTATGTTCTTGCCACTGCGATTCGATTTTCAGTCCCAGCTAACTCGTCCATCAATCGCGTTACTGTTCTGTCAGACTTTAGATCAGGATAATTTTCATATGTCAATATAATTTTTCCTAGTGCCTGTTCAATTTGATTACTTAAGTTAACACGTTGTGTGATATCAGTTGTTGCCATCCACTGAGACCTAAGTTGAGTAATTCGTTCCAATGTTTGGCGCTCAAATTGAAGATAACCTTTTACAGAAGATACTAAATTCGGTATTAAATCATATCTCCTTTGCAGCTGTGCATTGACATCCGCAGAAAATTTTTTGACAGCTTCATCTCTGGCTTGAACAGCGTTAAAGCCCGAGAAATACAAACCGTAGAAGATTACCATAGATATAACAATGACCGCGATAATACCCAATGCAGCTTTGACAACAGTTTTAACCAAAGATTATCGTGCTCTTTTCTCTAAGTGTATATAATAAATTTATCTTCCTGCCCCTCCGCCACCGCTGCTTCCGCCGCCTCCTGAAGCAAAACCACCGCTGCTTCCGCCGCCTCCCCCCCTCCAACCGGTGCCCCATCCAAGCATTCCACCGTACCAGCCCCATCTTCTTCTGCGTCCGAAAAATGCTATAATTATTATGGCAAGTACTATTAACGGTAGAACTATTAGACCAAAGTTTTCGTTACCACTTTGAATAGGCGTATCAAGTTGATATATTGAACTATTAGAAGAGTATCCAATATGCTGTCCGATTGCAATTACAGTATTCAACAGTGCATCACTCAGAAGTGTCCTGTTGCCAGTATTTTGATAAATTTCCCTAGCGGGGACCAGATAAGAATCAAGGATTTGACCTGCAGTGCCATCAGTAATATCCCCTTCAAGCCCACGGCCGACTTCTATGCGCATAGAACCACCAGCCGAATCAGATTTAAGGGAATATAAAACCAAGACGCCATTATCCTTGCCTTGCTTTCCAATCCCCTTGATACCATTTAATGGAACTTCGTTGAACAGGTAATTTGCTAGCATGTCCCTGTCATTGATTTCATGCCCATCCTTGATTATACCATGACCGACAAAACTTGGGATTGTGTAAATTACAATTTCTGCTGAAGTTGCAGCGTCTACCTCACGAAGATATTTATCAATTACAGTTTTATAATATGGCGTGAGAATATTAGCGTTATCGTATACGTAAGTTAAACGCAAAGCCGCAGCGATTCCATACATTGTACCGATTAACAGAATAACGACAATGATTATGCTTAATCTTGAAATATTTTCAAAACGCGCCGGGTTTATCTTCCTCAACAAATTTAATTTTCCCCAACATTTGCTATGGCCGATGTTATTCTATTTTCAAATGTTAATGACTGGTTATTGCATGGATCACTATTCGCAGTCGATGAGTAAAAACAACCTGGAAGAATAAACCTCCACAACAAATAAGGTGATTTCAAATGCTTTTGCATGGGAATATGTTTTCCCTTTTATATGTGGATATTAAATTTGTGGCATTCCAGCTTGCCGCCGGTTGATGGGATACCTAATATATGGATGAAATCATGAAAATTTTAAGGATTATTACGTTGAAGCGTGTCACAGTTATGAAATTTGGTGGAAGTGCGCTAGGCGTGGATGGATCTGGCGTCTCAGATGTTATTGATAGAGTAATCCAAGAAATGTCACAATCTAAAATAGTAGCTGTTTTTTCAGCGCCATTGACAAATTACAATGGAAAAACAGTATCTATGACAGACGTGGCGATCCATGTAGGTCGGAATTATTCCAATTCAAATCCCGTAGAAATAGATATTTTGAGGGATGTCTATGAAAAAATAGCCTCTGACCAACTCTCAAGGTCTCTTTGTGACTTATTCCTTGTTGATCTCGGCAATTTCCATAAACAAGTTATAATTTCTCTGAAGCAGGCAGCAGAAAACCGTAGGTTTGTTGACGTTACCAGGGCAAGGACTTTGGCCTATAGTGGGGAAATACCAATGTCTTATTTAATGGATTATATCCTAAAAAACAAGGGGCTCTCCTCTGATCATGTAAAAATAGAAAATTGGCCGATTATAACAGATGATAACTTTGAAGCAGCATCATTTCTATCTGATGAATCAAATAAACGGAGTGCTTATCTTAAGGAATTAATTGAAAAAAATAACATAGTTACTATAGGAGGCTTTATAGGTAAGACAGTCGATGGGCTTGAGACCACTTACGAGAGAGGAGGTTCGGATAGAACTGCTGCTGATGTTGCTATACTTCTAGCTGGGGAATATGATGCTGAATTAGACTTCGAGAAGGATAACGTTGTACTAAGTGCCGATCCGAAGATAGTTAAACAGGATCTGGAATTCGTTAGGAAATTATCCTACAATGAAGCAAAGTTGGCAGGAATGTTTGGTATGAAAATACTTGATCCTATTGCAATAAAGGAGATCGATGATAATGGTCTGGAAATTCCCATCGTGATTACTAACATGAAGAACCCTAAGGACGTTACTACTATACTTAAACATGGAGTTGAAGAATCCTCTAATCACCTCAAAATAGTAACTGGTAAGAAAAATTGCGCAATCGTTCGAATGGAGAGTATGGCTGCTTCACATATGTTGGCTATGCTCGAAAGTGATAAGCAATATCATGACTTTGTAAAACTATCACCCTATAGGAAAGATGGTGTTGAAATTACCAGATTGCTTTTCTTGGACGGGGAGTATGTTAGGCGGCAGGAACGTCACTTTAGAGCCTTCTATCAAAAACTTGAAATCACGTATGGAAGAGGAGTCATTACCCTGATCGGAGATGACATGTGGAAGATTCCGGGAATTGCATCCACAGCCAGCAGTACGGTAGGTGAACATAAAATAAACATCTTAAATTTGGACGCCCAGGAAGAAACATCTAGGATCCTAATAGTTGTTGATGAATCCAACGTATCTGATGCCGTGCGAGCTGTACATGCAAAGAGAAATGAAATTCATGGAGTAAAGAAAACATGAAGGGAGGAAAAATATGGATTGATGGGATCTTCTACGAATGGGACGAAGCGAAAGTTCACGTTCTAACTCACGCATTACATTACGGCACAGGCGTGTTTGAGGGCATTCGCTGCTATAAAACAGTTAATGGATATGCTGTCTTCAGACTCCAAGATCACGTCAAGAGGTTAATCGAGAGCGGCAGAATGTATTACATGAGCTTTGAACAAACAAATAAGGAAATTGAGGATGCGATTTTAGAAACTATTAAGGTAAATGGTCTTGATGAGTGGTATATCCGTCCAATTGCTTATTATGGATATGGTAAGATGGGTGTAAATCCTTTACCTAATAAAGTATCAGTATCAATTGCTCTCTGGAGGTGGGATGAATACCTTAAGTCAAACTCAAACTCCGATGGTATAAAGGTAATGACTTCTTCGTGGCTGCGCATCGATAATAGATGTATGCCTATGCGTGCCAAGGCTACTGCCAATTATGCGAACTCGGCTCTGGCGAGGGTTGAAGCAATTCGAGCTGGTTATGATGAAGCAATCATGCTCAATGCGGAAGGTAAGGTAGTAGAGGGTACTGCGGAGAATATCTTCATAGTAAAGAACAAGAAGGTAATAACTCCGCCAATAAATACGGGGCCTCTAGATGGCATTACGAGAAGTAGCATTTTAACCATATGTAAGGAGAGAGATCTAGAATTTGAAGTCCGCGATATTGTACGAGATGAACTCTTTGTAGCAGACGAGGCTTTTCTAAGTGGTACCGCAGCCCAGATCAAACCTATTACAGAAGTTGATAGTAGGGTTGTCGCCGATGGTAAAGTTGGAAATATCACCAAAAAATTACAGGGATACTATGAAAAAATTGTTCGTGGAAAGGACCGAAAACTGAGCAAAATGTGGCTTACCTATATTCGATGACAGCAGCAAGGGTATAATCTTCTTGTTCAGGAAGCAAAATGATCTTTGAAATTTACTTTGACTTGACGCAAATTCCTATCAAGTTTATACAAAAGCAAATAGTACTCGTTCCAAAGTTTGCTGCAGAGCTATATGCCTGACTCATTGAGAACTAGTGCGAGTAAAGCGGCTCTTAATTCTTTTCCATATGCAGCTTGTTTGAAGTAGACGGCATTTTCTGTTAAATCTACATCCTTGGATATCTCGTCAACTCGAGGCATGGGGTGCATGATGGCGGCATCAGGTTTTAGCCTTTCTAGTATCGCCGAATCTATGACATATGTACCTCTTACTTTTTCATATTCCTGTATATCAGGGAATCTCTCTCGTTGTATCCGCGTAACATATAAGATGTCCATATTATGCAGGAGCGAGTCGTCAAGTTCTGAAAGTTCAGTAATCTTCAGCTTATCTGTTAGTCCGTATATTGATTCCTTTCGAAGACGCAAAGATGGGGGTGAAACAAGGAATACTTCGACATTGTAGTGAATAAGTCCGTATAACAAGGAGTATACTGTTCTCCCATATTTTAGGTCGCCTAGAATGCAGATCTTAAGTCCGTCGATATTTTTTTTCTCTTTTTTCATGGTGTAAAGGTCAAGCATTGCCTGTGTGGGGTGTTCTTCGCTGCCGCTTCCGCCATTGAAAACAGGATGAATGGATGTTTCTGCCGCATACCTACTAGAACCATCCATAGGGTGTCGAAGAAGTAGAACGTCTGCGTACAGGTCCATTGTCCGAATGGTATCGTACAAAGTTTCTCCTTTCTCGATTGACGAATATCGCGGATCAAATATCCCTAGAGAACTGCCACCTATGGAGGCCATTGCTGCTTCAAAGCTCATCCTCGTTCGGGTACTGGGCTCGTAAAAGACGTACCCAAGAGTTCTGGCAGAACCTAGTTGACCCCTCTCATTTGCTTTGAGGGTCCTTATCTTATCCGTTGCATCGAAAACAAACTCCAAGTCATCTTTTGAAAAGTCTTTGATCGAAACAATATCGCGGTTAAAAAAGTGATTAGTCTTCATATCAATTCAGCTTTTAAAGTATTGTTTAAATCGTCCTAATAAAAGATTGTCAGCTCGGCTGGATACCTCAAAATTAGGGATATCAGGCCAATTGCTCTAAGAACAGGGAGTGGAAATTAGTACTTCCAATGTATTCTCGTACTGTGTGCTGAATAGTTAATCGCATTGCATGGGGTTCCCGTATTGCATTCTCGTTGGACTGCCATCACATATATTAAAGAATTTTCTTGGTTAGATATGGACTCGAGATGAATAAATTTATCGTTATATTCGTTGCGATTACTTTTCTTGCATTGCTCTTCCCTTTCATTATAAATAAGAATAGTATCAATGCGATTAAAGGTACTGATGATATGAGGGTAGTTGATTCATCGGCAACTAACGACTCAAATTTTCTGGATACTAATTCGAGCATAATCCCTAGTCCCTATACAAACAGCAGTAACTCCGTATCATTTGATAATTTCAGTACATTAATGGATGTAGGAAACTTGACGATGCGAAAGGAGCTCTTTCTTAGTAATGTAACCAATCGAACATCTCCTGTGGACTCATCCGGAATTCTGAATGCGCCGACAATAAGTACTATAACTTATACACCCAAGTTTGTTTGCGGAACTATATCTTCAACGAACGGTCCTCTTCGACCAGGTTACTATGACAGCGACATCAGTATATTTAACAGGCAGAATTACCCGATTAAGTTTCTTTGGAATGTGGTAGTAACGGATGGGCCATCATCGAATGCGATCATTAAAAAACTGGCACCTGAGACTTCTACCAAAATATCGTGTTCGGATTTATCAGCACTCTTGCCAAGTAATTCTAGATTTTTTGAAGGTTTCGTAATTATAACACTACCAATTAGTGGTAACATACTTGGAGCTTTTCCAGACACGAGGAATAGTGAAGTCTCAATATTAAGACCAGTCAATGCTGACAATGCAAATTTAGTTGATGTGCAAGTATTTTATACTGCAAATGCATTACCTCATTTAGCTCAAGGTATAATTATTGACAAAATCTCATTCAGTATATTGGATGATCCATCTGGTAAGATACCTATAGCATCATTGAACACAAATCTTGAGATTCCATTCCAATTAGAACCTGACAAGATCTATGATCCCGTAAAGCTCGTCAAAACTAGTCTTGCCCAACAATATGGATTATCTGACACGCAAGCAAATAGTATTAAGGTAAATGTACATAACTCTGAGATAAGTACCACGTATCAGCAAGACGATCACGCCATTTCTTCCTCAAGAATTGCTCCAGACATAAAATATACCAATTGAGATAAACGTGAACCGCAGGTCTTCGAATGGCAACCAAAGTGCAAGAAACTTCGGGCCTATATTTTTTCCAATTTGGCCGGGCAATAGATGCCCAATATTACTTGGGTAATGATCTACTCGAACTTAGATCTTGAAGGCCCGACTTAATATTATCAATTCTGGACCTGTCGTAAGAGTTCCTACTACCATGGAATTGGAGTTAGCGGTGATACCAGATGAAAGATATGGGATACCACCATTCACAGTTGCCGGTTCAACGTCAACCATCAATATTTCAGACAATTTCTGAACTTCGTCTTCTGTAGCGATTGGGTGAACACCGGCACCCTGATTTGTAGCAACCACTAATGATCCAGTTTGTACAAAACCTGAAATAGATAATCTCTCAACCTGGACACCCAGGATATCTTTTATCTGTTGGAGTGTCTCTTCTCTAATCAAGGTCGATACAACTGCTCCTTTATCATTTGCTGAAATCAAATTTCCAATTGCCGTGTATTTAGAATCCAGACGCTCAACATTTACCTTACTGGCTTTTTTAAATAATTGTAATTCATCTTCGGATGCCGTAGAGGGAAGCAATATGCCGTTATTGTTCATAACAGTCAGAGGACCGAGCAATCTTGTTCCTGATACTGATACATAGACTATCGTTTCAACATCTAAATACTCCTTTAGCTTGTTGACTTTTGTTTCTGCAAAACCAAAAGGGACAGACAGCAACGTATCATTTGTTTTTACGAATAACCCGATATTTGGGCTCCGATAAACGTCATATTTGTAAATTCCCAATCGTTAAAACTCCTCGAAGAGTTCATATGAACCTATTGGGGATGAATGCTAACTTTAGGGTTCGAATCGTACGAACCTATCACCGATCATTTAAACATACCTTTTGTAGCAAGAGGCAGCTTATGATATTTATCGATAGAAACGGGCTTTAGTTTTCAAAGCCACATGTTTCTAAATGAAAGAACGATATTTATCTTAGCCTGAAGCACAGCTACTGAAGCCACATTCAATGCACATGTTGCAACCCTCAGTAATAATCAATCTTGAACTACATGATGGACAAGCTTCTTCTGGGGTATACTCGATTGGTGTCATCGGAGGAGGCAATGTCTTCTTGCCTTCAGCCAAACTCTGAACAAATAGTTCTTCTTTTTCCTCTGACTCTTTAAATATCTTCTCGAGCTGTTCTTTGACGAATTTCTCTTTCAAGTTTGAGCGGATATGGTCGACAACATAAGGGCTGGGCTTAACTACAAAACCCCTTTCTTTCTTATCATTTCCTGTTATATGGAGAACCTGTTCGTGTCTAGAACCATCTCTATAAACTGTGACACCCTTTAACCCCAATTCGTGTGATAATAAATAGGAAGCTTTAACGTCCTCTACATTGACATCAGCAGGCATATTAATTGTCTTTGCGATTGCATTACTAATCCATTTTTGCCATATGGCTTGAGCCATTAGATGATCAGTCCAATGAATATCAATTGCCGTAACGAATATTTTTTGTATCGATTCTGGAATTTCGCTTAACCCTCTAACGGAACCGTAATTGTTGGCTATCTTCGTTAATATTTCGTCACTATGAAGGCCCTTTTCCTTTAACATGTTTTCAAATACTCTGTTTGTATAGAAGAATCTTCCAACAGTGACCCGCTTTTCAAAAACAAGAGCAAAAACAGGCTCTATCCCATTTGAAGTATCTGCAATCATGGATAACGTTCCAGTCGGTGCAATTGTTGATGTCCAGGAATTTCGAATTCCGTACTTCTTTATCTTTTCAATAAGAGAATCCCAGTCAAATGAATGCATTTCTTTTGGGATCTCATAATAGCCAGCAACAGGAATTACCTTTCCATTAACGAAGCCAGTTTTGTCGAATAGAGGGAATGCTCCTCTTGATTTGGCAATAGCAACACTTTCCTCCATACTATAATATGAAATAGCTTCTGCCAATTTGTTCATGAATTCATAACCTTCTTTAGAATTGTATGGTACTCTTAACAGGAAGAGCAGATCAGCTATGCCCATAATTCCAAGTCCGATTCTTCTGGTTAATTTTGTATTATGATCTATTTCTTCAACTGGATACTTGTTCATGTCAATGACATTGTCCAGGAACCTGGTAGATAGACGAACAGCCTGTTCATATCGTTGCCAATCGAATTCAAACATACCGTCTGCTTTTCTCTTAACAAAGTTAGCCAAATTTATTGAACCTAAATTGCAGGATTCGTAAGGATAAAGTGACTGCTCGCCGCATGGATTAGTTGCTCGTAGAGGGCCATTTTTAGCTGTAAGGCAAGGATTATACTTGTTAATATTGTCGAAAAATATGACTCCAGGCTCAGCGCTCTTCCAAGCACTAAATGCTATGAGATCCAACAATTGGTGTGAATCAATTTGACTTAAAGGTTCCTTAGTCCTTGGATTCTTGAGCGTGTACCTGTGATTGTCTTCATTTACTAGAGATCGCCAGAAATCCTCCCATATTCCTACGCTTACATTAAAGTTCTCAAATACCCCTGGCTTGGTTTTTGCAGTTACAAATTTCTCTATATCAGGATGCCATGCTTCTAGTATTCCCATGTTTGCTCCGCGCCGCTTTCCACCTTGCTTTACGACGTCAGTAATGGTGTCAATGATCCTCATGAATGATGTCGGACCCGAAGCAACCCCAGATGTTGAAGCAACAATGTCACCTTCAGGTCGAAGATCAGAATAATTAATTCCTACGCCGCCACCAGATTTGAAGATCATCGCCGCATCAGTTGAAGATTTCATTATTCTTGACATATCGTCGGGAATGTCAAGAACAAAGCAAGCAGAGAGCTGCCCAAGTTTTGCACCAGCATTCATAAGGGTTGGAGTATTCGGCAGAAAATCTCTTGAAACCATCAGATTATAGTATTCTGTAATTCGTTCTGAATATGTGGACATACTCCCATTAGCTATTAAACGTAAAAGTTCCTTGAAGCTTACTTTCATGTGTCCGAGTTTGGCCAAATAAATGAAATGGCGGATCATGGCTTCGAAATGATACTTATTAAGGTAATAATCTCCGAGTTTCAGCTTCAAGTCAAAATCATCAATTTTTGGATAGTATTTTTCTGCTTCTTCTATATTCTGTGAGAAACTTTCATCGGAAGAGAAAATTTTTGCGTCGTGTAACATGTCTGGAATAGATACTAGAATTGCAACTCTTTCGAACATCGATTTAGGTCCTTCGATTATTTCATTATTATTATCTCGGAGCAAATAACGTGCTGCAAGTACCCGCAATGAGTTTAGATCAAAGGCCTTGTCGACTTCGTCCAAGTCCTTTTTGTTTAGAATCTTCATTTTCTCGTCTCTAATTTTGCGCCTCTCATGCCTATACAGTATGTATGCCTTGGCAGTTTCTGACAATCCTTCTTCGATCAGAAGTGATTCAACAATATCCTGAACGTCTTCCACACTTGGAACCATCACTGCATTATCAACTCCATAGCGCTGCTGCATCATCTTTTGTAAGATTTTATTTGACAACTTATCCGCTAAATCATAGTCCGCCTTGCCTACTGCAATCAGCGCCTTATAGATTGCATTAGAAATTTTATTCTGATTAAAGTCAACTATTCTTCCGTCCCTCTTTCGTATTTGCATAATATTTTTTTCGCTTGAATTGTTTACCTCGGTAACCCCAGCCATCCCGTCCTATAGAAAAAGAGCTTAGCTTAAAAGGGTTATCTTACTAAAAAATAATATAGTAAAGGTGTAAACTAATTGATTTTGTATTAATAAATTATGGAAAGATAGGGCGATTTGCATTTTTGACATTTTTCTTGAGAAATATAGCATCTGGTACCACAAGAAGAACATATTTTATGTTTGTATAATAGTCTGAAAAATTGTAGATCATCTGCAGCTTTTAAAATCGCATTTGCATCATTGTTAGATACTCCTGTTAGATCAACATCTACAGTAAATCCGCCATTAAGAAGGCTAGCGGTCGAATTGCATGCTGAGCTGATTAGTTTTTTATTTTCTAACAGATCTTTACCCATTATAGTCATACCTTGAGAATATCCGTCCATTTTTCCATCACTAGTTTGTCGTATTTTTCCGTACTTTTCAGCATCAAGTGAAGCTAACCGTTTAGCGCTGTCGTCGACGACCATTGCAATGCCTACTGAATCCTCGCCTTGCTGTCTGCCGTTGTCCGCCACCACATCTGTAGCTGTACGCAACACCTTCAGCAAAATTTCTTCCCCATCTGTTTCGTGTCCCAAGATACTGTAAACTGATTCCCTCGCTCCTGTAAGATTGACTATGAGATTTGTCTTTCCTAGTTGCATCGATTGATTCGTCTGTGAAAGGCTCGGAAGGATGCCTTTTCTAATGATGTCAGAAATTACTCTCTTCCTAATGGCAAGAGCGGCAACTGCTGGTTTTAGCATGAGTGCTAACCTAGCTCTGAAGTAAGTCTCATCTTTGTTAGATTGGTATGCTAATCGGGGGAGATTAACCGCAAGAGATTGCAGACTTATTACCGATCCTGACCCGTCGTTATTAGTATTCCTTAAAACTCCTGTATGGGTTCGAATGCTCTTATTAGTGACAGAAATCATTCCACCGTCAAGAATTATGGGTGCAATAGCTTCCGAATGCTTATGAATGGAATTTCGATCTTGAGTCAGTATCTGAAGCCCTATATTTGGTCTAGGTGTGTGCTCTACGTATTTGTGGTATCCTCTCAATAGAGCCCCTACGATATTGGGATCTAACTTATCTGCCGGCAAGGTGAGGGTCAAAACTGGGAATCCCCATGGCATGAAGGATCTGGAAATTGAAGAGGCAAGTAATGTGTTCGCAAATATTGATTCTATGTTGTTAATGTCAAATTCAACTTTGCTGAAAATTGATCCAATGAAATTATCGAGTACTATCTCCGAGTAAGCCTCTCTGGCCAGAATTGATACCATCCTGGGGAAAATTGTTAAGATGTCTTCCAATTTCGTCGCAGGGAGGATTCTTGAAACGTTCAAGTATTTTCCCTTTGGATCGAATCCATATTCTAACAGCTCTTTGGAATCATAAAAAATGGTGTCAGGAATCAAGCCCCACAATCCGCTATTTGAAATATTCAATTCCCCCGCAAGATGCATATCGGTTATATCTTTAGGTAGGGTATTAAAGAGCAGATTTTCCGAAAAGACGGCATGCGAAGCTTCAGCAAGAATACTGTCAACTTCATTGAGTGTCTTGGAATTACCGCTGAAGAGTTCTACTACATCAGAAGTTGGAAGCCCAAGCCTTGCAAGTTTCGATCTATATTCCTCAAAGCCATGTTCGATAAGGACGGAGTTTACTGTTTCGCGTATAAGTGAAGAGGTAAGATAGGCAGTTTGAAACTTGTATACCTTGTTTTCCACTTCTTCAGTTATTTTATGGGCCTGTTCAAGGGGCATATTGGCTTCTCTAACTAATGACTGAATGATTCTGTTTGAATTAAATTCCTCAATGGAGTGCCGTGATGTTCTCACATACATCTTGCCACTCTCTATTATGGATCTTTCTTCAATTTGCCTGGCAAGACTAAGAACGAGTTTTCCTAAATTGGTTATAGTGTATCTCCTTTCTGCCTTATTCAAGGCAACCAAAGACTGTCTCAGCAGTTTTCGCAAATGATATGCAAATTTTCCTGACTCCTTCTTTGATTTAAAACCGGCAAGAGATTTTAGCTCAGAATAAGTTAAAGGACCTTTAGAATTTAAAATACGAAGAATATCAATTCTGTTAGGACTGGCCATAACGGAAAAGATCATCCTAACTCTTCTTGATGCAGTTTGAAGAACGCCACCTGGCCTAATTTCTGATTGAGATATAGAATCCTGACTCAAACGATCCCCCCCTGCCGTTATCCTTATAACTAATTAAAACTGGTTTGTAAATATTTCTTTACCAATGATATAAACGAACTTACGTCTCAGCTGCTGCTATCAGGTTGATATTTTATTCGATTATGTTTCTACTAAGACCCTGTTCTCCTCTAGCAATGGTTCAGACTTTTCCTTTACCTTCTGGGCAACTTTGATATTTACCGGTACTTCTGGGAGTCTAGACTTTGTCTCTTCCTCCAAAAGCTCCTCTACCTCATTTAGAATCTTTAGGGAATCATCATCCATGGGTGTTGAGATTTTGCCTAGATCTGCATTAACATTACAATTCAACAAGACATCAGAGGTGGTTTTCGTAACGTCATTGATAAGCTCATTTGCAGTAGGAACGACTTTAGAGATGTCTCTTTGAATGTCTTTGACCATTTGAACAGTTGGCGTTATTGTATCCATTATTATTGCGAATTCATTTATGGTAGAACATCGAAGTACTACAACTTCGAGGGCAATACCCATATTTTGGGTTGTATGCTGCACTCTCCTAATGTTTGCCAATTCAGCTGCTAATACTTTGGCGCGCGCATTATTGCCTGCCTTTATGTTTTCAGCTATTTGTTTTCTAAAATCTGTATCCATCGATGAAAATTTTTTATGGAGCGCCTTTAACCGAGTGATTTGGGTATTTACGACTTGAGTAGCATTTGCTAGTTCGCCTTGAAATTGTTTATGCTGCTCCATCAATAATCATCAATTTGTAATAAATGTAAAGATTATTGTTAGGGTCTGTGAACCAGCAAGTGTCATAAAGCTAATCTATAGAAATTCTAGTATAAGTGGCAATTTGATATTTTTGCTAAAATCCAGTATAGATTTAATCTAGTGAATTGATTAGAAAAAGGCGCAGCTCAGCTAAAACTTCGAATTTGTCCACATCAAGCTCTAATACTAGGTAACTTTCTGTAGGGACAGGCCGTGCTTCTTATCATACCCTGTTACCTCTACTTTCGATCCTATTGGCAAGTCTGCCGGCACCTTCACGCCTGGCAGAAAACCTGAAGCCCTAATTGGTGCATCTTCTACTTGGAATACAACCCAGGCATAAGAATCGACATCCTCGAAACCTTCAGGAGCTACAGCCTGAATAGTATGGGTGACCACAGTTCCTGCGCCATTAAACTCTACTGCCTCAAAGTCATTCTTCGAACATGCAGGACAGTAGTAAACAGTTTCTAGCATAATTTTACCGCAGTTCCTGCATTTATTAGCCAATATTTTTCCTTTTAGGGCAGATTGTATGAACTTATCGTGTGTGTTAATATCTTCGTCTTGCATAGAACTCTACAAACTCCAGTCTATACTTTTTGAAAAATGTGTACTGCAGCGCTCGCACCGGTCGCGCCAAAATTATGCGTCAAGGCTATTTGGGCATCCTTTACCGTCCTGTCGCCTGCTAGTCCAGTGAATTGTTCGAACACTTCTACGACTTGTCCTACACCAGTTGCACCTATCGGATGTCCTTTGGATTTTAATCCACCAGACGGGTTGATTGGAATTTGTCCATCCCGCCGTGTCGCGCCTTCCCTTGCTCCCTGGGCGCCTGTTCCTTTCTTGAAGAAACCCAAATCCTCTACGTCGATAATCTCTGCGATTGTAAAGCAATCGTGAACTTCAGCAAAGTCAATATCTTTTGGTTTTACTCCTGCCATATCATATGCTTGCTTTGCGGCAGTTACTGTGCTGGGAATAGTTGTAATGTCTTCTCGCCCTTGAACAGCCGCAGGCGATGCGCCCCTTCCAGAACCTATAACCTTTACATACGGCCTCCCTGATTTTTTTGCAAATTCTTCTGAGCATAAAATTACGGCCGAGGCTCCATCAGAAAAGGGGCAGCAATCAAAGACCTTTAGAGGAGAGGCTACCATCGGAGAATTCATGACATCATCGACCGTGATCTTTTTGCGAATATGGGCTTTGGGATTTAGAAAGCCATTTTCATGATTCTTGACAGCAACATATGCCAGATCTTCCTCAGTAGCTTTGTGTGCTGTCATGTAAGCCCGAGCTATAGAAGCAAAAAGCCCTGGAAACGAGGCCCCATTACCACCTTCGTAGAAAAAATCAGAACAATACGAAAATAAGGTCGTGCTTTGGGTCGTGCCAGTATGGGTAACTTTCTCGACACCAAGAGCTAAAACGCAATCATAAAAGCCGGCTTTTACGTTAGCATAAGCTTCTCTGAACATTACGGAGCCTGATCCACATGCTGATTCGATTGTCAAGCCTGGTACCTCAGGTATTCCAAGATTGCTCATTAATACAGGTGCCATGTGTACTTGTTTATCAGCA
>WNGA01020678.1_pt1 | contig 15412 bp, 12 predicted proteins | sample 5400061 | NCBI WGS metagenome assembly WNGA01 (sample SAMN13153366, study PRJNA577476) | soil metagenome | isolation source: 100 cm soil or saprolite under grassland replicate 2 | place: USA:California | collected 2016-06-15
CTTCGGTCTTCTTCGGGGTGATCACCCGGGAGTCCACCGTGGCGAGATCGCCGTCGACACGCTCGGCGATATAGGTGATGGACTCGCCGGCGTAGCGATCGATCTTGCCGAGGTACGCGCGCGCCATGAGGTCGGCGAAGAGCGTGACGAACTCATCGCGCTCCGCCTGGCTGCGACCCGCCCAGTAGCGACCCAGCGCCCGCCGCGACATCTCCGCGAAGTCGAAGAGCCCGTCCGCGGCCCGGCGGATCTGGACCCGGCGCTGCTCTGCCGACTCGGATGTCCCGCTCGGGACCGCGGTTCCCGTGTGAAGCGCCTGGTCCACCTGGTTCCGGATGGTCTCGGTTGGTGTCAACGTCTGCGCGGTGGCTCCCGCCACGAGCACGAGAGCGATCACGAGAGCACGCATGAGGCCTCCTGTCCGTTCCTTGTCATCGTACCCGAACTCCGGCGTCTTGTCTCATCCGACGCGGATTCCCCGAGCGCGGAACGCCACCCTGAGGCAGAATGGCCAGATGCGAAAAGGTCCCGCCCGTCGCTCGAGACGGTCCATGAGGCCACGACGTCGGCGGCGGCAATGGTCGATCGGCGTCGATCTGGGCGGCACCTGGGTTCGGGTGATCGCCCTCGACGCCCGCGACCGGCGCCGCGCGTTCAAGGGGCCTTCGCCGGGACTCGGCGGGCTGCCCGCCCTCCTGCGGCGCCTCTGCCGGCGCTGGACACTCGAGCACGATGACGTGCGGCGCCTCGTGGTGGCGTCGAAGGGAGTGTGGACCGCCGCCGAGCGCAGGCGCCAGGCGCGACGCCTTCGCGCGCTCGCGCGTCGGGTCCGGGTCATCTCCGATGTGGAGGCGGCCCACCTCGGCGCGCTCGGGGAGCGCGCGGGTGTTCTCCTGCTCGCCGGCACGGGATCCATGGCCCTCGGGCGTGACGCGCGCGGGCGATGGGCGCGCGCGGGAGGCTGGGGACCGCTCCTCGGGGACGAGGGCTCGGCCTTCTGGATCGGACGAGAGTGGCTGCGAGCGACCCTGGGCGCCACGAGCTTTGCGCGGGCGCGTCGCATCCTCGGCTCGCCGGACCCGGTGGCGCGGATCGCGGCGCTCGCCCCCGGCGTGCTCCGCCGCGCGCGCGGGGGCTCGCGCGAGGCCCACCGCATCGTCGCGCGGAGTCAGGATGCCCTGGCCGACCTGCTCGTCAGGCTCTCGCGCGAACTACATCTGCAGTCGCCGGTGCCGGTGAGCTGGGCGGGAGGACTGCTGGAGAACCCGCGTTTCCGGGCAGGGGTCTGGCGCGCGGCGCGGCGCGGCGGCATTCGCGTGAAGCCCCAGCCGCCACGCGAGAGCCCGTCGATGGCCGTCGCCCACCTCGCGAATCTTCAGGCGGTCCAAGGCATAGACCGCGCTCACTCGGCTCGAGTGCCGCCCCGATCGCGCCCCACCCAGTAGGCGAGCGGCCCCGTGAGCGCCGCGAGCACCCCGACGAGCGTGCTCGTCCAGCCGGCGGTCGCCATGGCGAGCAGACCGCAGCCGGTGGGCAGCGCCGCCGTCAGCCACATGCCGGGGGCGCCCCCGCCTACCCGCCAGGGTCGGGGCAGATCGGGCTCGCGGACCCGGAGCGCCACGAACGCCGCCAGCTCCAGCACGAGCGCGAGGGAGTAGAGCCACATGTCGAGAACGATCAGTTCCTTGAAGCTCCAGTAGGCGAAGAAGCTGTAGCAGGCGCTCGACAGGAGCACGGAGACCCACGGCGTTCCGGAGCGCGGATGAATGGCGGCCAGCGCGGCCGGCAATTGCCCTCCCCGCGCCAGCACGAACGGGAGCCGGGAGTTGGTGAGCAGCAGAGACAGGAACAACCCCGCCGAGGCCACGAGTCCGCCCAGCATCACGAGGCCCGCGAGCCAGGCGCCGCCGACGGCCCGGGCCGCGACGGGCCAGTACCCCGTCTTCCACCCGGCCCAGTCTCCCGTTGCCGAGAGCACAGCGCCAACCGGGAGCAGATAGACGAGCGCGATCAGCGGCAGGGCGCTCCAGACGGCGCGTCGGAAGGCGGTGGCGGGCGCCTTGGTCTCGCCGAGGCATGTGGTGGGCGTGTCCCAGCCCGAGTAGTTCCACATCATGGTGGCCAGCCCCAGCCCGAGCCCGGCCAGGGCTCCCTGGCGCTCGTTGGCGAACGGCACCCACGGCAGTTGCCGCGCGTGCGCGGCCGCGACCACGGTGAACACGGCCACCGGGGCGAGGACGATGAGGCCCAGGACCGCTGCGCTCCAGCCGGTGACGCGTACTCCCGCCAGATTGAGGGCGGTCAGGATCCAGACGAAGGCGAGCGCAGCCGCCCAGCGCTCGAGCGTGGACATGCCCGGCCACCAGAACTTCAGATAGTCCGCGAACAGGGCCGGGTACACGGCCACGTCCACGAAGCTGTTCACCCAGCTCCACCAGCCGGCCTGGAATCCCCAGAAGGGCCCGAAGGCGCGGCGGACCCAGGCGACATAGCCGCCCTCCTCCGGCAGCGCCGAGGCCAGCTCGGCCATCGCGAGGCAGACGGGAAGACTCCAGACGACGGGCGTGAGGAGGAGCAGGAGAAGGACCAGCCCTGGCCCGAAGACGCCCACCGTGTCCTCGATGCCGTAGGGACCGCCGCTCACGTTGAAGAAGACGACGGCGACGAGCGGGAGAAAGCCGAGCTCCCGGCGGAGCCGGGCGCTCACCGGGACAAGGCAGCCCTGATCAGCTCCGGCAAGCCCTTGAGCCATTCGTCGATGGGGGTCTCGGCGTCCACGATGATCTCGAGCTTGCCGTTGAGGAGCTTGCGCACCCGTCCCTTGCCGGTGCCCAGCGGGATCACCACGCTCTCGCGGTGTACCCCCATGGCGTCGGTGACGGCGAAGATCTTGTTGATCTCGTTCATGCCCACCGCCTCGAGCATGCTCATCCTCGCCGCCGGCCGCGCGAGCAAGACCCACCTGCCTCGCTGGCCCGGTCAACGCTGTACTCGACGTACAGGGAGCGCGCCTCGGGCGGTGCCTTCCTTGCCGCCTCGCAGCTGGACCTCTTTGAGCGGCCGGCGGGGCGTGTCGGCATCCCTGCCGTCACGGGCCCTGACGAAGATCGGCGGGCGGCCGCTGTCCGGCGGGGATGGTGACCGTGCCGCCGCCGCCGATGCTGTAGGCGGGCAGCGGCGGGACGGCGTACTGCTGGTCGGAGATGCGCCGCTCGTAGTGGCCGGGGATCAGGACGTCGCGTCCCGCCTCGGGCAGGAACAGGCGGCGCTCGGGAACCCAGCGCTCGCTGGGCGGCGCCGGCAGCGGCAGCGGCGGGGAGCGGCGCATCGCCTGCTCACGCACCTGTTCGAGAGGGCTCGGCGGTCGGAGCTGTTGCAGGGCGGCCCGGGCCGGCCCCGCGATCGGAGGCGGCGCGATGATCTGAGCCGGCGCCACGCCGGCGGCGGCCAGCACTACCAGGGCAGGGATCAGCGCGACGACGCGTCTCACGAAGCTCAGCGTAAATGAGGACGGGCGGCCACGCAAGACCGCCCGGCCGTGGGTAGGGTCTCAGATCCCGGCCGTGTTACCGTGACTCCGCATGAGACCGTTCCTGGCCCTTCTCGCAGCCGTCCTCCTCGAATCCGGTCCCGCGCAGTCTCAGAGCGTGGGATCGCAGCGCGGTCACCTCCCTCTCGTCGATGCCCACATCCACTACAGCGCGCCCGACTGGGCCAGCCATCCTCCGGAGCGTGTCCTCGCCATCCTGGCCCGGGCAGGCATCCAGCGCGCCTTGGTCTCGAGCACTCCCGACGACGGCACGCTCGCGCTCTACGAGAAGGACCCCGGGCGCATCGTGCCCATGCTGCGCCCGTACCGGACGCGCGAGGACATGGGCACGTGGTGGGACGATCCAACGGTGATCCCGTATCTCGAGGAGCGGCTCAAGCGGCGGGTGCACCGGGGCATCGGCGAGTTCCATCTCCACGCGGACCAGGCCCGGACGCCGGTGATCAAGCGGCTGGCGGCGCTGGCCGCGCGCGACAACCTCGTGCTCCACGCCCACTCGGACGAGGCCGCCATCATCGAGCTGTTCAAGCTGGAGCCGCGGCTGCGCATCATCTGGGCTCACGCGGGGATGTCCTCCGGGCCCCGGGAGGTGGGGGCGCTCATGGACCGCTACCCGACGCTCTGGGCCGATCTCTCCATCCGCAACGAGGACGTCGCGCCCGGCGGCGGGCTGGATCCCGAGTGGCGCGCCCTCCTCGTCCGCCACGCGGACCGCTTCCTCGTCGGCACGGATACGTGGACCACATCGCGGTGGGACGCGCTCGCGGACTCCATCGCCCAGGTACGGGTCTACCTGAGCCAGCTTCCTCCCGACGTCGCCGACAAGATCGCCTTCAGGAACGCGCAGCGCCTGTTCCCGTAGCCCTCTACCCCATCCCGCTCCGAAAGGAACCGATCCGCCGAAACCACATGTAGCGGTTCTCAACCGATTCCACTACCTCCGCCGGGGCCTCAACCCCGTCTGGCCCAAAGCTTGCCGGGGAGCGCGAGTCTCCCGTATGCTGGCGAGTACCCCTCATGACCAACCGCCGAGACCCGCTGGCACCCGTGAACCGAGCGGGCCAGGACCCGCTCGGGCATGCGTCTGCCCCGCCGGCGAGCCGAGGCGAGCGCCTCCCGTGGACGTACTTCCTCATCTTCCTCGTCGGGACGGCGCTCGTCGTGGCCGCGATGTGGTACCACATCGACACGCAGCGCCAGAGCATCCAGGCCAGGTGGAGGGGGCAGGTCGAGTCCATCGCCAACGATCGGGGGCGGCTGGTCGACAACTGGCTCAATGCCCGCCGCGCCGATGCCGAGGTGCTGGCTGCCTCCCCCATGGTCAAAGCGCTGCTCTCGAGTCCGGGTCGGGCTGACGAGACGACGCTCGCGCGCCACCTCGGCCGGGTGGCGGCTGCCTATGGCTATGCCAGCATCGTGATCTTCGACGTCGGGGGACGCGCGCTCGCCCGATCGAGCGGCGTTGCGGAGCCGGAGGGGGAGCACCCGGGGATCGCCCTCGCCGTCGCCCGGACCAGACTCTCCCGGATGGACCTGACGGAGGAGAGGCCGGGCCGCCGGCTCCTGACGATCGGCGCCCCGGTGTTCGCCGAGCCCGGCGGCGCGTCGGCCGCCGTGCTGGGGGTTGTCGTGCTCCGGATGAACCCCGAGACCGGCCTGTTCCGGCTCTTCACGGAGGAGACATCGCCCCGCAGCGACGAGACGCTGCTCTTCCGGCTCGACTCCCGCAGGGCGAGCTACCTGTCGCCTTTCCGTTACGGGGCGGCCGGCTGGGCGGCCCATAACCGTTCGCTCGAAGCGCTCCAGGAGCTGGCGAGCCGTTCCACCGACGGTCGGAGCGTCTTCGGGGAGCTGACAGATTACCGGGCGGTGCCCGTCTTCGCGGCCGTCCGTCCGATCCCGCTGACCGGCTGGGGCCTGGCGCTCAAGGTCGACCGGGACGAGGTCATGGCCGAGTTCCATCGCACCGGCCAGCTGACGGGGGCGGCGGGGGCCTTCCTGCTCCTGGCCCTCGCCGGGCTCCTGATCAGCATCTGGCGCCAGCAGCAGCGCGCGCGGCTGCTGAGCGCGCAGATGGAGCAGGAACGCGCGATCTCCAACCTGAGGGGCTATGCGGAGAAGATCGTCGCCAGCGTGCCCTCCGGCCTCCTCCTCTTGTCGGCCGACCTCGTCATCCTCTCGGTCAACCCGTCCTTCCTCGAGTCCTTCCGCCTTCGCGAGGAAGACGTCCTCGGTCACCCGCTCCAGGACGTGACCCGCGCCGAGTCGCTGATCCGGCGCGCCCAGGAGGTGCTGCAGAGCGGCGTCGCCCAGCGTGACATCATCTTCGATCTGTACTTGACCCCCCGTCACGAGACGCGCCCGGTGCTCATCACGATGACCGGGATCCGCATGGCGGGCGAGGAGCCCGCGCGGCTGCTCCTGATCGTCCAGGACCTCAGCGAAGAGGAGCGGTTGCAGGCGGCGCGGCGGGCCTCGGAGGAGCGCTTTCGTGACCTGGTCCAGGGCCTCGACGCCATCGTGTGGGAGGCCGACGCCGCCACGCTCAGGTTTTCCTTCGTCAGCCAGCGGGCCGAGACCGTCCTGAGCTACCCGGTGGGGCGCTGGCTCGGGACCGCCGACTTCTTCGTCAGCCGCATCCACCCCGACGACCGGGCGCGGGCGATGCGGGTGTGCCGCGAGGCCATCGCCAAGGGCGTGGACCACGAGTTCGAGTACCGGGCGCTGAGCGCCGACGGCCGCGAGGTCTGGCTGCGTGACATCGTGCACGTCCTGTCCAGCGGCGCGGGGCAGCCCGCCCAGCTTCGCGGCCTGACGGTCGACCTCACCGAGCGCAAGCGCGCGGAGGAGGCGCTGCGCCAGGCCGAGGACCAGCTCCGCCAGGCGCAGAAGATGGACGCCGTCGGAAAGCTCGCGGGCGGCATCGCCCACGACTTCAACAACCTGCTCATGGTCATCCGGGGCGACGCCGACCTCATCCTGCGGCGGCTCGAACCCGGCAACCCGATGCGCCAGAATGCCGAAGGGATCCGCGAGGCTTCCGATCAGGCCGCGACCCTCACGCGCCAGCTCCTGGCCTTCAGCCGCAAGCAGGTGCTGGCGCCCTCGGTCGTCGACCTCAACACGGTGGTCGGCGGGATCCAGCAGATGCTCCGGCGCCTCATCGGCGAGACCATCAACCTGGTCACGGTGACGGCCCCCGACCTCGGCCGCGTCAAGGCCGACCCGGGGCAGCTCGAGCAGATGATCATCAACTTTGCGGTCAACGCGCGGGACGCCATGCCCGACGGCGGGCGGCTGACCATCGCGACGTCGAACGTGGAGGTGGACGCGGGCACGGCGCTCCAGCGCGGGGTCGCGCCGGGCCCGTACGTGATGCTCGAGGTGAGCGACACCGGTGTCGGCATGGACACCGAGACCCAGAGCCATCTCTTCGAGCCGTTCTTCACGACCAAGGACCAGGGCAAGGGGACCGGGCTGGGTCTGTCCACGGTATACGGCATCGTGAACCAGAGCGGCGGCCACATCTGGGTGCAGACCGAGCCGGGAAAGGGCACCGCGTTCCGCGTGTACCTGCCGCGGGTCGAACGGCCCGCGGAGACGCCCGCCCGGGCGATGCCGGCGCACCAGGAGAACGCGGCCGTAGCCGCCCCGTCCGAGCCGGCTCGCACGCTCTTCCGGAGCGAGGAGGCGATCGCGTCTCGGCGACAGACCATCCTGCTCGTGGAAGACGCCAAGCGCGTGCGCGAGGTGGTGCGGGAAATCCTGGAAATGAGCGGCTACGAGGTGCTCGAGGCGCGGCACGGGGCGGAGGCCCTCCAGATCAGCGGCCGGCACCACGGACCCATTCTCCTGATGGTCACGGACGTGGTGATGCCGGAGATGAGCGGGCGCGAGCTGGCCCAGCGCCTGGCGCCGCTCCGCCCCCACATGCGGGTGCTGTACATGTCCGGGTACACGGACGATGCCATCGTGAAACACGGGGTGCTCGACGCCGGCATCGCGTTCATCGCCAAGCCGTTCACTCCCGACGCCCTCGCCGCCAAGGTGCGGGAAGTCCTGGATTCGGCCCCAAGGAGCCGGAGCGCCGCCCCCCCCGATGCGGGCGCCCAGGTCGTCGAAGGTCCGGAGGAAGTCAGCCCGCGGTCCCGCGCCTGAACAGCGCCCCATGATTTCGGGTGACTGCCCCCGATCCGCTTCGTCATGGACGGCGAGGGGCTGCCGGTGGTCCAAGGAACGGGCCGTGACGGTGCGGCGATCGAGCGCCAGCCGGCGCGCGGTCTCGAGGTAGCTTCCGGTCTGGGCATAGACCAGCGTGCAGTAGCCCCGCACGAGCTCGTCCGCGGTCAGTGAACCGGCCAGGAACGCGTCGGCCAGCCCGGCCCGCGGAGTGGCGGGCTCCGCCCGCGGCGGGTGATAGGTCCCGCGGACCATCACGTTGCGGATGCACTGCTCGAGCTCCCGCACGTTGCCGGGCCACGGGTAGCCGGGCCCCAGGCGCTCGCGGATCCACCGCTCGGTCGCCGCCGCCAGCGCCTCGGCCTCGGCCTCCCCCGCGATACGGGCCGCGAGGAAACGGAGCAGTGCTGGAAGCTCGCCGGGGGCGTCGCGGAGGATGGCCGCCAGCGACGGTGTCTCGATGACGTCAGCGCAGAGGCGGTAGTAGAGGTCGGGCCGGAAGCGACCGGCCGCCATCTCGGCGGCGAGGTCGCGGTTGGTGGCCGCCACGATCTTGCCCTGGAAGCGCCGCTCCTGGGTGTCGCCGACCCGCTGAAACGTGCGGGTCTGGAGCACGCGCAGCAGCTTGACCTGGATGGAGGCGTCCACCTCGGCGATCTCGTCGAGGAACACGGTGCCGAGCAGCGGGCAGACCTCGAGCCACCCTGGACGGTCGCCGACGGCGCCGGTGAAGGCGCCCCGGCGGTGGCCGAAGAGCTCGGACTCGATCAGCGTCGAGGAAAGAGCCGACAGATTGAGCGCGAAGACGCCCTCGCGGAAGTCCTCCGCGAAGCGCTGGCCCGCGCCCTGGAAGGGGATATGACGCGACAGCCCGATCGCCCGCGCCACCAGCTCCTTGCCGGAGCCCGTCGGCCCCACGATGAGCGTCGGCACATCGTGCATCCGCTGCCAGAGGCCGCGGCGGTAGCGCCGCATGTCGTGGGTGAAGATCGCCTGCCAGACGGCCGCCCGCAGCCGCGCGGCGGGAAGGGACCCGCCGAGGATGTTCTGCATGGTGAAGTGAAAGGCGCGGCGCACCTGGAAGAAGAAGGCGATGAGCTGGGCGGGATCGGGCGGGGCGGCCGGAGCCAGCGCCGGCAGCTCGAAATGCTGGCGGACCTCTCGGGCGAACCGCGGGAACCACTCGACCCGCGCCGCCGGCCCCGCGTCCACGGTGAGCTCGTAGAGCAGGGCCTCGACGCGGGCGTAGAGGTGGTAGGTCGCCACCTCCTCGTAGAGCGTGGCGTCGGCGCCGGGGTCGGCACCCGCGGCGAGCCGTTCGCGGAGCGTGCCGACGAGCGCCCCCACGCGCTCGGCGATGCGCTGCACGTTCCGGTTGGTGTCCAGCGGGACCGGCCGCGCGTGCCAGACCGGTCCGGTCTCGATGAAGGCGTCGCCGAGGGCCTTCTTCTCGGCGACGATCCGCTCCGGCAGGAAGGGGTTGGCGAGCGCCAGCTCCGAGACCGCCCGGGAGAAGGTTCGCTCCTCGTCGCTCATGAAGCGCATCGTGGTGCCTCCCTAGATTGCTCGCCTCGGACGCACGGGGCCCAGCCCGTGGCCGTCCTGCGGCTCGCACAACCTCTCCGCGGCCGCGCGGTCGGCATCACCGCGAGGCGAGTCTCGCGAGCTGTCGATCGTGCAACCGCCCGAGCACGAGCTGAGCCGCGACGGCGCCGATCAGCGCCGAGAACATGTCGGCCTGGGTATCCCACGGGTCGCCTTGAGTGCCCAGGAAGCGGCTGGCGCCCTCGCCCATCGCGAGGGCGGCCCACCACTCGACGAGCTCGTAGAACGCGCTGACGGCGAGGCAGACCGAGGTCACGAGGAAGAACAGCCAGCCTCCGCGCGAGAGCACCGCGCGCCGGAGGAGGACCTCGCGGGCGAGGAGGGCGGGGACGAATCCCTGGGCCAGGTGGCCGATGCGGTCGTAGTCGTTGCGCGCGAGCCCGAGCGCGCGCTGCATCCAGAACCCGAGCGGGACCTCGGCGTAGCTGTAGTGCGCGCCGACGATCAGGATCACGGCGTGCGCGAAGAGGAGGCGGTAGAGCAGCGGCGTGAGCGGGAACCGGGTGTACGTCCCGACGAGGATCGGGATGCCGACGAGCACGGGCGCCGCCTCCATGAGCCAGGTCGGCCGATCCCGGGGCTGTAAGCCTGAGAGCGCCAGCAACGCGAGGCTCGTCAGCAGCAGGATCATGGGCTCCCGACCAGATCGCGTCATCGTTGCGCCTCACCCCCCTTGGACGAACGCACCGCGCGCGTGAACTGCCGCCCCATCGCGGCTGCGCCCGGCACCCTCGCGCGTCCCTCTCGATGCCGTGCGCCTGGCGGAGTCTCAGAATGTACATCGTCTGTTCATTTCATGTCCAGCCCCCTGACGCTGCGGGGAGAAGGAGCAGATCGAGGCTCGGGGGGCCCTTGTCACCGGCGCGTTGCTGCCCGATGATCGAGGCCCATGCTTGCACGCACCATGAGCTACCGCATCATCCGCGCCTTCGCCCGGCTGCTGCTGGGCCTCTTCTACCGGCGGATCGAGGTGGTCGGCAGCGAGCACATCCCGGCCCGGGGACCGGTCATCATCACTGCGAACCACCACAACTCGCTGGTGGACCCGATGCTCGTCATGACGGCTGTCCCCCGCCCGCTCGTGATCCTGGCGGCCGCTCCGCTGTTCCGCAACCCGCTGATCGGTCCCTTCCTGCGACTGGTCGGCGCGCTCCCGGTCCTGCGCCGTCAGGAGGGCGTCGGCGACCCCGCCCGGAACGACGCGATGTTCGGCGCGGTCGCGGCGTCGCTTCGACGCGGCGGGGCCGTGCTGCTCTTCCCCGAGGGTCGGACCCAGCCCGAGCCCGTGCTCCTGCCGTTACGCACGGGGGCCGCGCGGATGCTGCTCGGCGCCGCGACCGAGGAACTGCCCGTCACCCTGCTGCCCCTCGGACTGGTCTTCCACGAGCCCGGCACCTTCCGGACGGGCTGGGCTCTCGTGCTCGTGGGTCCGCCGGTGCGGGCCGACGACTGCGTGACGCTCTACCGCAGCGAGCCGGAGCGGGCGGTTCGCGAGCTGACCGAGCGGCTGACCGAGGCGCTGGGCCGACAGATCATCGAGGCCGATGACCGCGAGACGCTCAGGCTCCTGCGCGTGGCGGAAACGCTCTGGCGCGGCGAGGCGCCCGCCTCGGCCACGGAAGAGGCCGCGCGGGTCGCGGGAATCCAGCAAGTGGCGCGGGCCTACCGGCGCCTCCAGCCGCGCGCTCCCGAGCGGCTGGCGGCATTGCGCCTGCGCGTCGAGACCTACAGCAAGGACCTGGAGCTCATCGGCGCCACGGAGCGCGACCTGTCCGGATCGTATCCGCCGGGCGTCGTCTTCCGCTGGGCCGTCCGCGAGGGACTCTCGCTCCTCCTCGGTTTCCCACTGGCGCTCTGCGGGATGCTCTTGCACGCGGTCCCGTACGGGCTGACGGCGGGCGCGGTCCGCGCGATCCGCCGCTCCGCCGAGGAGGAGGCCACCGACAAGATCGTCGCTGGGATCGTCTTCTATCCGCTCTGCTGGAGCGCGGAGGGCTGGGCGGCGTGGACGCTGGGCGGGGGCTGGGCCCTGGCGGCGCTGCTCGCGGCGCTCCTGCCGACCGGCTTCTTCGCTCTCGGCTGGCAAGAGCGCCTGCGTCGCGTCGCCCGCGAGACGCGGGCCTTCGCGCGCTTCCTGGTCGACCGCGACCTACGCCAGCGGCTGACCGCGCGCCGGCAAGCGCTGGTGGAGGAACTCACCGCCCTCGCGAGCCTCGCCGAAACTGTCGACGCGTCGCCGGACCCGCGCCGGGGCTGAGCGCGTGACTCTTGCGGGAAGCGTGCGGTCCGCTCGCGCGGCCCTGGGCGTCCTCACCGGCCTGAACGTCCTGAACTACGCCGACCGATACGTCGGAGCGGCCATGATGCCGCTGATCCTGTCGAGCCTGGCCCTGTCCGACGCCGAAGGGGGACTGCTCCAGTCCGCCTTCATCCTCAGCTACTCGCTCGTCTCGCCCCTGGCAGGGTGGATGGGCGACCGATGGGCGCGGCTCCGACTCGCGGCGGCCGGCGTGCTCGTGTGGAGCGTGGCCACCGTCGCCTCGGGGCTGGCGCCGAGCTACGCGGCGCTCCTGCTCGCGCGCACGGTGATCGGCGTGGGAGAGGCGAGCTATGCGGTCGTGACGCCGTCGTTGCTCTCGGATCTCTATCCGCCGGAGCGACGCGCCCGCGTGTTCGCCATCTTCTACGCGGCCATCCCGGCCGGCACCGCGCTCGGCTATGCGCTGGGCGGCACGATCGGAAGCGCGTTCGGATGGCGGACGGCATTCTTCGCTGCCGGGATACCCGGCGCGGTGCTGGCGCTCACGCTCCTGTGCCTCGCCGAGCCGAAGCGCGGCGCCAGCGACGGCGCGGACACGGGGCCGGCGACGCCACTGGGGCTGGGTCCGTCACTCCGAGCGCTCTGCGCGCGGCGGAGCTACCTCTTCAACACGGCCGCGCAGGTGCTCTACACCTTCGCGATGGGAGGACTCGCGACCTGGATGCCGACCTACTATGTCCGCGAGCGGGAGCTGACGCTAGGGACCGCGTCGACCACGTTCGGGCTCCTGCTGCTGATCGCGGGCTTCGCCGGCACCGTCCTCGGCGGCCAGCTCACCGACCGGCTCGCCTCGCGGCTCCGTGGCGCCCAGTTCGCCATCTCCGGCTGGGGCCTCGTGCTCTCGCTCCTCTTCACGGCGGGCGCCGTGCTCGCCCCGGCGCCGGCGATCTTCTGGCCGTGCACGTTCGTGACGCTCTTGCTCCTCTTCCTCAATATCGGGCCACTCAATGCCGCGATGGCCAATGTGCTCCCACCCGACCTCCGGGCGCGGGGCTTCGCCTTGACCACGATGGCCATCCACCTCCTGGGTGATGCGGCCTCGCCCTGGCTCATCGGTGTCGTGTCGGACTATGTGGGACTGACCGCTCCCATCCTCGCCGCGGGATTTCTGCTCGGGATCGCGGGCGTCCTGCTCCTGATGGGACGGGGGGCGCTCGAGCGGGACGCAGGTCGCTGAAAAGGGCCCATCTGCAACGTTCTATCGGAGGGGGCCTCGACGGCCCCCTCCGAAACCTCCCCCCGTTCGGGGCGCGGGCAAAGCCCGCGCTCGAAGCGGAACATTCAACGCCGTGCCGTGCGATTTCCGATCCTGTGCTCGTCCCCCGACGTGTGAGTGTTCCACTTCCGAGCGCCGGCTTTGCCGGCGCAACGAATCCTGGGGGGAGGTCGCAGCTGGACCCTTTTGAGCGACCTGCGGGGTTTTCAGCGTCACACTGGAATTTCTTTTGACGGATTCTGTCAGCGAGACGCCCCTGAAGAAACTTCCCCGGATCGGTGAGCCGTTGGCGTTCAGGCTCACCCAACAGCAATCCGGACAAGCACTTAGCCCGGGCGGGCGCGTCTCGACCGCGGAGCCGGAGAGCCCAGGCACTGTTCTTGCTCCATCCAGGCCAGGTCAGCATGTGCGCTGGCCTCACGAGGTCAGAGCCCCGAGTCATCGGCTCGGGCTGCCGGGAGGGGGTTGATGGGCGACAGCTATCCGAGCGTGCTGTGCGTGGACGACGATCCAGAAGTGCTGGAGCAGCTGAAGGAACACTTCACGCTTCAGGGCTTCATCGTGCTGACCGCGAGCAACGGGGTCGAGGCATGTCTGCAGGTCAAGCGCTGGGCGCCGAAGGCCGTCATCCTCGATCTCCTCATCCCGCGGCTCGGTGGCATCGGGACCCTCAGTCGGATCCGGACGTTCAATCCGACCATCCCGGTGATCCTGGTGAGCGACACGCCCGGAGCGCTGGACCTGGTCACCGAAGCCGGGCTCAGCGTGACGGGGGCCTTCGCGAAGCCGCTGGACGTCGCGGCGATCTCCGAGGCTCTGGCCGGCATCGGCGTCACGGCGCCGGCGGCGCTGGCCCCTGCGCCCAGCGGCCCGCGCCGCCATCAGGCCCGCGCACGCGTCCTGCTGGTGGACGACGAGCCCCAGTTCAGGGAGATGCTCGCGGAATACCTCGGGGGCAAGGGCTTCGAGGTGCTCGAAGCGAGCAGCGGAGAAGAGGCGCTCCCCCAGGTGCCGAGCGCGCAGCCGGACATCGTTCTGCTGGACCTGATGATGAACGGCATCGGCGGGCTCGAGACGCTGCGCCGGATCAAGATCATACGACCGGAGACCTGTGTGGTCATGGTCACCGCCGAGGACGACCTGGACGTGGCCCGCTCGGCCCTCGCCGCGGGCGCCGCCGACTACGTGACCAAGCCCTTCACCTTCGAGTACCTGGACGCGGTGCTCCACATCCACGTGCCGGCCGACCAGACAGATCAGCCGGCCTCGGAGCAGAGCCGCTCGGCCCCCTTCGAGGCTCCCCCCAAACCCCCGACGCCGGCAGAGCCTGCGCTCGGCTCGACGTAAACTCCGGCGGGGGCTCGGCCCCGGGCCGGGGCAAGCCCAGGAAGGTCGAGGGAATGGCAGGAAGGTCCCAGTGGCTGTCGTTTCACTTTCGCGAACTCGCCGGCGCTTCCTCCGCGGACCTGCTGCTCAGCTTCGTGGCCTGAACGATTCCAGCAGGCGTTCGACCGCCTCCTCGCCCGAGCGCACGCAATCGGCGATGCCGACGCCGCGGTAGGCGCCGCCCACGAGGGCGAGACCCGGATGGCCCCGCACGCACTGCTCGACGGCCTCCACACGAGCCAGGTGGCCGACATGGTACTGGGGCATGGCCTTCGGGTAGCGCGCGACGCGGGCGAAGAGCGGCTCCCCGCGCGCCCCCAGGAGCTCCGCGAGCTGGCCACGGGCGGTGGCCGCGAGATGCTCGTCGCTCTGCTCCAGGACCCCTTCGCCCAGCGCGCCGCCGAGGAAGACGCGCAGCAAGACATGGCCCTCGGGCGCGCGGCCCGGGTACTTCACGCTCGAGAAGGTGCAGGCGATGATGGGCCGCCGCTCCACATGCGGCACCACGAAGCCGAAGCCGTCCAGCGGGTGCGCGATGTCGGCGCGGCGGTAGGCGAGGGTCACGGTGGCCGAGGACGCGTAAGGAATCGCCTCGAGCAAGTGGGCGAGCGCGGGATCCAGGTAGCGGACCATCCGCGCGACCTGATACGCCTCGGGCGCGAGGATGACCGCGTCCGCCTCGATCGCGCCGCCGTCGAGGGTGGCCACCTGCCAGCCGGCGCCGCTCCGCATCACGCCGCTGACGCGCTCCTTGAGCCTCACCGCGCCCGGCGGCAGACGGGTGGCCAGCCCGCGGATCAGCTCTTCCATGCCGTCGGCGAAGGTGACGAACAGCGACCAGCGCGCGCCGCTCGAGCCCGACGCGTCGCCCGGCGCGCGACGAGCGGCGCGCCACAGAGCGAGGATCACGCTACGCTCGCGCCGCTCCAGCTCGAGGAACCGCGGCATGGTGGCGGCGAGGGCGAGGTCGTCAGGGTCCGCGGTGTAGATGCCGGCGACCAGCGGCTGAGCGACGCGCTCCAGCGCCTCGCGGCCGAGCCGGCGGCGGACGAAGGCCCCGAGGCTCTCGTCGGGATCGCCGCCGCGCGGCAGCACCAGGTCGAACGCCATCCGGAGCTTTCCGGGCCAGGAGAAGAGCGTCGACGCCAGAAAGGGC
>WNGA01007295.1_pt1 | contig 15411 bp, 13 predicted proteins | sample 5400061 | NCBI WGS metagenome assembly WNGA01 (sample SAMN13153366, study PRJNA577476) | soil metagenome | isolation source: 100 cm soil or saprolite under grassland replicate 2 | place: USA:California | collected 2016-06-15
ATTTCTTCCGGCGATAGAGCCGGGCCAGGAAGGCGTAAAGGGCGAGATTCAACAACGCTTCGTAAACCTGGGTCGGGTGGACGCCGGCGCCGCGGGTGGGATGATCCTTTGGAAAATGAATCGCCCACGGCAGATCACACGCGCGGCCGTAGCAACAGCCGTTCATCAAACAACCAATGCGTCCAAAGGCGTGGCCCAAGGCGATGCTGGGCGCGAGGATATCGGCGATTTTCCAAACCGGCAATCGCTGGATCCGGACATAGAGCAGGCAGGCGAGCGAGGCGCCAATCAGCCCGCCGTAGAAAACCAGGCCGCCGCCGCGAATGTTGAAAATCTCCCAGAGCGGTTTGCCGGCAAAATCTTCGCGCCAATAGGAAATGACATAAAGGCCGCGCGCGCCGAGGATGGTGCCGAGAATCAGCCACGGGCCGAGGTCCACAATGGTTTCCCCGCGAATCCCGCCGAGCAACGCGCGCCGGCTGGCCGTCCAGAGTCCGGCCAGGAAACCGAAGGCAACGAGCACGCCATACCAGTAGATGTTGAAGTCCCCGAGATGAAACGCAATCTTGTGCACGCGGCTGGCAAGTTAGGGGTCGCGATTTGAAAATTCAAATGGCAAATGCCGCCGCTTCCGGCCTCCGCTTTTCTGTTTTCTATTGCCCCGCGTTGGTCAGGTTCGGGGCGCCTTGCGGCAGCGGCGGCGAACCTGCCTTTTGCTTCAGCCGCGGTGGAAACGGAGGTTCGCCAAAGCCGGGCGGCAGCGGCGGCAGTTTGGTCACGAGCAGGCGCCAGGTCTGGCGCTCGCCGGGCGACATTTTCTTCCACAGCTCGGCATTTTTGAGGAACTGCGCGCGTTCTCCGGGTGTCATATCGGCGAATTTCTGAAATGAATTGACGCAAACCCAACGTTGCGCCGGCGGCAGTTTTTCAAACGCCTGCAAGGTCTTCTCCATTTCGCTTCGCTCGGCGTCGGAGAGCGCGCTGAGCGTTTTTTCCTTTTCCTTCGACGACAATTCGAAGTACTGCCCGAAGCGATCGAACATGCGCTGGCGGCGGTCCGGCGGCAGCAGTTGCCAGGAGGCCAGTTGCTTTTCCAGCTTCTCGGGCAGCGGCGGTGAAATGTCGTTCGGGATATTGTTGCGTTGCGACGGAGGAGTGGACAGATAACGAGTCGCCCAATCGTTTTCCAGCAATTCCTTTTGAGTTTGGCGGGGCAACGTGTCCCATCGTTGCAAGCGCTCCGCGATCAGTTTCTGGAATTCGTCCGGTATGGCGGCCACCAGCGCGGCGCGGTTTGTCGGCGCGATTTGCATCAAGGGACGCAGATACCAGTGCAGTTCGGTGGTGCGCAAGCGGGTTTCGCGCTCCTCTGGGGGCAACGCGGCATACTCGCGCAGCTTGGCCTCGATGGTTTTTCGATTTGACTCGGGCGTTCCCGCCAGGGCCTGGTCCCTCTGCGGCGGGCTCATCGCCAGCAATTCGCGGAAATAAGCAATGCGCGACTTCGGCAGTGGCGGCAGCCCGGCACTGGCCACCGCATTGGTGGGGGGCGGCCCTGGACCGCCCTTGGTTGTCGGTTCCGCGACTTCGGCGCCGTATCCGAGGCTCCAGCAGATCAACCCGGCGATGCAAATGGGTGTGCGCATGAGCGGACCGTCATTTCATGGTCACTTCCAGCGCCGTCAGCAACTGTTCGTCCGCCGGCGGCGGCAACCGGTTGATGGCGTCGAAATCTTCCCACGGTTCGACGGGGGGAAGTGATGTGACGTCGGAAACCGTTTCCATATTGTTCGCGATATGGGCCAGCGACACGGCCAACTTCTCGCGGCGAAGAGATTGATATTGCCAATAGCACAAGGCGACGAGGACCGCGGCCAAACTGGCGGCCATCCATCGGGAAACAGGATTGCGCAGAGTCAGCCGGCCGGGAATCGTCGGCGCCCGTGAGCGATGTTGTCGTTCCGCCTGTTCGACCGCTTGAAGGACTTGCGCGGTGAAATTCGTGGCCAGCGGCGCGTCCGGCAACCGATGAAGCAACCGCGCCAACGCCATCTCCTCTTCCCGGATCGCTTTGGCCGATGGGTCTTCCGCGAAGCAGGCGAGCAGTTGCGCCTCTTCGTCGGCAGTGAGGGGCCGTCGCATCGCGGTTTCCAGTAATCGGTTGAAGTCAGCGTTTTTCATTTCCGGTTGTTTCATTCCAAAACCGCAGCGCGGTCAAAGTTGCTTTCCTTTCCCGGAACTTTTCCAGGCGCCGGTTCGCAAATACGGCTTCAACTTTTGCTTCAAGGCCTCCCGCCCGCGGTGGATGAGCGACTTGGTGGCGGAAAGGGAACAGCCGAGCACCCGGGCGATGTCGTCGTAGGAAAGTTCATCCTGGCGGCACAGCAAAATGGCGAGGCGCTGGTTGGCCGGCAGTTCGGAGAGCGCCTGCTGGATTTTTTGCTCCAGCTCCCCGTGAAGCAGCGCGTCCGGCGGCGAGAACGTTTTGGCGTCTTCCAACGGGTGCAACGGCTGGTCTGGGTATTCGCGATGCGGCGCGTCGAGCGACTCCGCAGGATGGCGCGAGCGACGGCGGATTTCGTTGAGGCACAGATTGCGCGCGATGGTGAAAAGCCAGGTGGTGAATTTCGCCGAGGCTTTGTAGCGGTCGGCCGATTTGTAAACCTGCAGGAAGACGTTTTGCGCGAGGTCTTCGGCCTCCGTCGCGTCGCCCAGCATGCGGTAAAGGAGGTTGGTCACCGGTTGCTTGTATTTATTGACCAGTTCTTCGAACGCCGGCCGGTCGCCCTGCTTGACGCGAAGCATCCGACTGGCATCGGGATCGAGCTCGGCCGCCATGGGTTTGCAGCCTAACAAAAACCGTCGTCGCCACAAGGTTGCGCTGCCAGTTGTGGCAGGCTCTCCACGTTCAAATTCTGATCTTCCGCATCCATTGCTGATTGGCTTCCCAATACGTGCGCTTGAACCTTCACAATCGATTGGCCCGCCGCGTGGCGCGTAGAAATTTCCTCTGCGTGAACCAACCCCGGCCGCAGCGCAGAGAAATCCAGCCGGCAAACTCACCTCCGGTTGGCCCGAACGCGTCGGCGTGCGGACATTCCGGACCGCAAATTACTTCCCCGCATTCGCGACACCGATCACGCCGCAGGCGATGCGGCCACCGGCGTTGCCCACCGGCTGACTGCCGTCGTCCGCCTTGGCGTGCACGATGACGCCGCGGCCGATGATGGGATTCTTCATTCCGGCAACCGTGACGTTTTTCACCGTGATTTCGTAGTGCGCTTTGCCGTCGTTGTCCGCCTGGAGATTTCCCAGATCGCCCGCGTGCCGTTGTTCCGTCTCCGGGAGTCCATGCTGATGGCCTTCGGGATTGTAGTGACCCCCCGCGCTCATGCCATCGGAAGAGGTGGCATCGCCGAACTGATGAATGTGAAACGCGTGTTTCTGGCCCGGGGTCAACCCTTCGATGTCGGCCACGACTTTCACCGAGTCGCCCTCCTGCGTGAAGCGCACGGTGCCGTGGCATTTGTTGCCGGCGGTCGCGTGCAACACGGCGACGGCCTGTTTTACGGCGGCCCAGGCTTCGCCGTGAGCCTTGTCGTCGTGCTCGGCCCCGCGCACGGATGAGGTGGAACAGAAGGTGGAAACGGCCGCGATGACTGCGAGTGTTTTGAGTGATTTCATAGCTTTGTTCTTTTGATCGTCGGTTTCGTTTGAGTCAACTCTGTTTCGCTGCGACGGAAAGCACGAATGAACACGAATGGACACGAATCCATCGCCCGCCACGGACGCCAAGGGACACCCGGACTTTCGCGTTTTTCAGTGTTTGGGAGGCGCCAGATCGATTCGCCCCGATTTCCATTCGTGTCCATTCGTGGTTGAATTCACAACCCACCCGGTTACGCAAGGTCATACGTCCACGGCTTGCGCTGTTCCCGCGCGAGCCATTGGCTGGCTTCCGGGTCGTTGACGAATTGTTCCTTGCCGGCGTCCCAATTCAGTTTTCGCCCCAGCCGGATAGAAATGACGCCGAGATGGCAGACAGAGACCGAGCGATGGCCGATTTCCGCGTCGCAAATCGGAGGTTTGCGCGACCGGATGCAATCGAAGAAATTGCCCATGTGATTGTCGCTGACGTAGAGGCGGCCGGCCTTGACGGTCAGCGGTTCGGTGAGCAACGCCGGGTTGCTGGCTTCAATCTTGCCGCGCGTGACGAAAATCCAGCCGTCGGCGCCCTCAAATCTCACGCCATGCGGCATCTCGCCCGGCTTCGGCGTGCCGCGGACCGAGCCGTCGGGGCCGTTGCCCGCGGTGCTCTGGCAGGTGTGCGTGACGCCGTTGGCATAAGTGTATTCGACGCGGTATTCCGCGGAGGCCGTGAAGCCGCCGGCAATCATCTCCACCAGCGGTTTGCCTTCGACGGTCGTCGGGCCGCTGCGTTCGAGACCGAGTCCCCACAGGGCAATGTCATTATGGTGGGCGCCCCAGTCCGTCATCGTGCCGCCGGAATAGTCCCACCAGTAGCGAAACGATCCGTGGCAACGCTCGCGGACGTAGGGCACGGACGGGGTCTGGCCCTGCCAGAAATCCCAGTCGAGTTCGGGCGGCACCGGCTCGGGACTGAACGGGCCCCGGCGCGGCCCGGCCGGGAGCGAGGTGATGACGTGCCGGAGTTTGCCCAGGCGGCCGTTGCGGACCAGTTCGCAGGCGAACCGAAACCGCGCGTCGCTCCGCTGCTGGCTGCCGGTTTGAAGAATGCGCCTGGTTTCGCGCGCCACAGCGACGAGCCGTTTGCCTTCGTCGATCGTCAGGGTGAGCGGTTTCTCGCTGTAAACATCTTTGCCCGCTTTCATCGCGGCGAGGTTGACGAGCGTGTGCCAATGGTCGGGGGTGCCGTTGATAATGGCGTGAATATCGTCGCGTTCGAGCAGCAGGCGGAAATCCTTATAGACTTTCGCGCCTCCGAACTGTTTCGACGCCTCCTGGGCGTGCTTGTTGTCCACGTCGCACACGGCGGCGACGGTGGCGAAGTGGGCGGCGAGCGTCGTGTCGTAACGGCCCTGCCCGCCGCAGCCGATCAACGCCATGTTCGGTTTGTCATTGGGAGAAAGCGGTTTCGTCGTCGCGGCGTGGCTGCGGGATTCTTCGATGAACCACGCCGGCAAGGCCGAACCGGCGGCGACGGCCGCGGACGCTCGGAGAAAGCGGCGGCGCGAGATGTTGAACTGGCGAGTCTTCATGGGCAGCCGACCGGTCGAATTCATTTTTCCGGCTTGTTCCCCGCCTTTTCCCAGGCATTGAAACCACCTTCAAGATTGTAGAGTCTCGGAAACTTGAGCGTGTTCATCCGGTCGCACGCCTTGGCGCTGCGCACACCGGCGGCGCAGTGCACCAGGTAAGTCTTGCTCTTGTCGAGTTTTGAGATTTTTTCCTGAAAATCCGCCGCCTTAACGTCGATGTTGATTGCGCCAGGCATGTGGCCCGCTGCAAACTCTGTCGGAGTGCGCACGTCCAGCACCACATTCTTCTTGTCCGCGCGGAGTTTCTCGAACTCGGCGACATCGACGTTTTTGAACGGTTTCGCCTCCTTCTTCTCCGCACCAGGTTTCTGATCGTTTTTCCCATCCGCGGCGGGCGCGACACTGGCAGCGCCCAAACTCAAGAGGCCGGCGAGAACCACGAGCACGGTATTGTTTGGCTTCATAGCTTTGTCTTTCGCAATTTGAATTGTGGAACGAATCGGCTTTGCCGCAATTCAAATACACCGAAACGCCGGCGTTGGCGACAATTTTAGGTGAGGTTATCCGGGAGCGGAACAATAACCACGCTCGTGCATCTCACCAGCGGTGTCTGAATACGACACTGCTTAAGGATGGGCTTGTATCATCCAGCTCGGGTGAGCGGAGGGCGGGTTTCGGTGGCGACCTGTGTGCGCGCTGAGGCCCGCCAGTATTCACGCTGCGTTGCGAAACGATTTATCAGGAGGGATCCAGTGCTCCTTTCATCAGGCGGGCGCCCGCCTGATGGGAACTGACGAGCGCTTCCTGGTGGAGGGGAGCACTGGGTAAAACGCGAATCCTGCGCCGCCGGCAAATCTCTCGTCCGCCGGCGATCCCGCCTGCACGTTGTGTTGAACAGGCAGAAATGGCTTGAAATCGCGCGGACGAGCGAATCAGATTCGGCCATGAAACCTGGCGTCCTTTCCTGTCTTTCAGCTTTGTTGCTCGCGCCCACCGGGTGCCGTCAATTTTCCGGCGAATCCGGCTTCGTTCCGCTCTTTCCAACCGACGGCGTGCCGCCCGGCTGGACGGTGCGCGCCTGGGATGACGTGCGCAACCCGGCGCAGGGTAATCCGGTCTGGAAGGTCGAAAAAGGGGTATTGCAGGGCGGCGAACCGCGGGGGAGCTGGCTGCTGAGCGAAAAGGAGTACGGCGACTTCGAACTCGAATTTGAATTCAAACTCGGTGAGACCGGCAACAGCGGTTGCGGGTTGCGCGCCCCGTTGTATGGGGACCCGGCCTTCGACGGCATGGAACTGCAGATGGCCGATTTTCGGTACAATCCGAGCGCCAAAGAATCGGAATTGACCGGCGGCATTTACCGGGCGATCGCCCCGACCCGGCAGGTTTACAAGCCGACCGAGTGGAACCATTACCAGGTCACGCTCAAAGGAGCGCGCCTGAAAGTGGCGCTCAACGGCGACACGATCCAGGACCTGAACCTCAATGAGCAAAACCAGACGGTCAAACGCCATAATGGCAGCCCGGCCCCGCCCGTGCAGGACCGCCCGCGCAAAGGCCACCTCGGGTTCCAGGAACTCAGTCGCGGCGGCAGCCACGTGGAGATTCGTAATGCGCGAATCAAGGTGCTGGATTGAAGAGAATGGCGCCGCGCAGTTGATTCCCACGGCGGCGTAAAGGCAGAGCAACCTGAAGGTTGAACTCCAACCGGACGGCGATTACCGAGAGTTGGAGTTCACGCTTTAGCGTGCCGAGGCCAAGGGCAACAAAGTCCATCGCCCAAAGCAACGAAGTTATCTTTTGCGCTTGGGAGACTTTTCCGCCGCGGCGCGGCAGGCGTCGGCCGCCAACGCCAGGTGTTCGAGAAATTTTTCCCGCTCGTTTTCCGGCAACACACCGAGCACTTCGGTCTGCAAGGCGATGGCGACCTGGCGCGCCTTCTGATACTTGCGTTTGCCTTCGGCCTTCAGATGCAGCCGGTGCGCGCGGCGGTCTTTTTCGTGCGCGCGCCGTTCCAGCAAGCCGGACTTCTCCATCCGCTCCAACAGGGACGCCACGGTGTTGGGGTCGCTGCTCATCTGTTCGGTCAGTTCGCTTTGGGTGATGCCCGCAAATTCCAGCAGGGTGCGCATGACGGTGAACTGGTCCGGCGTGATGCCCAGATGCGCAATGCGGCGGCGAAAGGCCTGGTTCAATCCATACCAGGCGTGGCGCAACAGGATGGGCAGGCGCCGGCGGCCGGGCGCGTCGATGGGCAGCGCGTCGGCCGGACGGGGTGGGGAAGCGGCGGTCATGACCCAGGGCGACGGCGGGCTTGAAAATTATACGTATAGGTATTATTTACGGTTGCAAACGTTCCAGTGGTGTAGAATAGTCGCCGCCGTCGAGGAAAGAAATTTGTTTTATTTTTTCAGCGCAGACGTTGAACTTTACGACCGGCACACATGAAAACTTCACACTCGTCTGTCGTCGGCGTTTTAACCCTGGTGGCGGCCTGCCAATTCGCCGCCGTTTCCGCCTCGCACGCCGCGCCGGTGCAGGGCTGGCTGGCCTGGCGCGGGCCGAAGCAAAACGGCACGTCCAACGAGAAAGGTCTGCCGGACCGGATCGACGTGAACCAGGCGTTATGGACGGCCGACCTGCCCGGCCAATCCACGCCGGTCATCGCAAATGGCAAGCTCTACATCGTGGGCTATGTCGGCGACGGCCCGGAGTTGCAGGAGGTGATCGGCTGTTTCGACGCCGACACCGGCAAACCGATTTGGCAGCACGGTTACAGCGATTTTCTCAGCGACACAATTTATCATCGCTATGCCACGTCGAGCGCGACGATCGACCCTGAAACCGGCAATGTCTATATTCAGGGGACGCAAGGAATCCTGGCGGCGTTTACCGCCGACGGCAAATCGCTCTGGGACATCTCGATGATGGAAGTTTACGGGCGGCTGACCTTTCCGAACGGGCGAACGGCGTCACCTTTGATCGACAAGGACCTCGTCATCACCCGCGGCATCACGGCCAACTGGGGCGCGCACGGCCCCGGCGGCGACCGGTTTTACGCCTTCGACAAGAAGACGGGCGACCTGGTCTGGGCATCGGCTCCCGGCGACCGGCCGACCGACAATTCATTCTCGCTTCCAGTCCTGGCCTGGCTCGATGGCCGGCGCGTGTTCTACGCTTCGACCGGCGATGGCAGCATCGTCTGCGTGAACGCGCGCACGGGCGATCCGATCTGGCGCATCCCGCTGTTCAAGGCCGGCATCAATTCCTCCGTGCTGGTCCATAACAACGACAAGATCATCGCCATTTACGGCACGCCTTACGAGCCCGGCCAGATGGTGGCGATGAAAATTCCTCACGCGACGCCCACCAACGCGGCTGCCGGGCCGGTCGTGGTGCCCCGGTCGGAGGTCGAACTGTGGAGCAATGAACTGCGCACTTCCACCAGCTCGCCGATTCTGGCGGGGGACGTCGTCTATGTGACCAGCGAAGTTGGCAATCTCGCCGCTATTGACGCGGGCAGCGGCCGGATCCTCTGGAAGCTCAAACTCGGCATCGAACAGCGCAACGCCTGCCCCATCTATGCGGACGGCAAATTGTACGTGCCGATCCTGAACGAGCCGGGCGAGAAGGCGGAAGGCGGCGAGGAAACATCCGGCGGCAGAGGCGCGTTCTACATCGTCAAACCCGGCGCCGGCGGCGGCCAGATTCTTTCGCACGTCGTGCTCGATGGCCGTTGTTTTGGCGTGCCGACCGTTTACAACGGCAAGATTTACGTGCAGACCAGCAAAAAGCTTTATTGCTTCGGCAAAAAGGGAAATAATCCCGGCCTGCCGAAGGACGCGCCCGAAGAAAAATGGCCTGCGCCCGGCCCGGCCGCGCAGTTGCAGATTATTCCTTCGGAAGTGTTGTTGCATCCCGGTCAGAAAGTTTCCTTCCGCGTGCGCGAGTTGGACGCGAACGGGTTGATGGTGGACGAAATCAAAGACCCGACACGAATCAAATGGTCCCATTACATCCCGCCGACGGCCCGAGTGAGGGCTTCGATGAAAGCGGAGTTCAACGAATCGGGACAACTGGTCGCCGCCGCGGACCCGGCGCCTTCGGCCGGCGCGTTTGAAGCAACCCTCGGCAACCTGCGCGGCACCTTCCGCGGCCGGGTCCTGCCCGGCCTGCCGATCAAACAGGACTTCGAATCGTTCCAATTGAGCGAGACAACGACCAACAACGTCGAGCCGCCCACGGCGTTTGCCTATCCGCCCCTGCCCTGGATCGGCGCGCGCTTCAAGTTTGACGTGCGCGACAAGGAGGGCAACAAGGCGCTGGTCAAGACGATCGACAACCGGTTCTTCCAGCGCGCAACCGTGTTCATGGGCGATCCGGCCTTGAAGCATTACACCATCGAGGCCGATGTCATGAGCGATGGCACCCGCCGCAAGATGTCCGACGTGGGCCTGATCAACCAGCGTTATTTGATCGTCCTCAAAGGCAATGCGCAGAAACTGGAAATCAACTCAAATCAGGAGCTGTTCCGATTCGATACGCCGTTTACCTGGTCGCCTCAAGTCTGGTATCATTTGAAGGCGCGAGTCGATGAGTCGCCAAACGGCTCGGGCGTCGTGCGCGCCAAAGCCTGGCCAAAAACCGAGGCGGAGCCGGCGGCCTGGACTTTTGAAGTGGCCCATAAGCACGCGCACCAAAGCGGTTGTCCCGGCCTGTTCGGATTCTCACCGCAGGACATGCGCGTCTATATCGACAATATTCTGGTCACGGCGAATTAACTTCGGTTCTTAATCTTCCTCTTAATCCTAATCTTTTTCTTGAACTCGATCCCATGAACTCGAAACCCGCTCGCTTGGACCCCGAGAAAATCAACGTTTCCCTGCCCATGAACCTCACCCGCCCTTCCGCCTTCGCCAAGCCTACGGCGGACAAGTCGGGCACCCTCTCCCCCTCGGAGGGGGAGAGGGATGGGGTGAGGGGGCCGCTCGCAGATTCAGGGGCGCAATGCGCGCACAAAGTTCGGAGGACTCTCTCCCCGAGGGAGAGGGTCAGGGTGAGGGGAAACGACGCTTGGACAGCCACCGAGTGTCGCCTATCCAAAGGACTCCTCAGTATGAGTAAGATCAAGCTTTTGGCCGGCCTGCTGGGGCTCTTGCCGACCCTCCCCCTTTGCGCCCAGGACTGGCCGCGCTGGGGGGGACCCGATCCGGGTCGCAATATGTATTCGCCCGCCAAAGGTCTGCCCGACCGCGTCGATCCCGGCAAAATGAAACCCGGCACCGAGGAGATCGACATCAAGACCACAAAGAACGTGAAATGGGTCGCCAAACTCGGTTCCCAGGCCTATGGCAACTCGGTCGTCGCGGGCGGAAAAGTTCTCATCGGCACCAACAATGAAAATCCGCGCGACCCGCAACATGCAGGAGACCGCGGCATTCTGATGTGTTTCAGCGAAAAGACCGGCGAGCTTCTCTGGCAACTGGTGGTTCCCAAATTGGTCTCGGGCAAAGTCAATGATTGGGAAGGCATGGGCATCTGTTCTTCACCCTTTGTCGAGGGCAACCGCGTTTACCTGGTGACCAGCCGGTGCGAAGTCATTTGCCTCGACACCGAAGGGATGGCCAACGGCAACGACGGCCCGTTCACGGACGAGGCTCAATACGTCGTCGGCCCGGGCAAACCGAAAGCGAAGATCGGCCCGGACGACGCCGACATCATCTGGGTGTATAACATGATGGATGAATTGGGCGTCTTCCCGCACAATATGTCCAACTGTTCGGTGCTCGTTGTCGATGATCTCGTTTACGCCTGCACCTCGAATGGCCAGGATTGGAGCCACGTCAACGTGCCCTCACCCAACTCACCCAGTTTCATCGCCCTTAATAAAAAGACCGGCGAATTGGCCGGTGAGGACGACGCGCGCATCGGGCCAAGGATTTTTCACGGACAATGGTCCTCGCCCTCGGCCGGCAAGGTGAACGACAAGTGGCAGGTGTTTTTCGGCGGTGGCGACGGCTTCTGCTACGCTTTTGATGCCAGGCCGGTCAAGGAAGCCGACGCCAGCTATCTGAAAACGGTCTGGAAGGTGGATTGCAATCCGCCGGAATACAAAGTCAGGAACGGCAAGCCGATTAAATATCCGGCCGCCGACGGCTATAGCGAGATCATCGCCACACCGGTCTTTTACAAGAACCGCGTCTATGTCGCCACCGGCCAGGACCCCGAACACGAGGATGGCGTCGGCATCCTCACCTGCATCGACGCGACCAAGTCCGGCGACATCACGCAGTCCGGCAAAATCTGGAGCTACGACAAAATTCATCGCAGCATTTCGACCGTATCGATTGACCCGGACACAGGCCTGTTGTTCGTCGGCGATTTCTCCGGGTTCGTGCACTGCCTCGACGCCGAGACCGGCAAACTTTACTGGACGCACGACATGAAGGCGCACATGTGGGGTTCGACGCTCGTCGCCGACGGCAAAGTCTATTGCGGCGATGAAGACGGCGATTTCGTTGTCCTGGCCGCCAGCAAGGAAAAGAAAGTAGTGAGCGAATCCAATTTCGGCGCGCCGGTCTATTCGACGCCGATCATCGCCAACGGCGTGATCTACGTCGCCAGCAACACCCATCTTTACGCGATTTACGACGCCGCGCGCAACGCGCCGAGCAGCGACCGGCCGAAAGTGGACGCGAACAAACCGGGCGGGGAAAAATAAAGTGAAATCGTAGATCGTAGATCGTAATTCGTAAATTCACCTATGTCCGTTGACCCCGCCGCCATCAAAGCCGCGCAGCAAACTCTCGATGCCCACCTGCGCGAAATAGTCCAGTGGCATTTTTCGCCGGAGACCGGCTGCCCGTTCTGGCTCGATTGGGCGAAGAAGAACTTCGATCCGCGCAAGGAAATCGAGACCTTCGCCGACCTGGTGAAATTCCCGCACTTTCAGGATGAATGGCTGCGCGACCTTCAGCCCGAAGTCTGGGTGCCGGCGAAATCCAAGGGACGACCGTTCAACATTTTTGAGACCGGCGGCACCACCGGCATGCCCAAGCAACGCATCGGCTGGGACGATTACAAGGTGGACTACGAGGAATTCTCCGGGAAAATCTCCGACGAACACTTTCCCCGGGGCGGAGCGTGGTTGATGGTCGGTCCGACCGGCCCGCGCCGTTTGCGTCTGGCCATCGAACACCTCGCCAATTTCCGCGGCAGCTCCTGTTACTTTGTCGATCTCGACCCGCGCTGGGTGAAGAAGGTCATCAGCAACAAACAATCCGACCAGGCCAAAGCTTACATGGAACACGTCGTGGACCAGGCGGTCACGATCTTGCAGCACCGCAAGGTCCGCGGCCTCTTCACCACCCCGAAACTCCTCGAAGCGCTCGCCGAGAAAATCAATCTCTACGACGCGGGAATCCGCGGTGTGTTCTGCGGCGGCACCACCATGGCTCCGCAATATGTCCGCTTCATCGTCGAGGAAGTGCTCGAAGGCCGCATCGGTTTTTATCCCACTTACGGCAACACCCTGATGGGTCTTGCCGCCAGCGTGCCGCTGCGCCCGGAAGACAAATTCTCCATTGCCTACTACGCGCCCCAACCGCGCGCGGTCCTGCGCGTCGTGAATCCGAGCAAGACCGTGGCGTTGGTAAATTATGGCGCCTGGGGCCGCGTCGAGCTGACGACTTTGACGAAGGAGTTTTTCATGCCCCGTTTTCTGGAGCGCGACGAGGCCATCCGCCGCGAACCGCGCCCGCCTTACGCCTGGGACGGTGTCGCGGAAGTCCGTCCGTTCGGCGCAATGGAGAAACATATTGTGGAGGGCGTTTATTGATTTGCTCCACCGCCGCGCCGGCGCCATTGAGAAGTCGTGAATCGGGACAGGATACTTTGAAGCCAGCCGCGTGCGCCCGTCGAGTTTGCCTTCAAGGTTCAAGGTTCAAGGTTCGTTGTTCGTTTTCACCGGGTTCCGGCTCCGCCGGCCTGAGAAATATCCGGGTCAGGCCGTTGCCGCACCCCGGCCCGCGAAGACTTCGCGCCGGCTGCCAGGTTGGAACGCCACGAATGGACGGAAATGCTTTCCGTCGCTTGCCGTAACGGCGATCACCAAAACGGTGTCATTTATCGGGCAACCGCTGGAGCCGCTGGTGATCGAGTGGCTGAATCCTGGCTCGTGATCTCGGTTGCGGATTGAACGGGGCACGCGCTGTTGGCGTCTGATGTGGGGTAACTTGCGCCCGGGCCAACCTGAGGCGGGAGCCCAGCGAATGAGCAAAGTATCCGGCAAAACCAAAGAGCGAGTCGCGCGAGATGCCCGGCTGAACCCGCGAGGCGCTGTCTCCTTTTTTCCCGCCTTTGATTATCAGCCGCGGACACGGATTCTTTTTGGTCTGAACAGCGTGGACAGCGTCGGTGAACTGGCCCGCGAACTGGGTGCGCGAACCGTGCTGGTGGTCACCGATCCCGGTATTGTCACAGCCGGTCACGCGGACCGCGTTGAACACAATCTCCAATCGTGCGGCCTCGGCGTGGTCGTATTCGACGAAGTCCGGGAGAACCCGACGACGCGCGACGTGGACCAATGCCTTGCGGTCGCGAAGTCGGCCGGGATCGACACCATCGTGGGCCTGGGTGGTGGAAGCAGCATGGACACGGCAAAGGGTTGCAATTTTCTCCTGACCAATGGAGGACGGGTGCAGGATTACTGGGGCGTGAGCAAAGCCGGCAGACCCATGCTCCCGTTCATCGCCATCCCGACCACCGCCGGCACCGGCAGCGAATGCCAGTCCGCGGCGCTCATTGCCGACGAGCGCACCCACCAGAAAATGGCGTGCCTGGACCCCAAAGCGGCGGCGCGTATCGCCGTATTGGATCCCGCCTTGACCGTTTCGCAGCCGCCTCTGGTCACGGCGCACACCGGGATCGACGCCATCGCGCATGCCGTGGAAACGGCGGTGACGAAAAAACGCAATAATCTGTCGCTGATGTTCTCGCACGAGTCATTCAAACTGACGGTGCCCGGTTTCCCGCGTGTCCTGAACAATCCGAAAGACATCGAGGCGCGGGGGCGGATGTTGCTGGGCGCTGCGCTCGCGGGAACCGCCATCGAAAACAGCATGCTGGGCGCGGCCCATGCCGCAGCCAATCCGCTCACCGCGCGTTACGGCATCGTGCATGGCGAAGCGGTGGGCATCCTGTTGCCGCACGTGGTGCGGTTTAACGCGAAGGACAACGCCGCCAAACGGGCTTATGCCGAATTGGCGTCTGCGCCGGAAATCGCGTGCGTCAGCGACGGATTGGATTCGGCGGCGGAAGCTTTGGTGGCGCGATTGGAATCGCTGTTGAATGCGGCACAGATCGCGCCATCACTCGCGGACCTCGGAGTGGCACGGTCAAAAATCAAAAACCTGGCGGAAGAAGCAGCGAGGCAGTGGACCGCGAGTTTCAATCCGCGGGGCGTCTCAACCCGGGATTTCGAGGGTCTATACCGCGCGGCTTTTGAACCGCGCGGCAATGGAGACGGAGCAGGCTCTTAATCTTAATTTTAATCTTACTCGTGATCCCGCTCTCCCAAAGCCGTCGAAAGATTAAGATCAGGAGCAGGATCAAGAGAAGCGATTCTCACCTGCGATAAAGGCATCTTACCTGCTCTTGACGATATTGCCGGCGCGGGCGCGTCGGCCTACAGTAACTTGTTCCAATCGCCGCAGGGTCTCTCAAACGTCGCCATGCGGCGATCTCCTTTCACGGCAATGGGACCGAAGGATCTATTATTTGTAATCGTACCATCGGGTCACACGCCCGAATCCCGAGGTTGCGGTCTGCAAATCCTGGGACAAACAGCAACGTGACACGATTCAGACGGTCCAATCATTCTGATGCGCAAGCATTGGATTTGCATTGCAGGAGGCTCTTGAGCCTTCCGAAGACAGTCGCGCGCGAATATCGGAATCCACTGCTACGGAATGCATTATCATCATTCGCTTCTGATAAGGAGGACCTGAGAACGGAAGGTGCTTTTTGGTTGGCGTTCATGGTGGATTCGCAGCGGCAGTCACAATCACATACCGAACCGCCCTCGGGACGTATTTCGGTATTCGAAAAGGGAAGACTCGTCGGCTCTTTTGAGTCGTGGCGTCAGGCCGTCCAGTTTATCCGTGCCCACCAT
>WNGA01008456.1_pt1 | contig 15411 bp, 10 predicted proteins | sample 5400061 | NCBI WGS metagenome assembly WNGA01 (sample SAMN13153366, study PRJNA577476) | soil metagenome | isolation source: 100 cm soil or saprolite under grassland replicate 2 | place: USA:California | collected 2016-06-15
CCATGGTCGCCGACAACGATCTCGCGCTCGGCCAGATCGTGGAGTGGCTCTCCCAATCGCCGGCCTGGGACTCGCTCGCCGTGTTCGTGCTCGAGGACGACGCGCAGGACGGGCCGGACCACGTGGACGCGCACCGCTCCGTGCTGCTCGTCGCGTCTCCGTACGCGCGTCGCGGCATCGTGGACAGCACCTTCTATACGACCAGCGCCGTGTTGCGGTCGATCGGGCTGATCCTCGGCCTCGAGCCGCTGAGCCAGTACGACGCGGCCGCGACGCCCTTGTGGAACGCCTTCGCGGGACGTCCCGACTCGACGCCGTTCGTGCACCTGCCGAGCACCTGGCCGCTCGACGAGCTCAACCCCAGCGCGTTTCGCTCCCGGATTCCCGACCGCGCCCTGGCCGGCGCGGACGAGGCGAACGAGGCGGAGCTGAACTGGGAGATCTGGACCAGCGTGCGCCCGGGATCGGCACCACCGCCCGTCCGGCGATCACTGGCGGTTGAGCGCTAGCCCTGGCACAAAAAAACATGCCAGCGCAAAACCTATAAAGACGCTCCGTAGCCCTTTGAGGTAACGCGGCTTGCTCGGCGCACGGCGGCCATGCTGCGTCTGTGCTACGGCGATCGCGCAGATATGCACCGGCGCGCCAGGGGCGACGACGGCGCGTCTACGGGCCGCGCCCGCGCTCCTTCGAGTGTCCTCCATCGCGTAGGGATTGTCCGACAAGCCCTTTCCGAGGGCGACCACCAGCCCGTGCACTTCGTTCAGTTGCGGGCTTGCCGGTCGCTACACCCGGCACACCGATTGCGGGTGTGTATGCAGGTTCGATAGCCGTCGCTCACACACAACACACGCGCCCACGCGCCCTATGCCACTGCTGCGCCGCCTGCTCACGGCGACTCTCCAGAGTAAGGAGGGTCACGTCCTCGTCGGTGCGCCCCTGGGACCACGTGCTCGAGCGGCAGCGCCGCCGCTCGCCACGCCCGTCGTCCAGCGGCCGCGCGCGAGCGGCAAGTTTCTGTTCGTCGGCGACGAGAAGCTGTACGCGCGCGGCGTGACGTACGGCGCGTTCGAGCCCGACATCCGGGGAAGCGAGTACCACGACCTCGCGACGATCGAGCGGGACTTCGCCCTCATGGCGGCGAACGGCATCAACACGGTCCGCATCCCGCACACGACGCCGCCGCTGGCGTTGCTCGACATCGCGCAGCGTCACGGGCTCCGCGTCATGGTCGGGCTCTCGGCGGAGCAATACGTCGGCTATCTCATCGACCGTCCGCCCGGCGCGCCCGACATCGAGGCACTGATTCGAGACAAGGTCCGCACCGTTGCGGGGCACCCCGCACTGCTGTGTTATGCCCTCGGCAACGAGATCCCGGCGCCGGTCGCGCGCTGGCTCGGCGCCCGGAAGGTCGAGCGATACCTCGAGCGCCTGTACCGGGTGGTCAAGGAGGAGGACCCGGATGGGCTCGTAACGTACGTCAACTACCCGACGACCGAATACCTGCGGCTTCCCTTCCTCGACCTCGTGGGCTTCAATGTCTACCTCGAGTCACAGGAGTGCCTGCAGGCCTACCTCGCCCGACTCCAGACCCTCGCGGGAGACCGCCCGCTCGTCATGACCGAGCTGGGGCTGGACAGCCGGCGCAACGGCGAGGATATCCAGGCGCGCGTGCTGGACTGGCAGGTGCGCACGGCGTTTGCTGCGGGATGCGCTGGCGCATTCGTGTACGCCTGGACCGACGAGTGGTATCGCGCCGGCGCCCTTGTCGACGACTGGGATTTCGGTCTCACGCGCCGCGACCGGGAGCCGAAGCCGGCGCTCGTTGCCGTGCGCGAGGTGTTTGCCGAGGTGCCGTTCGCGCGGGGCCTCCCCTGGCCGCGCATCTCCGTCGTCGTCTGCACCTACAATGGATCGCGCACCATCCGGGAATGCCTCGAGGGGCTCGCCCGGCTCGCCTACCGCGACTACGAAGTCATCGTGGTGGACGACGGCTCCACCGACGCGACTGCGGCCATCGCGCAAGAATACGCGTGCCGTCTCATCCGGACCGAGAACCGCGGCCTGGCCAACGCGCGCAACACGGGCCTGAAGGCGGCCACCGGCGAGATCGTCGCCTACATCGACGACGACGCCTACCCCGATCCCCACTGGCTCAGCTATCTCGCGACCGCCTTCATGAGCACGTCGTACGCCGGCGTGGGCGGCCCGAACATCGCCCCCCCGGGCGATGGACCGATCGCCGAGTGCGTAGCCCGCGCGCCGGGCAGGCCTCTGCACGTGCTCCTCACCGATCGCGAGGCGGAGCACATCCCGGGCTGCAACATGGCATTCCGCCGAGCCTGCCTCGCAGAAATCGGCGGGTTCGATCCGCGGTTCCGGACCGCCGGCGACGATGTGGACGTGTGCTGGCGGCTGCGGGACTCGGGGTGGACCCTCGGCTTTCACCCGGCCGCCGTGGTCTGGCACCACCACCGCAACTCGCTGCGGAGCTACTGGAAGCAGCAGCTCGGGTACGGCCGCGCCGAGGCGATGCTGGAGCGGAAGTGGCCCGAGAAGTACAACGGGCCGGGGCACGTGCGCTGGGCCGGCCGCATGTACGGGCCGGGCCTCACTCGCGTCCCCTGGTGGCGCCCGTCCCGCATCTACTATGGCGTGTGGGGCGGTGCGCCGTTTCAGTCGCTGTACGAGCCTGCGCCCAGTCTGATCGGTTTCTTGCCGAAGATGCCCGAATGGCATCTCATGACTGCGACCCTCGCGGTCATGGCGGCGCTGAGCGCCGTCTTCGAAGCCCTGAAGATCGCCCTACCGCTGTTACTCGGAGCTGTGCTGCCGCCGATCGCACTGGCGGGCGCCAGCGCGGCCGGCGCGTCGTTCCCCGACACACCGCCCGGCGTGGCGCGGCTCGCGCGGCGGCTGCTGACGGCCGCGCTGCACTTGCTCCAACCGTTCGCCCGCCTGCGCGGACGCCTGAAGGAGGGCTTGACTCCCTGGCGCCGGCACGGCGTGGTGCGACCGGCGCCTCTCTGGCCCGTCACGGCCTCCATCTGGAGCGAGCGCTGGGAACCGCCGCACATGCGCTTGCGGGCGCTGGAAGCCAGCCTGCGCTTGGATGGGGCCTGCGTGCTGCGCGGTGAAGAGCACGACCCATGGGACCTGGAGGTCCGTGGCGGCATTCTCGGGGCGGCTCGGCTGCTCATGGGGGTGGAGGATCATCCCGGCAGCAAGCAGCTCATCCGGCTGCGCTGGTGGCCGGTGGCACCCGAGCGGGGGCCGCTCCTCGCCGCTGGCCTCGCCGCGCTCACCGTCGCGGCCGCGCGCGCCGACGCTTGGCTGGCCGCCCTGTTCCTCGGTTTCGGCGCGCTGCTGCCCGCGGTGCACATCGTCGAGCAGTGCATGGCCGCCATGGCCGCGATCAAGCAGGCCGTCCAGCAACTACAGCGGGGAGGCTGGTGATGCCCATGGTCTTGTGGGGGCACCTCGCGTGGCACCCCGCGGCCGCGGCGTGGCGGGACGTCGCGCCCACGGCGCCCGCCCCCGAATGCATCGAGGTGTTGCGCCAGGAAAACGGTACTGCGGTATACCGACTGATCGGTGTGGGGCCGGGCGGCGCACCGATCCTCGCCCGGCGCTCGCGGATCGCGCGGGCGCTGGTCGAGCGGATCCTTTACCAGCAGATCGTGCCGCGCCTGCCGGTGACGGCGCCGCGCTACCACGCCTTCCGGGCCGCAGGTCCGGGCCTCGCTTGGGTGTTCCTCCAAGAAAGCGGAGACGGCGGATGATCAGCGACCTGGCTCTCTATCGCCGTCTCGCGCGCCAGGCCGCCCCGATGTGGCACCTCGTGGCTGGCGTGTTCCTGGTCGGCCTGCTCGCCAGCCCACTGGCGCTGCTGGCGCCGCTCCCGCTCAAGATCGCCGTGGACACCGTGCTGGGCCCGCGCCCGCTACCCGGTTTCCTCGCGGCTCTCCTTCCGGCGGCGGCGACTCGCTCTCCGTCCGGCCTTCTCGTCCTCGTGGCAGCCCTTGCCATCCTCATCGCCCTGGCAACCCAGCTGCAGGTCGCGGCGCAGAAGTATCTGACGGTGCTGGCAGGCGAGCGGCTGCAGCTCGACTTCCGCGCTCGGCTCTTTCGGCACCTCCAGCGTCTGTCCCTCACCTACCACGACACGATCGGCACTGCCGATTCCGTGTACCGCATCCAGCAGGACGCGCCGGCCATCCGCTCTCTCGTGATCGACGGGTTCATTCCACTGGTGAGCTCCGCGGTGACGCTGGCCGGGATGATCTACGTGACGATCCTGCTCGACTGGCAGCTCGCCCTCGTCGCCCTGGCCGCGTCGCCACCGCTGCTCCTCATCGCGCGTGCCTATCGGCCGCGCCTCCGCAGCCAGTCGCGCGACGTGCGGCGGCTCGAAAGCGTCGCGCTGGGCGTGGTCCACGAAGTACTGGGCGCGCTGCGCGTCGTGAAGGTGTTCGGACAGGAACAGCGGGAGGGGGACCGGTTCGTCCGCCGCTCCGGCGATGGCGTGCGGGGCCGCGTCGGTCTGGCGCTGGCGGAGGGCGGCTTCAGCATCGCCATCGGGGTGATCACCGCCGTGAGCATGACGATCGTGCTGTTCCTGGGCATCTCCCACGTCCGCTCCGGGCTCCTGTCGCTGGGCGATCTGCTTCTGGTGATGGGGTACGTCGCCAAGCTGTACGATCCGATGAAGACGATCAGCCGTAAAACGGCGACCCTGCAGGGGTATCTGGCCAGCGTCGAGCGGGCCTTCGCGGTGCTCGACGAGCGGCCGGACGTCAGCGAACGGGCTGACGCGCGGCCCATCGCGCGCGCGCGCGGCGCCATTGCCTTCGAGAACGTGTCGTTCGCGTATGCGCCGGACCGCCCGGTGTTGCACAACGTCTCGTTCACCATCGCCCCGGGGACGAGCATCGGGATCGAAGGCGCGACTGGCGCGGGCAAGAGCACGCTCGTCAGCTTGCTCACCCGTCTGTACGATCCGACCGCAGGCCGGATCCTGCTGGACGGAGTGGACCTCCGGGACTATCGGCGCGACGATCTGCGGCGGCAGTTCGCGGTCGTGCTGCAGGAGTCGGTGCTGTTCTCGGCAAGCATCGCCGAGAACATCGCGTATGCCGACCCGGGCGCGAGCCGCGAGCAGATCGTCGCGGCCGCGCGCGCGGCCAACGCGCACGAGTTCATCGAGCGACTCCCTCGAGGCTACGACACCGAGGTGGGTGAGCGCGGCGTGAAGCTGTCCGGAGGCCAGCGCCAGCGCATCGCCCTGGCGCGCGCCTTCCTGAAGGACAGCCCCGTGTTGATCCTGGACGAGCCCACGAGCGGGGTGGACGCGCGCACGGAGGCCGCTATTGTGGAGGCGTTAGGACGCCTTCAGCAAGGGCGCACCGTGATCATCATCAGCCACCGGCCCAGCGCCGTGGCGCGGTGTGCGGCGCTGCTGACCATGGCGCGCGGCAGCATCGTCGCCGACACCAGCCGAGCGGCGGGGCCGACGGCTCCTCCTCTCGGTCAGCCGGCCATCCCTGGCGTCGGCTCCACTTCCGCCAGGCGGCGCGACCTCGTGCTGGCCCACCCGGCGGTCCAGGCCTGGCAGCGGCTCAACCCCGAGCGCCCGCTGCCCGACCAGATCACGCCGGCGAAGTTCAAGGCGAACAAGACGCGATCCAACCTGACGGTGTACCGGCTGGGGGGCGTCGGGGCGGGGGGCGCGGCCGTGATCGCCAAACGGTGCAAGCTGGGCGACGGCCTGATCGAGCGTACGGTGTACGAGCGGATCCTGCCCCAGGTCCATCTGCCGGCACCGCGCTACTACGGCGCCGTCCCGGACCCGAACGATGATCCGGCGCAGGACGTCTGCTGGCTCTTCATTGGTGAAGTCGAGGGCGAGAAATACGACATGCTGCAGCCGGAGCATCGCGTCGCGGCGGCCCGGTGGCTGGGCATTCTTCAGGCCGAGACAGCCTCGGTCGTCGACCAGGTGGAATTGCCCGACGCCGGACCGAGCCGCTACCGCGAGCAGATGCGCGCGACGCGGGACGTCATTCAGACCCACATCGACAATCCCGCGTTCACGTCCGATGACGTGGCGTTTCTCGACCGCCTCCTCGCCCACTTCGAGCAACTGGATGAGGGCTGGACTCGGATCGAGCGTGCCTCCACGGGCCTGCCGCCCACCCTGGTGCACGGGGACTTCAACGGGAAGAACGTGCGCGTGCAGGCGTCGCCGCAGGGCGCCCGGCTCGTCGCCTTCGACTGGGAAGATGCGGGCCGGGGCGTTCCCGCGGTGGACCTCGCCCAGGTGATCGACCCGTCATGCCGCATCTCGGCGAATCCGGACCTTGCCAGCTACTGGTCCCTGGTGCGGACGCGGTGGCCCGAGTGCGACCAGGCGGACGTCGAACGCCTCGCGATCTGCGGCGCCGTGTTCCGCGCGCTGGCCGTCATCTCGTGGGATGCGCACCACCTCGCCCACCCATGGGCGAATGGGTTCCTCCCAAACCTGCAGATGTACGCCGCAGAGCTGGCGCACGCGCTGGATCGGCTCGGTTGGACGCAAGGCTGGCGGGTCGCGGCCCGCCGCGCCGCGCTGGAGGGACGCCCCGCATGAGGACCCGGCGGATTGGATTCCTGTTCAGGCGGCCCTACGCCCCGGGGAGCACGAGCATCTTCCCGAAGGTCATGCGGGCGCTCGCCGACGCGGGCGTGGTCGTCGACGTCATCGCCGGCAAAGGACGAGTCATCGATCTCTCCACGGTCCGAGTGGAGCACGATCTGTACGTGCTGAAGCAGATTTCCGGCATCTCGCTGAGCCTGGCGGGCGCGCTGCACGCGCAGGGCGCGGCCATCGTGAATCCCTACCCGGTGACGGTCGCGCTCCACGACAAGGTGATCGCCGCGCGCGTCCTCGAGACCGCCGGGGTGCCCATACCCGCCACCTACGTCGTCTCGCATCCCGAGCTGCTGGCGCCCCTGCTGGATCCGGGCCCGCTCGTCCTCAAGCCGTACGACGGCACGGGCGGATATGGCGTCCGCATCGTGCGGGACGAGGCCGAGCTGCTGGCCTGGCCGGCGGATAAGCAACCGATCCTGGCACAGCGTTTTCACCCGCCGCAGGGACGCGACCTGAAGATCTACGTGATCGGCGAACGCCTCTTCGGCGTCAAGAAGGTCTTCCCGGCCCGAACCGAAGCGGAGAAGCACGGCGAGCCGTTCACCCCCACCGCCGAGCAGTGCGACATCGCGCTGCGCTGTGGCCGCGCCTTCGGTATCGACCTGTACGGCGTCGACCTCATCGAGAGCGAGGGGAGGACGTACGTCGTCGACATGGCGAGCCTCCCCGGCTTCAAAGGCGTGCCCGATGCGGCGTCGCGCCTGGCGTCCTACTTCCGCGCGGCGGCCGAACGCGCGGCAGCGGGGAGACCGCTGGTCGAGCAGGCGGTCGAGGTGGAGCTATGAAATGGCTCATCGTCACCGGAGACGACTTCGGTGCGAGCCGCGGGATCAACCGCGGCATCGTCCAGGCTTACCGCGACGGGATCCTCACGAGCGCGAGCCTGCTCGTGAACCGGCCGGCGAGCGTGGAGGCGGCCGCGCTCGGGCGCGACCACCGCAGTCTGAGCCTCGGCCTGCATCTGGAACTGGACCTGGCCGACGCGGACGGCGCGGCAGCCCAATGCGAGCGCCAGATGGCACGGTTCCGGGAGCTCACCGGGGAGCAGCCGACCCACGTGGACTCCCACCACGACGTCCACCACGACGCGCGCGTGCTGCCGCACGTGCTCGCCGGGGCGCGACGGGTGGGAGCGCCGGTGCGGGGGCATTCCGAGGTTCGCCACCTGGCGAAGTTCTACGGCCAATGGGGCGGCGCCACCCACCCCGAGCGCATCGGGGTCGAGGGCCTGATGCGCCTGTTGGACGCCGAACTTCGAGAGGGCGTGACCGAATTGTCGTGCCACCCCGGTTACGTCGAGCCGGAGTTCCGCTCGAGCTACCTCGCGGAGCGCGAGCTGGAGCTGCGGACGCTGTGCGACCCCCGTGTGTGGCGAGCGCTCCGCGACCGGGGGATCCAGCTGATCGGGTTCCGCGACCTGCCGGCGCGTGCGTGGGCGGCGACCGTGACAGCGGAGGCGACATGACCACGGCCGTCATCTCCGTGTACAAGGTCGCCAGTTTTCCGGACGGCGGCGGTCACTTCTGGGTGTACCTGCAGTACGCCCTGGGGCTGCGTCGTCTGGGGTGCGACGTCTATTGGCTCGAGCAGCTCCGCCCGGCTCGCGATCCCGAGCGGCAGGCCTACGTCATCTCGACCTTCCAGGACCGGATGAAGCGGTTCGGGTTCGAGGGCCGGACGCTGCTCTACACCCTGGACCGCGAGCCACGCTTCATTGGGTTCACGTGGCCAGAGGCCGAGGCGGTGCTGCGGCGGGCGGACGTGCTGCTCAACTTCCACTACGCCATCGACCCGCGACTACTCGGCTGCGCCCGGCGCACGGCGCTCGTGGACATCGACCCCGGGCTGCTGCAGTTCTGGATCAGCACGGGTCAGCTCAACGTGCCCCCGCACGACTGCTATCTGACTACAGGCGAGACCGTGGGCACGCCGGCCGCTCGGTTCTCCGATTGCGGCCTGCAGTGGACGCACATCCATCCCCCCGTGTGTCTTGATCTCTGGCCGTTCACGTACGACGCCCGGTCCGAAGCCTTCACGACCGTCTCCAGCTGGTCCTCGGCGAGTTGGTTGAAGGTGAACCGGAACGGGCAGACCGTCCTCGTCGACAACACGAAGCGGGTCTCCTTTCTCGATTTCGTCGATCTGCCGCGCCACACGAGCCAGCCGCTCGAGCTCGCGCTGTACCTCCTCGATCGCGATCCCGACGGCCCGGCGCGCCGCAAGCAGGCCGTGCAGGACGCGGACGACCGGGCACGCCTCGAGCGGCATGGCTGGCGGGTGCGCGACTCGCGCGAGGTGACCGGCAGCCCCACCGCCTACCGCCGGTACATCCAGCGGTCGCGCGGTGAGTTCAGCGCGGCGAAGCCGTCCTGCATGGGATTCCAGAACGCCTGGGTCAGCGACCGGACGGTGTCCTACCTGGCAAGCGGGAAGCCGGCCGTCGTGCAAGATAGCGGCCCGAGCTCGTACTTGCCCGACGGTCAAGGGATGTTCCGCTTCACCTCACTCGCCGAGGCGGTCGAGGCGCTGGAGAAGATCAACAGCGACTACGCGCGCCATTGCCGCGCTGCCCGCGAGATTGCCGAGACGCATTTCGACGCGCGGCGCGTCCTGGAGACCGCGCTGAACGCCGCGCTGAGCACACAGCCGGCTGCAGTACAGCGGGTGGGCGCATGAGCCTCACCGTCTGCCTCGCCCCCGCCAATACCGTGGCCTACCCCAACGGCGGCGGCCACCTCTGGGTGTATCTCCACTGGGCCCTGGCGCTCAAAGCGCTCGGCTGCCGGGTGATCTGGCTCGAGGGCATCGACGTCGACGACAGCGACACGTCGTCCGCGGGCCGCCGGCGGCGGCGTGGTGGCCCGGCGCCCGAGTGCGTTGCGACGCTCAAGACGCGCCTGGCGCCCTACGGCTTGGCAGACACGCTGGCGCTCTATGCAATCAACGAAGAGGCAGTCCCGGAGGACGTCGCCCAGGGCTGCCTCGACCTCGACGCCGCCGCCGGGGCCGATCTCCTCCTCAATCTGTGGCATTCGGCGCCCGCACCGGTGGTCCGCCGGTTCCGCCGCTCGGCGTTCATAGATACCGATCCGGGGTTGCTCCAGATCTGGGTGACGACGGGCGCCGTCCGTCTCGCGCCCCACGATCTCTACTTCACGATCGGCGAGACCGTGGGAACGCCCGCCGCGCGCTTTCCCGACTGCGGCCTCCGCTGGCTGCACACGGTTCCTCCCGTCTTTCTCCCGGAGTGGCCGACGGTGCCCGGGCCGCTGGGCGGCGCCGCCTCATACACGACCGTGGCGCACTGGTGGGGCGGAACGTTCGAGTTCAACGGCACCACCTTCAGCAACGAGAAGCGCGTCTCGTTCCTCGAGTATCAGGACCTGCCGCGACGCACGCCCGTGCCCCTCGAGCTGGCGGTGTGCCTCGCCGAGTTTCACGAGGAATACCGTGACGTGCTGGAGCCCAAGGGCTGGCGGCTGCGGGAAGCGTGGGACGTGACGGCGACCCCGGACGCATACCGAGCGTACGTGCAGCGCTCGCGCGGCGAGTTCAGCTGCGCCAAGCCGGCATACGTCACGCTCGACACCGCCTGGGTGAGCGACCGCACGCTGTGCTACCTGGCCAGCGGCAAACCGGCGGTTGTGCAGCACACCGGCGCGAGCCGGTTCCTGCCGGACGCGGCAGGGCTGTTCCGGTTCCGGAGCATGGACGAAGCCGCGCGGGCGCTCGCCGCTGCCGAGGCCGACTATGAGCGGCACGGTCGAGCCGCTCGGGCGCTGGTCGAGGAACACTTCGATGCCCGGCGGGTCGTGGCGACGGTCCTGGAGCGGGCGCTCGGGCACCGGGCGAGGACGGCGGCATGACGGCCGTACGCGAGCCGCGGGACGACTTGCGGGAGGTCGCCGAGGCGCACAACGAGCCCGGATGGGCCGAGCTGTGTGACCTATTGCCCGCTCGCGTCATAGGTGTGCAGCGGCTCAAGGCCAAAGTGTACCGCTTGCGTGTCGACGCGCGCGCGCCGTGGGAATCCGTCGTCGCCAAGCGGCTGGAGCCGGTGGTCGCGCAGCGCACGCGGCTGGTGACGCAGCGCTGGCTGCCGGCGCTCGGCCTTGACGGGGGCTGCCCGCGCCTGCTCGGCACGCTCGCCGAACGGCGCGGGGACGTCGTGTGGCAGGTCTACGAAGACCTCGGCGACGACACGCTCGCCACCCGCCCGGAGCCGGAGCGCGTGCAAGCCGCGGTGCGGTTCGTGGCCCAGCTCCACATGCGCGCCGCGCGCCACGCCGTGCTCCCGGACGTGCGCCGCTTCAGCGGCGGCCTGGGAATGGAGTACTTCACGACGAACGTGGGCGACGCGATCGCCGGTCTCGAGGCGCTCGACCGCGCCGGCATCGCGGCGCCGCCGCAGCACGCAGGACTCGTCGAGCGGCTGCTCGCCCGGCTGCGCGCGCTGCGCGCCGACGCACCCCGCCGGGCGAGCGTGTTCGACCGGGCGGCCGGACCGGACACGCTGCTGCACGGCGATCTCTGGACGATCAACGTCTTCGTGATCGGGACCGCAGAACGGCCGCAGGTGCGCCTGGTCGATTGGGATCGCATGGGGGTGGGGCCGTTCAGCTACGACCTCTCGACGTTCCTGTTCCGCTTTCCCGCGGAGCTGAGGCCCGGAATCCTGGAGACCTATCGTGACGCTGCGGCGCGCGCGGGATGGCGTCTCGGCTCGCCACAGGACTTGGAGGTGCTATTCGATACCGCCGAACGCGCGCGCTATGCCAACCGCGTAATCTGGCCGGCGGCAGCGCTGCTCCAGGAACAGGCCGCCTGGGGATTTCCCGAACTCGCGGAGGTCGAGCGCTGGTTCGAAGCGCTCGATGCGAGGAGAGTGCCATGACGATGCTGACACGCCGCTTTGCGGCTCTGCTGGTCCCGCTGCTGGGAGCCGCCCTCCGCGGTACACCGCTTTCCGCACAGGCGTCCGCGGGCCATCTCCCGCCGCCGGCCGCACCCGCCGTCGTGATCCGTCGGGTGGCCGAGCCGCCGCGCCTCGACGCCTTCTTGGCTCAGTCGGCCGCCGTCGAAGGCGCCCCCATCACCGACTTCCAGCAGCGCGAGCCCGGCGACGGCATTCCGGTGAGCCAAAGAACCGCGGCCTATTTGAGCTACGATGACGCGAACCTCTACATCGTCTTCGTTTGCCGGGACGATCCCGCGAAGGTGCGGGCCAACGTCGCCCGACGGGAGGACATCAGCCACGACGATCACGTGATGGTGTACCTCGATACGTTCCGCGACCGCAAGCGCGCCTACCGCTTCGCGGTGAATCCGTTCGGCGTCCAGCAGGACGGCATCCTCACGGACGGACAGAGCGAGGACTTGAGTTTCGACGCCGTGTGGAGCGCCGACGGCCGGATGACCGACTCCGGGTATGTCGTGCGGATGGCAATCCCGTTTCGCAGCCTGCGGTTCTCGAACGACTCGGTGCAAACCTGGGGCGTCGCCCTCGGGCGGATGATCCCGCGGGAGAACGAGCGGTCCTATTGGCCTCACATCACCAAGCGCATCAGAGGGTTCGTTCCCCAGTTCGGCACGCTGGAGGGGCTAGCCGGGATCTCTCCGGGACGAAACCTGCAGGTGAACCCGTACTCGGTCGTGGCCCGGGCGCGGATCCTCGACGAGAACATCGTCGATCACGTGACCCAAGAGGACGAGCGCGTTGGCATGGACGCCAAGCTGATCCTGCACGACGCGTTCACCCTCGACGGCACGCTGAACCCCGACTTCAGTCAGGTCGAGACCGACGATCCTCAAGTGACGCTCAACCAGCGCTTCGAAGTGTTCTTCCCCGAAAAGCGGCCGTTCTTCCTGGAGAACGCGGCGTTCTTCCAGACGCCCGTGACCCTGTTGTTCTCGCGGCGCATCGTCGATCCCGGCGAGGGGCTGCGGCTCACGGGCAAGGCGGGCCGCTGGGCGTTGGGGGCGTTCGCCATGAACGACCGCGCGGCCGTGCCGTCATGGGACCCCGCCGCCGGCCTCGACGCCTGGGCCGGGGCGGTCCGCGTGCAACGCGACCTGGGCAAAGAGTCCACCGTGGGCTTGCTGGTGACCGACCGGGAGTTCCTCCACAGCTGGAAGGCCGACCGCATGTTCTCGGCCGACGGACGGTGGCGGGCGGGGAAGTACTGGTCCGTGACCGGGCAGCTGATGCGCAACCAGTCCGTCCAAGATGACGGCACGCGGTCCGGCGACTGGGGCATGCTGGGCGAGCTCTCGTTCAACAGCCGTCCCTTCGATTACAAGGGGAGATACCTGGAGTTCGGCCCCGCCTTCTCGGCGCCGCTGGGGTTCGTGAATCGGGTCGGGTTCAGGCGGACCGAACAGGCGGCGGACTACACGGTCCGGCTGAAGAGCGGCCCGGTGACCACGTTCGGGCCGGCCGTGTCCGTCAACGCCTTTTGGGATCACCAGACAGGGCGGCTGCTGGATCGAGAGACCGAGGCCCAGTTTCTGGTGGAGCTCAGGGGCAACTCCAAGCTTCTGTTCAGCCGGCTCGACGCGTACGAACTGTTCGAGGGAGCGGGGTTCTTCCCCCGGACCACCCAGGCGGAGGTCGGAACGGAGTGGGTGAAGTGGCTCGGCTTGACCGTCTCGTACATCTGGGGTACCGCAGTGAACCACGACCCGGCGGACGATCTCCCGCCCTCGCTCGAGCGGGCCCGCGAGGCGGAGGTGAAAGTCACCCTCCGTCCCACGTCGCAGCTTCGCCTCGAGCAGTCCTACAACTACGCCGAGCTGCGGACCGCGGCAGGCTCCCGCATTGTCGGCGAGCACCAGCTCCGGGAGAAGCTCAATTACCAGTTCACGCCCTTACTTTCGCTCCGGGCAATCGTGGACTGGAAGGCGAGCGACGCCGACACCACTCTGTCCTCCGAGGACGCGCGGCAGCGCAAATGGGGCATCGATCTCCTCCTCACGTACCTCGCGCATCCGGGCACGGCGCTGTATCTCGGGTACACCGATCGCTACGAGAATCTGGCAATCCTGCCGGGGACGCCGCCCCAGCTCGTTCCCAGTCGCTCGCCTGCCATGTCCGTGGGTCGACAGGTCTTCGTCAAGGCGAGCTACTTGCTGCGCTTCTAGGGCTCGCGCGCTCGAGCCCCCGGAGGAGGGCCGAGCGTGAGGAGGTCGCCCGGGTCCTCGGGGCGCGCCAGATGCGCGTGGGCGACCCGCCGACCGCGCGCGAGTAGCGCGCGAATGTCACCGCGCGCCTGCGCCCGCTTGAGCCGGCCGAAGCTGATGCCCATCTCGGGGATTTCGGCATCCACCGCATCGTCCGCGGTGATGACGAGAAACAGGCCCGTGTTCGGGCCGCCCTTGTGCAGCTGGCCGGTGGAGTGCAGGTAGCGATCGCGAGGTAGTCGCCCGGGCGCGCGGCGCGCCGCAGCGCCGCCGGCGTCAGGGTCGGTGGGGGCGCAGCATGCTGCGCCCCTACGGCCCCCCCCCCGCCTCCCCGCGCCAGCTCTTCGCGCGCCAGCTGCTTCGCCTCCTCGACATCCGGCTGATCGAACGCGTTCACCCCGAGGCGATCGCACAGCTCCCAGGTCGCGAACTCCCACGTCAGGAACTCCGCGCCGAGGTCCAGCGGATCAGCCGAGAACTCGGCCATGATTTCCGAGTCGGGGCGCCGCCCGTCGCTCGGATCGTCCACGATCGGCACGACGCCGCGGCCCTGCTTGCCGGAGCTCTCCGCGACGAGCTGCTCAATCCAGTCCGCGAGCCGCGCAACCGGCGGCGGCGGTCGGAGCACGAGCTTGTCCCGGCCGGCGCGTGCGGCGGCGGCGAGCCGCACGCCGAGGGCCCGCGCGGCGGGCACCTCCACGGCCCGCGCGCGCTCGAGCAGGGCGCGGCCGTCGAGCTGCAGCAGCGCCGCCGGCAGCATGCCGACCACCGTGAGCGCCGCGTAGCGCCCCCCGACGCTCACCGGATGGGGGAACACCGCGCGGAAGCGCCGCTCGCGGGCGAGCGCCTCGAGCGGCGTCCCCGGGTCCGTGATAGCCGCGAAGTGCGCCGCCGGGAGGCGGGCCGCGAAGTAGCGGTAGAACGCGAGCGTCTCGACCGTGGTGCCCGACTTGCTGCTAATGAGGAAAAGCGTGCGATCGAGGTCGCCGGCGCGGGCCACCGCGAGCACCGCCGCGGGATCGGTGCTGTCGAGCACCGACAGTGACGCGCCCGCCTCGGCGAACGCCGCCGCGAGCACCTGCGGCGCGAGGCTCGACCCGCCCATGCCGCACACCACCGTCCGGGTCAAGCCGTCGCGCCGCGCCTCCGTGGCGAAGCGCGCGAGCGCGTCCCACTGGGCGAGGGAGTCGCGCGGCGCGTCGATCCAGCCGGTGCGGTTCATACGGCGGCGAAACATAATGCGCCCTCGCCAGGCTGGTGGGCGGCCGTTAGGTTTGGCCCCGAGGTCGGCGTGACTTCCCTCAGCCGCAACACCCGCGTGCTGCTCATGATCGCCGCCGTGTCCTTCCCGGCGATCGTCCTTGTGTACCTTCTCGCGCCCGCGGGCCCCTGGACACGCGCCGTGGCCGCGACGCTCGCGGCGATCGCCGCAACGGCCATCGCGTCCTGGTTCGCCGTCATCCTCCGCGCCGACCGGCGCTACACCGAGATTCTCGAGAACGAGGTGGCAAGCCAGACGCGCTCGCTCATGGACTCCCTCG
>WNGA01002341.1_pt1 | contig 15409 bp, 18 predicted proteins | sample 5400061 | NCBI WGS metagenome assembly WNGA01 (sample SAMN13153366, study PRJNA577476) | soil metagenome | isolation source: 100 cm soil or saprolite under grassland replicate 2 | place: USA:California | collected 2016-06-15
AAAAGAATCGCGGCCGGCGGTTCCAGCACGCTGCCGATGAACAGCAGAATGACGTTGATGACCAGCAGCAGCATCCACGGCGTCAGTTGCAGCCCGTCGACGAAACCAACGAGCTGGGCGGAAAATCCGCTGGTGGTGATCAGCCAGGCAAAGGCGCCGGCCGCGGCGACGATGATCAGGACTTGCGCGATGAGGGCCGCCGAATCGCAGGTGATGATCCACAGGTGCCGCCACGACAGCTCGCGATAAACGAACATCGACACGATGATGGCGTAGATGCAGGCGACGCCGGCCGCCTCGGTCGGCGTGAACAGGCCGCCATAGATGCCGCCGAGAATGACGACGGGAGCGATCAGCGCCCAGACCGCGTCCTTTGCGGTCGCCGAAATGGTCTTCCACCGCGCCGGCTCCCCGATCGGAATCCGCTTGATGCGAGCGTACGCCATGACGTACAGCGCGAGCGCGACGCCGATCAGGGATGCCGGGAGCGAAGCCCGCCAGAAACAACAGCGGCACCGACTGCTGCGCCACGATCCCGTAGATGATCATCGTGATCGAAGGCGGCGTGATGATGTCGATGACGCCGGTCGCCGTGACCAGGCTGACCGAGAACGTGTCGCCGTACCCGTTCTTCTTCAGCGACGGAATGGTGATCTTGCCGATCGCGGCCACGCAGGCGACGCTCGATCCCGACATCACGCTGAAGACTTCGCAGGCCGCGATGGTGGCGATGCCGAGCGACCCGCGGATGGCGCCGAAGATCGACAGGATCAGCTCGATCAGGCGGCGCGCCATGCCGCCCCGCGACATGATGTCCCCGGCATAAATGAACAGCGGCACCGCCAGCAGCGGAAAGATGTCGAGACTGCCGAACATCGCCGAATGCAGCGCGTGGATGGGATTGCTGCTGAGCAGGAGTCCGGCCAATGCGGCGGCGAGCAGCACCACGAAGATGGGCACGCCCATGAGGAGCAGCAGCGCCGGCACCACGGCAACCAGCAGGGCGGTCATCGCTTGTCCTTCATGCTGGTCGGCGTCGCCATGACTAGCGCAAGCGCGACATCACGAACCTCACGGCAATCAACGAGGCCATGAAGCCAAGGCCGATCGTGACGAAGGACTGCGGAATCCACATCGGCGCCTGCAGCGCGTCGCTGCGCTGGTCGAACGATGCGAGCAGCGACACGAGGCGAAAGCTCGCCACCGTGACGATCGCGAGCACCACGACCGAGACGATGGGGGCGAGCAGCTTCGCCGTGCGCCGCACCGCGGCCGGGGCGCGCTCGATGATGGTCTCGATACGGATGTGCTGATTGCGCCAGGTGACCGCGATGCCGCCGGCGAACACGCCGAAGATCATCAGAAACAACATCAGCTCCTCGGCCCAGCTGAACGGCGAGCCGAAGAAATATCGGGCGATCACGTTCACACCGTTGATCGCAACGATCGCGATGAGAGCGAGCGCAGCGAGCGCCACACAGATGTTGGCGATTGCGTCGCCAAGCCGGGCGACGGGACCGTAGGGTGCGCCGGCCGCATCCGGGTCCCCGGTGACCCCTGCGTCGTCATGCATCTCAGTTCACGCTGTCGGCTGCGGCTTTGAGCTTGTCATAGAGTTCCTTCGAGGAAGGATTCTTGGCAAGCACCGATTGGACCGCGGCGTTGACGCGCTTGATCGCGTCTTCCTGCTCGGCCGGCGCGAGCTTGGCCACCTTGCCTCCCTTTTCCGTCCAGGTCTTGCGGTCGTCCGCGATGCGCTGGATCTGCCATTTGTGCAGATCGGGCTCGATCTTCTGGCCGGTCTCCACCACCGTCTTCTGCAGATCGGGCGGCAGCCGGCCGAACCAGATCTTGCTGACCAGGGCGACCGGCATCAGCGCCCACAGGCCGGTGTCGAGCATATTCGGAGCCGCGTCGTAGTAGCGGAAGGCCACGAACGCGCCGAGCACCGAATTGGCGCCGTCGATCGTGCCTTGTTGCACGGCCGGCAGGACCTCCGGCAGCGACATCGGCACGGCCGACGCCCCGAGCGCGACAACCGACGCCTGCTCGCCTTCCGATGCCAGCACGCGGACGCGCTTGCCCGGGAAGTCGGCAAGCTTGGTGACCGGCGCCTTGAAGGTGAAGACCTGCTGGTCGTACACGTTGAGGCCGATGGTGACGAGGCCGCGCGGATCGGTGAAGTCGACGATCGCCTTGCGGAACGCCGGCACGTCGAGCGCGCGGCGCGCATGCTCGTTGCTCTTGAACAGCCCGGCCATCGCCAGGACTTGAAAGCGCGGGTCGGCGCCGAAGAACAGCTCCGACGGTCCGATCGCCGCTTCAATCGTGCCGAGGCGCAGTCCTTCAACCTGGCGCTGGGCGCCGCCGAGCTGGCTCGCCGGATAGACCTCGACCTTGATCCGGTTGTTCGTGGCCGTCTCCAGCTCCGTCTTGTAGACCTTGATGTACTCATGCTGCATGTCGTTGATGGTCTGCGTGGCGAACTTCATCACGAAGTCCTGCGCGCGCGCCGATCCTGCGCTCAGCACGAGGGCGAGCGCGAAAGCGGCGATGATCCGCTGGAGCCGCCGCCGCCCTGCCGGTCGACGAAATTCGAACGTCATGGAAAACCTCCCCCGATTGGAAACGCCCCGGCGGGATGCTAATCGCATTCGACCGCCGCATTCAACCGATCACCCGTTGCGCCTATGATCCGCCCGGACCTGGGCGGCGCTCGGGCCGGCACGCCTCGAGCGGGTGGAGGGAACGGAATTGCGGAACTGCCGCGAACAGGATCGGGCGAGACCCATGAGCTTGAAATTCCGCGTGGAGCTGGTGTGGAAGGACTCAGACGACAGCGTCGCCGAATCGATTTACCTGACCTCCGACGGCCGGGTCGTCCTGCAGGGCCGGGCGGTGTCGCCGTTGGAGCGGCAGGCGCTGTCGCTGCCCGACGGCGCGGGGCTGATCAGCGTCGATCGCAAGCTCATCCGCGCCATCAAGGATATGCTGTGAGCGACGCCACGAGCTTCAGTCCCGCTCACGACATCATTCCATTTGAAACGGGTGCGGCGGGCGAATAGATTGGCAGATAGCCCGGGGAGCCAAGACCGACTCGTCGATGCGGCATACCGCGGCGGTTTGGTTGCGCCGCACACAAGACGGAGGACAACGCCATGTTCCTCAGGAATTACTGGTACGTCGCGGCGTCCGACGACGAGGTCGGGAGGCGCCCGTTCCGCCGGATCATTCTCGGCGAGCCGGTGGTTTTGTTCCGCACCGAGGACGGCGCGCCGGTGGCGTTCGAGGATCGCTGCGCGCACCGGCACCTGCCGCTGTCCATGGGCAAGCTGATCGGCGATACCCTGCAATGCCACTACCACGGCTTGCGATACGACAAGACCGGCACCTGCGTCAGGGTGCCCGGGCAGGACATGATCCCGCCTTCGGCGCGCGTCAAAACCTATCCGGTGGTCCAGCGCTATCGCTGGGTGTGGATCTGGATGGGCGACCCGGCGCTGGCGGATCCCGGCCTGATCACCGACTACCACTGGCTCGACGATCCCAACTGGGGCGCCAAGCCCCAATACCTGCACGTCACGGCCAACTGGCAGCTGATCGTCGATAACCTCCTCGATCTCACCCACCTCGCCTTCGTGCACGAGACGACGATCGGCAATTCCGCCCTGGTGGACCACGCGACCGTCAAGGTACAGCGCAGCCACGACAACGTCGTCGTCACCCGTTGGATCATCGATCAGCCGGCGCCGCCGACCTTCGTGAAAGTCGGCGGGTTTACCGGCAACGTGGACCGTTGGCAAATTATCGACTTCACCCCGCCGGCATTTCTCCGGCTCGACGTCGGCGCGACGCCGACCGGCACCGGCGCGCCCGAGGGACGCCGCGTCGGCGGCATCTCCATGCGCAATCTCAATGCGATCACGCCGGAGACGGAATCCACCGCAGACCGACATCAACGCCGATACCGGCGTGATCCAGGCGCGCCGCATTCTCGATCGCCTGCATCAGGAAGAGCAGGCGGCAGCGGCGGCGCCGCGCGTGGCGGCGGAATAAGGGCGGCGGGCAGGCGGATTCTCACTAGGAGAACATTCGGCTTGGGCGAGTGGCATCGGCTTGCGTCGGTTTCCGACGTGCGCGAAGGCGAGGCGTTTCCCGCCGACATCGACGGGATTGCGATCGCGCTCTATCGCGTCAACGGCCGGGTCCACGCCATCGACGACACCTGCACGCACGAATTCGCCCTGCTGTCGCAGGGCTTCGTGGAGGATGGCGTGGTCGAATGTCCGCTTCATGCGGCGCAATTCGACATCGCGACGGGTCGATGCCTGTCGGGACCGGCGACGCAGGATTTGCCCGTCTACGAGGTTCGGGTCGACGGCGACGACGTCTACGTCCGCGCGCCCGATCGGTGAGCGGTCCGGGGCAGTGAGATGACGCTTCCGCGCCGTCGATTTTTGCATCTGGCCGGGTCGGTTGCGGCTCTCCCGGCGGTAGCGCGTGTCGCCACGGCGCAAACCTACCCGGCGCGGACGGTCCGGTTCATCGTGCCGTTCGGCCCGGCAAGCGGCACCGACATCACGGCGCGGCTATTCGCCGACCGGCTCGCCGCTCGCTGGGGCAGGCCGGTGGTGGTCGAGAATCGTCCGGGCGGCGACAGCATCGTCGCGATCGGCGCCTTCGTCGGCGCCAACGACGACCATACGCTGCTGTTTGTCCCGGTCGGAACCTTCGCGGTCCATCCGTTCCTGTACGAGAAGCTGCCCTATGATGCCGAGCGCGACCTCATGCCGATCGCGGGCGTCACCACCATCGTGCTCGCCGTTTCGACGTCCGAATCGCTGAAGGTCGGCTCGCTCGGCGAACTCGTGGCGCTTGCCCGCGCGCAGCCGGGAACGCTCAACGCGGCCGCCGCCGCCGGCAACGCCGATTTCCTGTTGTTCGGTTTTTTCAAGAGCGGCGGCCTGCAGGTCGCAAAGGTGCCCTATCGCGACATCCTGCAGGCGCCGAACGATCTCGCCGAGGGACGCATCCAGGTGTTGATGAGCTCGCTGGCGATCGTGCAAGCGCAGATGCAAGCCGGCAAGGTCAAGGTGCTGGCCGTGACCAGTCGCGAGCGCGCGCCGACCGCGCCCGATGCTCCCACGGCCGCCGAGGCCGGCTACCCGGCGCTCGAACTGGAGAGTCTCGTCGGCTTGTTCGGGCCGCGCGGCATGCCGGGCGAGCTGCGCGAACGCATTGCCGATGATCTTCGCGCCGTCGCGGCGGCCGATCCCGTCATCGCGACGCGGCTGGCGGCCACCGCTCAGATCGTCAACGTCCGCGGGCCGGCCGAATTCGCCGCCGGGATCGCGCAGCAGCGCGCCAAGCTCGCCGCCATCGCCAAGGCTCTCGACATCAAGCCGGCTCAATGAATCCAACCGACTCTTTCCCGTCACCCTGAGGCGCTCGCGAAGCGAGCCATCGCAAGTCGGCTGTTGCCGACTTGCGCGCTATAGTGCCGATCTCGGGTAAACCCGAGATCGGTGGGCGACGGCCGAGGCGAGGCCGATCATCCTTCGAGGGCCGCTACGCGGCCACCTCAGGATGACGGTGAACGTTAGCCGGCTCCTCATCAGGATGACGGTCAACATAGGATCTCGTGCGGCGGCTGTCGGCGCAGCCCTCGGAGCTGCGCCCTTATAGGCCCGCGCTATTGCGATTTTTCGGATTGATCAGCCGGAGTGTGCGCCAGGTCACACAAGGAATGAACGCGACGGGCTATTCTCCGTGGCATGCGATCACTTAAACCGAACGGAGAGATGTCATGATGAAGAAGCGCGACATGCTCCTGTACAAGAATATGTCCCCGGAAGAGCAGCGGGCGTACGGTCGCTGGCTCAAGGCAGGCGCCGTCGTCGGGTTGATCTTCGCGGCTGCGATTGTCGCCATGGCCCTCGCCGAATCCAACGTGCTGGGAACGAGTCAAGCGAGCGCCAAGAGCACCCGAGCGGCCACGGTCGGTGCGACCAAGGAACGCGCCGAGCGGAGCGGCGCCATAACGGGCTATCAGATCGTGTTCTAAAGTCGTCGGGAGACTGCCCCCGCGTTTAACACGAGCCGCTCCGGGCATCGTCGATGCGCTATGCGCCTTGAAATTCACAGAGTGATGCGGAAGCGGTAAGCTTCTTTTGCACCATATGCCGCCGGCTTCAGAAAACGTTCCACCAGTACTCCGCCATGGCGAGAATCGCTCTTTGTGACGCCAAGTTGTCCGGGTCGGTCGTCAGTTCGACATATTCGAGACCTTTCTCCCGAACCTCACGCAGCAGCAGTGCCACCGCGCTGCCACCGCGTGCTTTGCATAGCCGCGGCCGCGCTTCCATGGCACAACCGCGAAGCCGATGTGCCCCAAAACATGTGGCGGCAAAACCGATGTTCCCGGCTGCCAGCGGAAACTAATACTGCCGCAGAACTCGCCATCGGACAGCCACCGGCGAAACTGATTTTCTCAAGTTCCTCCCTGGCGGCTGCCGCTTCTCGCACATTATCGGGGGACCAGCCACGTTCTCAAGCAGCCACATATTCCGGCAGGTATCCGAGAGAAGGTTTGATCAGGTTGATTGCTGTCATGTTACCGACGATCTAGAGCATCAGGTTCATCGTCTCATGTAGAACTTGCGATCATCCTCATGCGTGATTTGGAATCCGAGCCGCTCATATAGCCGCAATGCAGGATTCGTTTTGACCACACCCAGAGTCACCGCTTGGCCCGCGCATGCGGCCTCATCCATGATTCGATTCATCACCTCGGTGCCGGTTCCCTGCCGCCGGAAAGGAGCGTCCACGAAAAGCTGCGCAAGAAAAAGCGCATCGCCTTGTGTCGTGCTCTGCAACCAGCCGATATCGGCACCATCGAGGGTGATTATTCGAACCTGGGTCACCTCCCATCGCTGCCGGAAATTGGCGGTCTGAGCCGCCATGTCCAGGTTCAATTCCCGGATGCTTCTCTCCATTCCGGCGAAGTAGAGATTCGCGCAATAATCGAAGTCTTGCGGGCGGGCCGGGCGAAAGGAAATCCGCATTGCCTACCTTATCAGGCCCTTCGGGTAAAACTGCAACACTAATGCCGCCCGACATTCGTTCGGATTTCTGCTATGGACGATTGCCGCCATGTCGTTCCTGGTCGCTTTTCGGATCAGGTATATGCCGCCTCTTGGCCGGGTACTGAGGACAGATCGCGCGATCAGAACCCATGATACAGTGCGCGTCTGCTGCGGAGTCGAAGGATGCAGCCGCGCGAATTTGCCGACTATCACCGAGTCGCGCTTGAAGCGGACGAGGTGCGGCACAACGTCATCTTGGGGATTCTTGGCCGCGTCGCAGCTGGCGATGAGCCGCAATTCCGCCATTGGACACTCGGCTCTCCCGGACAATGCGCAGTGCAAACTCCGCCCTATCCGATCGTTTTGGGCAGTGAACAGACGCGCGCACTCGATTTTCCAGGCGTCGTCGGCTCCGATCTCACCGCGAAGTGGTTCGCTGATCGAGCAGCGGAACTGGGAGTTGAGTTTCTCGAGCCGATTCCACAGCAAATCCATGCGCTCCGGGACAAACCTCAATATCCTGGCGCGCCCGGCCACGCCCGACTGGTCGGCACCGACGACGCGTCGCTGTTTGCCGACTGGGTGATCGCGTTCACGCGCGAGGCCACGCCGCACGATCCGCCGCCCGATCGCGAACACCTTGCCAAGGTCGCCGGGGAGGGCCGCCACATGTTCTGGGTCGTCGACGGCGAGCCGGTCTCCATGGCCGGGATCAGGCGTCGTACGCGCCATGCGGCTGCCATCGCAGGCGTCTACACGCCGCCGCCCCTGCGCGGACGCGGCTACGCCGGATCGATCACAGCTGCGGTTGTGGAACTGGCCTTCGCCCAGGGCAAGACGACCGCCTGCCTCTACACCGATCTGCGCAATCCGTTCTCGAACCGGTGCTACGCTAAGATCGGATTCAAGCCCGTGTGCTCTTCCTGGCACTATCCGAGAGCCGCTCGGTCATCGTTGCAGTGATGACCAGATGACCCGTGATCTCCCCTACCCCGATTGGCTGGTTCCTCCGCATCCACTTTCCCGATCCTTGGTACTCGTTCCATAGGCCGGTCCATTCAGATGTCGAGCCGCTTTGCAAATATGATCTCGTACGGCTGGTAGCCCACTTTTTTGTAGCACTCCATGGCGAGATGATTGGCGGCTTTCGAGCAGATGCGGATACGGCGGCACCCGCGGGAGCGCATTTCCATTTCCAGTGCGTCCAGAAGCTGCAACGCTACACCTTGGCGACGCCAAGCGTGTTCGACGAAGATGTCGGAGACGTAGGCAAATGTGCGGGCGTCATTTCGAAGGAGCGGATCATCGTCGTCCTCGACCCAAGTCACAGCCAAATCGACCGTTTCGGTCTCTGCTCTTGCCATGCGAATGCAGCCATTTCGCACAGCGACTGTGCGAATCAGCATCTGGGCGTATTCCGATCCGATCTCACTGCTGGGCTTCAACTCCGGTGTGCCAATCCGCTCGTGCTCCTGGATAGCCCCGACAAACTTAGTGACGGCAGCGAGGTCAAAAAGCTGAAAGGCATCGATCTTTAGCATGGCTGGCTCGCTAGTGCCGCCGATTTGAAGTTCCTACAGCGCTAGCGGCAAGTTCATTTAGGAACTTCAAATCGAAAAGCGGCACTAGAATCATATACTTGCTAGTGCCCCTTTGTTTCCGAAGTTCGTGTGAGAGAGTGCCGAAATGAGCCCGCTTTCAAAGGTCCTGGGTGCGAAGCGAGAAGGCGGCGTCCCAGACCTTTTCCCGGTCCTCGTCGAAAATCAGCTTCGGCTCCGCCGGTGCGGTGAACCAGGCGCGGCGTGCAAGCTCGCCCTCGAGCTGGCCGGGACCCCAGCCCGCATAGCCGAATGCGACAAGGCTCTTCTTCGGGCCCCTGTCGTTGCCGATGTCGAGCAATATCTCGCGATTCGAGGTCATGGCCACGCGCCCGTCGATGTCGATGGTTCCGGGCCGATGATACTCGGCGCTGTGCACCACGAAGCCCATTGCCGGTTGGACCGGACCGCCGGCAAAGATGCGCACCTTGCCCGCGGCCTTCGGGTTCTTCTCGCCGAACATCTCCAAAAGGCTTGCCAGCGGGCGCTCCTCCATCGGCAAATTGACGATGATGCCGAGCGCGCCCTTTCGGTCGTGCTGCACCATCAGGATGACGGTGCGATCGAATCGCGGGTCGGCGATCGTGGGCGAAGCGATCAGAAGCTGACCGGCAAGCGAGACATGTTCCGGCGTTTGCGCAGGCGCCGGCGATGCGAGCAACGTCGCCGGCGCGAGAAGCGCAGCGAGAGCCAGGATCGGGCGATCGAACCAGATCGACGACACGCGCCGCCTCCCGGGCAAGCAGTGGCTACGACACTGCATCTAATACAATAATGACCGCGCATGCATCAGGACAAGATTTGGCGCCAAAGCCCAACGCGACGTCTCTTTCCCATGCATCGGAGGTCGCGTAACGTCCGTTCGATCGGCCCTTGAAGCAGTTCCGTGCGCGCAATGGGCGGCGCTGGTGCCGCCGGCAGGCATCGCGCCCTCGACGGAAACGGATAGGGCAGTGCTTGGGAATATAGGGATGAGGTCGCCAATGCAGGGTGTCACCGTCGTCGATCACCCGCTGGTCCAGCACAAGCTCACCTTGATGCGCGACAAGCGCCGCTCGACCAAGAGCTTCCGCGAGCTCCTCAGCGAGATCGGCGCCCTGTTGTGCTACGAGGTCACGCGCGACCTGCCGCTCGAGCTGACCGAGATCGAGACGCCGCTCGCCGCGATGAAGGCGCCGTTGCTCGCCGGCAAGAAGCTGGTGTTCGCGCCGATCGTGCGGGCGGGCCTCGGCTTTCTCGACGGCATGCTCAACCTCGTGCCGGCGGCCCGGGTCGCCCATATCGGGCTCTACCGCGATCCGCGCACGCTGGTCGCGGTCGAGTACTTCTTCAAGGCGCCGGACGACATCGCCGACCGTCTCGTCCTCGTGCTTCATCCGACGCTCGCGACCGGCAACGCCGCCGTCGCCGCCGTCGACCGGCTCAAGGAACATGGCGCCAAATCGATCAGGATCGTCTCCCTCCTCGCCGCGCCCGAGGGCCTGGAGAATTTGCGCGCGCATCATCCCGACGTGCACGTGTGGACCGCCGCGATCGACGACCGCCTCGACGATCGGGGCTACATCGTTCCCGGCCTCGGCGACGTCGGCGACCGCATGTACGGCACGAAATGAGGGCGTGAATTTATGACGCGGCCCGTTGAGGTACTTGTGCTCTGATTTTCCCGATCAGCCGGGGCAGATCCACCGGCTTGGTATCGAAATCGTCGCAGCCTGCGGCCAGCGCTTTCTCCTTGTCGCCGGTCATGGCGTGCGCCGTCAGGGCAACGACCGGAATATGCTTCGTGGCCGGATCGGCCTTGATCCGCCGGGTCGCCTCCCAGCCGTCCATGTCCGGCAGAGTGAGGTCCATGAGAACGAGGTCGGGCTGCTCGGACGTCGCCATGGCGATCCCATGCGCGCCATCGGTCGCGATGAGGACGGTAAACCCGGCCCGCGAGAGCCGGTTTTTCAGCATATAGATGTTGTCGTCGTTGTCCTCGACGTACAGGATCTTCATCATCTCGCCTCCGGAACCGATGCTGTTGAACAACTCAGCGGCAGACGCGCCAGTGCCCCGCTTCCGAAGTTCGTGATACATCGCGGCACCCCCTGACACGAACTTCGGAAGCAAAGGGGCACTAGCAACCCTATAATTCTAGTGCCGCTTTCGATTTGAAGTTCCTAAACGAGCGTGCGGCAACCACTGTAGGAACTTCAAATCGGCGGCACTAGGCAAGCATGAGAACGGACGCTCTCGATGTGCGGACTTGGCAAGCCCGAAGCCGACCGGGCGAATCTATGTGGCGCCTTTCGGCGCCGCATGGGTGTGAACCAATTCACACATCTCGGACGAAAGCGAGTCCCGTTTTAGCAAACGACGCGGGGGCGCGTTACACGCGTGCGTGGAATCGCAACGATAATTTGGATCGGCAGTCGGCGGCCCGCATACAGCCGCTTCTCACGAAAGGCCGATAGACCGGGCGTCGGGGATGGAATCGAGAACAACCCGATGACCCCATTTCCAGGAAGTGCGAGTGATTTGCCGATGCCGGTTCACGAGGTGAGATTCGATCGTCGTACCGCCTTGCTGATCGTCGACGTGCAAAACGCCATCGATGATCCCAAATGGGGTCCGCGCAACAATCCGGGCGCCGAAGAGCGCATCCATCTGTTGCTGACGGCCTGGCGACGCGCCGGCTGGCCGATCATTCACATCCGGCACGATTCGACGAATGCGGTTTCGCCATATCGGCCGGGTCAGCCCGGGAACGACTTCAAGCCGGTGGTTGCTCCGCTTCCCGACGAGATCGTCGTCTCGAAACGCACCAACAGCGCCTTCATCGGAACCGAGCTCCATCAACGCCTGAAAGATATGGGCATCGACGCGCTGATCGCCTGCGGCGTGCTCACGCACAACTCGCTCGAGGCAACCGTCAGAAACGCGGGTAATTTGGGTTTTCGGGTCTTCGTCCCTGCCGACTGCTGCTGGTCGGTCGACAAGAAGGATCTTCGCGGAAAGCTTTGGTCGGCGGAAGACGTACACCAACTGTCGCTCGCTCACATGCACGGCGAGTATGCCACGGTGACGACCGCGCAAGATGTTCTGGCTGTCCTGGATGGATGAATGCGGGTTTGCGAGGGCCGGACCAAACCTACCGGAATAAGCGCTACACCGCGACCTTGTGCAGGAAGCCTTCGACGTTTTCCCTTAAATTTGCGGCCGCGGCCTCGACCGCCTGCGCGGCCGCCGACACCGTCGCGGCCGAGGTGCCGGTCTTGGTCACGGCGCCGGTCACCTCCTCGAGCGCGGAGACGACCTCCTTCGTTCCGGTGGCGGCGCTCGCCACGTTGTGCGAGATCTCGCTGGTGGCGGCGTTCTGCTGCTCGACCGAGGCCGCGATCGCCGAGGTATATCGGTTGATTTCCTGCATGCGGTCGGTGTTCCGGCGGATCGCCTCGACGGCGGCGGCGGTCGAGGCCTGGACGGCGGCGATCTGCGCCGCGATCTGCTCGGTCGCCTGGGCGGTCTGCACGGCGAGCGATTTGACTTCCGACGCCACGACCGCAAAGCCCTTGCCCGACTCGCCGGCGCGGGCGGCCTCGATGGTGGCGTTGAGCGCAAGCAGATTGGTCTGGCCGGCGATGTGCCGGATGAGCTTGACGACGTTGCCGATCTCCTGCGCCGCGTGGGCGAGGCTGGCAATCTCGTTGTTGGTCGTATGCGCTTCGGTCACGGCGACCCCGACCAGCTCGGTTGCCTGACCGAGCTGGCGGCTGATCTCCGCGATCGAGCTCAATAATTCCTGCGCCGCCTCGGACGCGGCGCCGACGTTGGCGGCGGCCTCGTTCGAGGTGTGAGCGGCGCCGGCGGCGCGCTGCGAGGTCTCGCGCGAGGATGCCGACAGTCCCGTGGCGGTCGATCCCATGGCGCCGGCGCTGTCGCTGACGGTCCGCAAGACGGCCTCGACGCTCTCGCGGAACGACAGGATCGCCGTTTCGACGGAAGCGCGGCGCTCTTCCTGCTCGGCAAGCGAAGCGTTCTGCATTTCCGCGCGCCGCCGCTCGGTGATGTCGTCATGGGTGCCGACCCAATAGTCGCCTCCGGCGATGGGGCGGTTGATCACCGAAATGGCCCGCCCGTCCGGGTTCTCGATGATCGAGCTGACCGTCTTTCCCTGACGCATCGCCGCCAGGAGGTCGGTGCAGTATTGTTCCGCCTCGCGGCCGAGGCTTCCGGTCGCAATGCGGCGGCGGATGATGTCGCGCAGCGTACAGCCGGGTTTCACGACGTCCGGGGACAGCCCGTACATTTCCAGGTAGCGCTCGTTGCAAACGACCAGGCGCTCGGCCTTGTCGAACATGACGACACCTTGCGTCATGTTGTTCAAAGCGATGGCCAGCAACCGGCTGTTCGCGTCGAGCCGGCGGCCGGCGAACGCGCTGATGAGGCTCATCCCCAAGACCGCCACCGCGGCGCTCGCAACCGCCAGGGCGAGTGTAGTCGGAGACAGCGAAAACGCGGTGATCACGCGCGTCGGATCGGGCACGATTTCAACCGCCCCCATGGCGGTGAAGTGATGGGACACGATGGCGAGCGTGAGAAGAACCGCCGCGACGGCGATCGAGCGCTTGCCGCCGCGCCGCGCCGCGACGGTGAGGGCGGCCGTTGCGAGCAACATTCCCACCACGATGGAAACGACCACGAGGCCGATCGACCAGCTCACGCGCCCGGGCAGCTCCACCGCCCACATGCCGGTGTAGTGCATGCTGGCGATGCCGCCGCCAACGATCGCGCCCCCGATCGGCGCCCCCCATCGCAGCGGATCGTACACCGCCACGCCGAGACCCAAGGCCGTGACCGTCGCGGCCGCCACCAGCGACAGCGCCGTCAGTCCCATGTTGTAGGCGATCGCAACGCCGGGATCATAGGCCAGCATCGCAATGAAGTGCGTCGCCCAAATCCCGCATCCGGCCGCGGCGCCCGCCGCAACGATCCACGTCGCGCGGACGCGGCCGCGGGTCGCGCGGACGCGGTTGAACAGACTGATCGCCGTGAGGCTTGCCAAAAAGCAGACGGCGCCCGCAACGATGACGAGACGCCAGTCATGCTCCGTCGTGACACAGGTGAGAACCCGGAACATGATCGTCCTTGAGAAGTCGGTTTGCCGCTGTAGGTATCCGGTAAATATTTCTTTAACGTTAATCAGGCTGGACGCCTGAGGTCGAGGGTCGTCGGGTACTCGATCGACCGCTCTTCCCGCGGAACGTCGTCGATCACTCCGGGCGTGTGTCCGTGATCCTGGAACCGGGCGCGGCGCCGCGCCTCGGCCTCGTAGGAATTCACCGGGACGCTTTCGTAAGAGCGCCCGCCCGGATGGGCGACGTGGTAGACGCAGCCGCCCAGCGAGCGGGCGCTCCAGGTGTCGATGATGTCGAAGGTGAGCGGGGCGTGCGGGTCGATCGTCGGGTGCAGCGCCGGGGTGAGCTTCCACGCCTTGAAGCGCACGCCGGCGACGAACTCGCCGGGCCGTCCGGTCGACGCGAGCGGCAGGCGGCGGCCGTTGCAGGTGACCACGTGGCGCGTGGCGTTCAGTCCCTCCACCTTCACCTGCAGCCGCTCGACCGAAGGATCGACGATGCGCACGGTGCCGCCGGCCTCCTCGCCGAGCACATGCCAGGGCTCGAGCGCGTGGCGCAGCTCCAGCCGCACCCCGCCATGGTCCACCGCACCGTAGAACGGGAACCGGAACTCGCGCTGGGCGGCGAACCACACGGGATCGAAGCGATAGCCCTCGCGGCCGAGATCGCTCAAGACCTCGAGAAAATCCTGCCATACGAAATGCTCGAGCATGAACCGGTCGTGCAGGGCCGTGCCCCAGCGCACGAGCGCACCGTCGAGCGGCTCGCGCCAGAACCAGGCGACCAGCGCGCGCAGGAGCAATTGCTGGGCAAGGCTCATGCGGGCATCGGGCGGCATTTCGAACGCGCGAAACTCGACCAGGCCGAGCCGGCCGGTCGGCCCGTCCGGCGAGAACAGCTTGTCGATGCAGATCTCGGCGCGATGGGTATTGCCGGTGACGTCGACCAGCAGGTTGCGGAACAGCCGGTCCACCAGCCACGGCCGCGGCGGCTCGCCGGGCGGCGGCACGTTGGCGAGCGCGATCTCCATCTCGTAGAGCATGTCCTGCCGCGCTTCATCGATGCGCGGCGCCTGGCTTGTCGGACCGATGAACAGCCCCGAGAAGAGGTAGGAGAGCGAGGGTCGCCGCTGGCAATAGAGCACCAGGCTCTTGAGCAGGTCGGGCCGTCGCAGGAACGGGCTATCGGGCGCGCTCAAGCCCCCGAGCACGATGTGATTGCCGCCGCCGGTGCCGGTGTGACGGCCGTCGATCATGAACTTGTCGGTGCCGAGCCGCGCGAGCCGAGCCTCTTCGTACAGGGTCCGGGTGATCTCCACCGCCGCGCGCCAGCTCGTGGCCGGATGGATGTTGACTTCGATGACGCCGGGATCGGGCGTGACCTTGATGACGTCGAGCCGCGGGTCAGGCGGCGGCGCGCAGCCTTCTACATGAACCGGAACCGCAAGCTCGTCGGCGGTCGCCTCCACGGCGGCCACGAGCTCCAGGTAGTCCTCGAGCCGCTCGACCGGCGGCATGTAGACGCAGAGCCGCGCCTCGCGCACCTCGACCGCCAATGCGGTCCGCACCGGGACGTCGGCGCTGCGCGGCGGCGCCGGTCCGGCGGG
>WNGA01008553.1_pt1 | contig 15409 bp, 14 predicted proteins | sample 5400061 | NCBI WGS metagenome assembly WNGA01 (sample SAMN13153366, study PRJNA577476) | soil metagenome | isolation source: 100 cm soil or saprolite under grassland replicate 2 | place: USA:California | collected 2016-06-15
GCGCTCGGGGCCACCCGGGCGGACGGCGCGATGGCGGGCGGAGGCGGCCCGAGGCAGCCGTCGAGCACGTCGAGCTGCACGCTCAGGTACTGCTGCGGCGTCCCGGTGTCGAGCCAGTACGCGCCGCCGTCGTCGAGAGCGAACAAGGTGCCCTCGTCGACCATCGCCGGGAATGTCTCTCGCTCCACCGACGCCGGCTCGCCAATGGGTATGCGCTCGATGACGGACGGCTCGAACACATACGTGCCGGCGTTGATGAGGTTGCTCGGCGCCTCGCCAGGCAAGGGCTTCTCGACGAACGCGAGCACCCGGCCCTCCGGGTCGGTGGCGACGACACCGTACGGCGAGGGGTCGTCGACCGCGTGGAGGGCGATCGTGCCCTCGGCCCCGCTCCGCTCGTGGAACGCGACGAGCGCGGTGATGTCGAGGTTCGTGAGGACGTCGCCATTGACGACGACGAAGCGTTCGTCGATGCCCGCGTGGCGAGCGGCGAAGGAGATCGCCCCCGCCGTGTTCAGGGGCTCTGGCTCGGCGGCGTAATGCAGGTCGACGCCCGCACAGCGTCCGTCCGGATAGGCGTCTCGGAACACGTCGGGCCGGTAGCCAAGGGCCAGCACGGCGTCGCTGATCCCGTGAGCGGCGAGCGCCGCGACCACCCACTCGATCATGGGTCGGTGGGCGATGGTGAGCATCTGCTTCGGGGTCGTGGCGGTGAGGGGGCGCAGGCGGGTGCCGAACCCACCCACCAGCACGACGGCTCTCACCCGGTGGTGCTCGTCGTGTTCGACGCGGGCGGAGCAGTGGACGACGTCGACGTGTCGCCCGGCGCGGTAGTCGACGACGTATCGCCGGGAGCCGTGGTCGAGGATGTGTCGCCCGCGACCGTGGTGGTCGTGGCGCCGGGAACGTCGGTCAAGCGGTCGAGCTCGGGGATCGACTCGGGGGCGGGGATGGTGGCGTCCTCGGGCAGGAACGCGATCGTGAACGCCATCCGGTCGTTGCGGAACCGGATCTTGCTGAAGTCGTTCGTGAAGACCTGGGTCGGCTTCTTACCTGCGGTCGCGTCGTCCGCGTTGTTCCACGCGGCGACCTGGACGATGGCGTCCTTGCCGTCGCATTTGTCCTTGCCTTCCTGCTTGGTCTCGCCGGAGGCCGAGATCTTCTTGTCGGTCACTTCGATCTGAACGTCGTCGAAGAAGAGTCCGAGCCGGGCGTTCGTGCCGGCGGCGCTGTCGAGGAACGGGTGGATGTGGATGACGCCCTCACCATGGGTGTGGATGCCGAGGGCATCGGTAGCTTCCTGGGGCTGCGGGTCGAGGAAGTGGTCACAGAGGTAGATGCCATACGCCGCGTGCCAGTGGTCCACGTTGACCTTCGGCGCCGCGGTGGCCTGCCGCCGATCGCGCGCCGTGATGACCAGCAGGATGCCGAGGACGATGATGACCGCGATGGTGATCGGGAAGCCGAGATTCCGCTGACGGCCGATCCGCCGTGTGCCGCCGGCTCGGGCCGCGCGCGCGACTTTCTTGGCAGACGAAGCCTTTCCCATAGGGTGTCACACGCTAGCGGCTGCGCCCCCGTCCCCCGTTCCGCCCCCGCGGCGATTCGGCGGCGCGTTCGACCAATTCGGCGAAAAGCGCCTCGTACTGGACCGCGATGGCAGCCGGTGACGCCCACCGCTCGACGAACGCCCGTCCCGCCGCGCCCATCCGGACCGCTTCCTCCGGCCCCTGGACCAGCCGATCGATCGCCTTCGTGAACTGCTCGGCATCGTCGGGGGGCACCGCCAGGCCCGCGCCCGACTGCTGGAGCACCCGGGTGACCTCGGTGCCTGGATCGACGCTGGCGACCAAGGGCCGGCCGGCGGCGAGGATCGAGTACAGCTTCGACGGGACGCTCGCCCGCGCCAGACCGCGGCGCAGCGGAACGAGGTGAATGTCAGCCGCGGCGAGCACTTCGGGCAGCCGCGCCTTGGGCTGCATGTCGATGAACCGCACGTTGGGCAGGCCACCGGCTCGTCGCTCGAGGTCGGGTCGGGCCGACCCGCCGCCGTGGATGACGAACACCAGGTCGGGCTCGTGGGCCAGGGCCACCGCCGCGTCGACCACCAGGTCGAGCGACTGTGAGAATCCGACGTTGCCGGCGTACATGACGACGGTCTTGCCCTCGAGTCCGTGCTCGCGCCGGTAGTCGTTCTCCCGCGGCGCGGGCTGGATCCACCGGGTGTCGACGAAGTTCGGGATCACCCGCACCTTCTGTGGTGCGCGACCGTGGAGCTTCGCGGTCACGTTGTCGCGAAGGTCCTCCGAGAGGACGGTGACGGCGTCGGCGCGGTCGTACGTGAACCGCTCGAGGCGGGCGGCCGCCGCGATCACCCGGGGGTTGCGCAGCACGCCCAGCTCGACGGCCACGTCCGGGAAGATGTCCTGGATGTTGAAGACGAATGGGGCTCGGCGGGCCCGGGCCACCAGCCATCCGGCCACGCCGATCGTCAGCGGCGGCGACATGGCCAGCACGGCGTCGGGTGCCGGTCGTGACGGAAGGGCGGCGCCGAACGCGAGGGTGGTGAAGCCGCCGAAGGCCGCGGCCCGGGCCGGGATGTTCGTCTTGGCGGTGGGGAACGGATGGACCCGTGTGATCCGTCCCCAATCGGTGTCCTCCTGGCGGACCCACCGGCCGTCCCACCCCGACTCGATGCGGTGCTCGCGGTACCACGGGAGCGCGGCGACGACATGGATGCGATGGCCGCGCTCGACCAACTGCATCACGATGCTGGTCATCACCTCGCCGGTGGGAGCCACGTCGGGAGCGAAGTGCGGGCAGATGATGAGGAGGTTCATGGGCGATCTCCCGCGGCGACCGCGCGGGCCGCGAGCCGGTACGCCGCGAGCAGTTTGCCCGTCGCCCCCGCCCAACTGAAATCCGCGGCCCGCGCCCGGCCCGCGGCCGCGAGCTGCTCCCGGCGAGCGCGGTTCTCGAGGAGGTCGAGCATGGCCGACGTCCACGGATCCGGATCGTCGGCAGGCAGCAGCACGCCCGCGTCGCCCACGACTTCGGGGAGCGCGGTGGTCGCGGCGGCGACCACCGGACAGCCGACGGCCATCGCTTCGAGTACCGGGAGCCCGAAACCCTCGAACCGCGACGGAAACGTCAGCGCGACCGCGTGCCGGAACAGCCACTCGAGGTCGGGCCGAGGGATCCGGTTGAGGCGCCGGACCCGGTCGGCGAGATCGAGCCCCTCGATCGCCGCGGCCACGTCCGTCTCGCTCGCGGCCGTCCCGCCCGTGAGGACGAGCAGCACGTCGGGGCGCCGGGCCGCGACGCGTGCGAACGCGTGGATGAGCAACGCATGGTTCTTGTGGGGGTACGTGATGGCCGGATACAGGAAGAACGGTCCGTGGATGTCGTAGGTCTCGGCGGGGTCGTCGGAGGCGTCGGTCGAGCCCGCGCCGGGATCGGCCGCGAGCCCGATCCCCGGAGGAACGAGCACCACGCGGTCAGCCTGCGCGCCGAGGATGACGATGACCGATCGCCGGGTGTCCTCGGTGAGCGTCACGACGATGCGCGCGTTCCGGACCGAGGGGGGAAGCCGGCGCCGCAACCACATCTGCTTGAGCGCGCTGAAGTGATCGGGGAGTACGAGCGGCTGGAGGTCGTGGATCGTGAGCATCCCCGGGCGGCTGCGCAGGAGGGGCATCGTGCCGCCGGCGTGATGCACGAGATCCACTCGTTCGCGGCGTGCCTTCCACGCCAGCCACGACGCCTCGGCCGCCACCCGCAGCGCCTTGGACCGACCCTGGAGGGGGGCGACCCGGGTGGGGAACGCGCTCACGATGTCGGGGTAGGCGTCGCCGAACGGGCGCAGGGTGAACAACACCACTTCGATGTCCGGTGGTGCGGCCTCGGCGACACCGGCCAGGAGGCGCGTGGTGTACTCCTCGCTGCCGCCGACGACTCCAGGCACGAGCCACAGCAGGTTCACACCGACCCGCAGGCGGGTCACGGGGCGAGCTCCGCATAGGCGGCGGCGGTGCCCGCGGCGGTGCGCGCCCACGTGTACTGGGCGGCGCGGGCGCGGCCGGCCGTGCGCAGAGCGGCGGCGAGATCGCCGTCGTCGAGGATCCGGGCGATGGCCATCGACAGTGCGGCGGGGTCGCGCGGGTCGACGAGCACACCGGCCTCCCCTGCCACCTCCTCGGTGCTCGTACCTGAAGACGTCACGACCGGCGTGCCCTGGGCCATCGCTTCCAACACCGGCAGGCCGAAGCCTTCCCGTAGCGACGGGAAGCAGAAGACGTCCGCGCCGGCGTACAGCGGGCCCATGTCGGTTGCGGGTTGGAATCCGAGGACGTGCACGCGGCCGTCGAGCCCGCGGGCGTGACGACCGATGTCCTCGTTCCACCCCCGAGGGCCGACGAGCACGAGGTCGATCTCGTCGCGATTGAGGCGCCGGAACGCGTCGATGAGCGTCGGCAGGTTCTTGCGAGGCTCGACGGTGCCGACCCACAGCACATAGCGGCCGAGGCCATGGTGGCGCCGGACCCGGGTGATGTCGTCCTCGGTGGCGGCGCGGGCGTGCACGCCGAGCGGGACGACCCTGAGCCGCTCGGGCCGGAGCCCGGCGGTGATGCAGTCGCGCCGGGTGGCGTCGGAGGAGCACAGCACGAGGTCGGCGTCGCGCCGGGCGAGCTCGAGGGCTTGATCGAAGAAGCGGAGGCCGCGCCGGGTGAAGTGGGAGGGATCGTGCATGTACGCGAGATCGTGGACGGTCAGCACGATCGGCGCGGTGTGTGGCGGCATGACCACGCCGGTGGCGTGGATCACGTCGACCGGACCGGTGGCGCGCTGCACTGCGGGCCACCGCAATCGATGCCACGACTCGTACAGCGCCCGACGCGGCAACGGCAGCGCCCGGACGCTGATCGGTGGCGCGCACTCCGCCGCGGGCGCACGGCGGTGCCATGCGCTCACACCGACCAGCTCGACATCGCCTCGCTCTGCCAGCGCCCGGGTGAGCTCGACGGCCGCGACGGCCGTGCCGCCCGGCACCCGATGCCAGCATTGTTCGAGCGTGACCCCCACGCGCATGGGCCGAAGTCTCCCATTCCGCCCGTCGCTGCCCGCGCCGCCCACCGGCCGCCCGATGGTCGCACACCCGGCATGAGTTGGGTTGGGTCGGGTCGGGTTGGGTCGGATCGGGTGGCGGCCGGAGCGTCAGAGCCCGAGGCGGGGCCGGAAGTAATCGGTGGTGCGCGCCAGTCCGTCGCGCAGTGACACCGCTGGCTCCCAGCCGAGCTGGTTGCGGGCGATCGTGATGTCGGGCCGGCGTTGGGTCGGATCATCGATGGGCAAGGGCTCGAACACGATCTCCGAGTCCGAATTGGTCACGTCGATCACGATGCGGGCGAGGTCGAGTACCGAATGCTCGCTGCCGGGGTTGCCGATGTTGACCGGCCCGGTGAGGTCGCTGTCGAGGAGCAACAGAAAGCCGCGGATCTCGTCGTCGACGTAGCAGTAGCTGCGCGTCTGCGTCCCGTCGCCGTACACGGTGACGGGCTTGCCCTCGAGGGCCTGCCGGAGGAAGTTGGAGATCACCCGGCCGTCGTCGAGCTGCAAGCGAGGGCCGTACACGTTGAAGATGCGGACGATCCGCACCTCGAGGCCGTGGTAACGGTGGTACGCCATCGTCATCGCCTCGGCGAACCGCTTCGCCTCGTCGTACACCCCGCGCGGGCCCACCGGGTTGACGTGACCCCAGTAGGTCTCCGGCTGGGGATGTACCAACGGATCGCCGTACACCTCGCTCGTCGACGCCAGGAAGTAGCGAGCCCCCTTCGCCTTCGCCAAGCCCAGCGTGTTGTGGGTGCCGAGGCTGCCGACCTTCAACGTCTGGATCGGCTTCTCGAGGTAGTCCTTCGGCGACGCGGGGCTGGCCAGGTGCATGACGACGTCAACCGGCCCGGGCACCCAGACGTAGCCGCTGACGTCGTGTTGGACGTACGTGAAGCCGGGACGACCGAAGAGATGCGCGATGTTGTCGACACTGCCGGTAACCAGGTTGTCGAGCACGACGACCTCGTCGCCCCGGTCGAGGAGCGCATCGGCGAGGTGGGATCCGAGGAAGCCCGCACCACCGGTGACGACGACGCGCTGATTCGTTCGACTCACGCCCGGCCGATGCCCTTGTACTCGAAGCCCCGCCGGCGCAGCGCCTCGCGGTCGAGGAGGTTGCGAGCGTCCACGACTCGTGGATGCGCCATGGCACTCGCCACCTTGTCGAGGTCGAGCCACTTGAAGTCGTCCCACTCGGTGAGGACGAGCAGCACGTCGGCGTCCTCGCACGCTGCGTACGGGTCCGACACGATCTCGAGACCCTCGAGCAAGCCGGTGCGGCGGGAGTCGACGGGATGGGTCACCGTCGGATCGAAGGCCCGCACCGTGGCCCCGTCCCGGCGGAGTCGGGCCAGGATCGACAGCGCGGGCGAGTCGCGCAGGTCGTCGGTGCGAGCCTTGAAGGTAAGCCCCCACACTGCGATGCGTGCGCCGTTGACCGACCCGCCGACCATCTCCGCGGCCTTGCTCGCCACCCGCTCGAACTGCTCCTCGTTCACGGTGATGACGCCTCGCAGCAGGTCGAAGTCATAGCCCGCGTCTTCCGCGATCCGCACCAGCGCCCGAGAATCTTTCGGAAAACAGGAACCGCCCCAACCCGGGCCGGGCCGGAGGAACTCGTGGCCGATGCGGCGGTCGTAACCCATGCCGAGCACGACGTCGTTCATGTCGGCGCCGATGGCCTCGCACACCGCGGCGATCGCGTTGACGAAGCTGATCTTGGTGGCCAGGAACGCGTTGCTGGCGTACTTGATCGTCTCCGCCGATGCCGGGTCGGTGACGATCACCGGGGCGGTGATACCGATGTAGAGGGAGGCGACCCGGATGGCGGCCGACTGATCGTCGCTGCCGATCACGATGCGGTCGGGGTGCAGGAAGTCGTGCACCGCCGAGCCTTCGCGCAGGAACTCGGGGTTGGACACCACCGACACGTCGCTGCGGCCGAGGACCTGCTCGACCACGCGGGTCGACCCGACCGGCACCGTGGACTTGTTGACGACGACCGCCTCGAGAGGCAGCACGGCGGCAATGTTGCGGGCCGCGTTCTCGATGAAGGACAGGTCGGCCGACCCATCGGGACCCTGCGGGGTCGGGACACACAAATACGCGAAATCGCACTCCGCCGCCGCCGTCGCCTCACCCAGCACGAACGACAACCGCCCGCCCTCCACGCACTCGCGGATCATGCTGTCGAGACCGGCCTCGAGGATCGGAACCTCGCCCCGGTTGAGCGCGTCGACCCGATCGGCATCGACATCGGCGCAGATCACCGTGTGCCCCAGGTGAGCCAAGCACGCGCCCGTCGTCAGGCCGACGTAGCCGCAGCCGATGACGGCGATCTTGTTGTTCATCGTCCAGACCCCCTCCTGTCCCCAGTCGCCGTACCACGGAGGCGCCGGGCGGCCGACCGCATGGTACCGATCCCGCTCGACGCCACTCCCACCGTCGTCAACCGGTCAGCAGGCGACATCTGGCGGCGGCGGTCCTGGCACCTCACCGATCACCGACGTCGACGTCGTGCTGCCCGGAGTCGTCGTGGTCGTCTCGTCCGGGATGGTGTCCGAGCTCGACGTGGTCGTGAGCGCCTCGCGGGGCGCGTCGAGAACGCCCGCGTAGTCCTGGCCGCTGATCACGACGACGTCGACTGCCCCGAGCCCATCGGCGGGCGCGAGCTCGGGTTCGGACGTCAACCAGCGGGCGACCAGCTCGGCCGCCGCCTCCTGACCGGGGCCGTACTGGACGACCGTCTGCTCGTAGTCGAAGCGATCGGCGTCAGCAATGTTGCCCGGAGGCACGTTGAACCCGACGGTCCTGAGGTCGGCGGCCGCCGCGGCCGCTTGGCCGGGCCCGCCGCTGCCGTTGCGCACACCCACCGTGAAGGAGGCCATCTCCGACGGTTCGTCCGGCGCGCCCCGGAAGATGTCGAGGATCCGCTGCGACCCGTGCTCGTCCATCCGCAGCACGGCGGCGCCTCGCACGACGTCGTCGTAGACGGGCAGCGCGAACGTTTCCAGGGTCTCGGGGTTGAAGTGGCGGAAGCGGTTGCCCAGGTCGCCGAGCTGCTTGTACGTCAGCGACTCGTCGAGGGTCACGCTTTTGACGCCCGCGTCGATCAGGCCGGCGAGGACGGCTGGGTTTCGGGCGCCACGGGCGATGGCGCGATGCAGCACTCGGCGTATGAAGTCCTGCTGGCGGCTGATGCGACCGAGATCGCCGGTGCCGTCGGTGTGCCAGCGTCCTTTGCGGAAGAACTCGTACGCCCGGCTGCGCGCGTACGCGAGCGCTTGCACCGGGTCGAGCGTGACGCAGCCGGGCTCCTCCACGCTCAGTCCGCTGTGGCGGTCCCGGACCGGCTCGGCGAAGTAGATAGGGACGCCGCCGATCGCGTCGACGATGTCGCGGAAGCCGAGGAAGTTGAGGCCGATGTAGTGGTCGATCGGCACCTGGAGGGCGTCGGTGACCGTCTCGACGACGCGCTCGGGCCCACCCGCGATCGCACTGTTGATGCGTTCGCTTCCCTTCGTGCCCGCGATCGGGACGTAGAGATCACGAGGAAGGGAGAGGAGCGACGCCTTCTCGCTGGACGGGTCGATCCGCAGGAGCATCATGACGTCGGACCGCAGTCCGGGCGGCCGGCCGATCAGCACGGGGTCGTCGGGCGCCAGGCCGGTGGCGTCGTCGGTGCCGACGATGAGGAAGTTCTCCGGGCCGCCCGGCGCCGCGTCGTCCCCGCTCGTCAGCACGCCCCCGAGCACGACCCGGTGCACTTCGCCGGCCTTGCGGTACGCGTACTTGATGCTGGCCGCGGCGGTCAGGGCCGCCACGATCATCACGACGTTGAAGGCGATCAGCAGCCGCTGCGGCCACGTCCGGCGCAGCCTTCCCCGCGCCCCCGTCCTCCTCACGAGCGCCGACGTTATCCGGGGGCCCTGTGCGTCCCGTGGTCACCGACCGCCGCGATCACTCGACCGGCAGCCCAAGGCCACGACCGATCACGAGGCGTTGGATCTCGCTCGTCCCCTCGCCGATCTCGAGGATCTTCGCGTCGCGATAGAAACGGGACACGGGGGAGGCGTCGACGAAGCCGTAGCCGCCGAAGATCTGCGTCGCCTCTCGCGTCGCGGTAACCGCCGCCTCCGTGGCGTAGAGCTTGGCCATCGCCGCCGCCTGGCTGAACGGCCGGCCGGTGTCCCGCAGCCACGCCGCTTTGTAGGTGAGCGCTCGGGCGCACTCCGCCATGACGGCCAGGTCCGCACACTTGAACGCCACGCCTTGGTTGGACCCGATCGCGCGACCGAAGGCGCGGCGCTCGGAGGCGTAGCGGACCGAGTGGTCGAGGCAACTTTCGATCGCCCCGACGGCCAGCGCAGCGATCGCGATCCGGCCCTCGTCGAGGATCGCCAGAAGCTGGGCGACGCCGCGGCCCCGCGGCCCGAGTAGGTGATCGGCGGGCACGCGGCAGCCGTCGAAGGTCAAGCCGTGCGTGTCCGAGGCGTGCCAGCCCATCTTTCGGTACGGCGGCTGCACCGTGAGGCCCGGTGTCCCGGCCGGAACGACGAGCGCGCTGATCTCGCCCGGACCCGTGCGGGCCGTGATGGTGATGATCGACGTTATGGGTGTGCCCGAGTTGGTGATGAACGCCTTCTCGCCGTCGATGACCCACTCGTCGGTCTCGTCGTCGAGCGTTGCGCGGGTCCGCGTGCTGCCGGCGTCGCTGCCCCCATCGGGTTCGGTGAGGCCGAAGGCCCCCAGCGCGCGTCCGGCACAAAGGTCGGGCAGCCACTGCTGGCGCTGCTGTTCCGTGCCGAACTGGAAGATCGGGGCCGCGCCGAGGCCCACGCCGGCCTCGAGGGTGATCGCCATCGAATGGTCGACCCGGGCGATCTCCTCGATAGCCACGCACAGGGTGGTGAGATCGGCTCCACCGCCGCCGTACTCCTCGGGGAACGGAAGGCCGAACAAGCCGAGCTCACCCATCGCTCGGATCGTGTCGACCGGGAACGTGTGGTCGCGGTCCCACGCTTCCGCGTGGGGAGCGATCTCCGTCGCCGCGAAGTCCCGGACGACCGCGCGGAACGCCTGCTGTTCCTCGCTCAGGTCGAAGTCCATTCGGCGGATCGTACGCTGGCCGGCTGTGAACACCGCCCCCCTCGCCGTCGTCGGTGGGCGCTTGCTCACAGGTTTGCGCGACGTGACCAACGACCTCACGGCGCTGGACGGCACTGGTCACTGGGCCGTGGTGCTGCCCTTCGAGGGGGCCGCGGTGTGTGCCCGCTTCGACCGGGTGCGACCCGCGGTGCGGTGGCCCGGACCACCGTGGCAAGGCCCCGGGCCCGAAGAGTGGGAGTCCAGCCTCGAGCGTGACGCGTTCTGCGCGGGCGTCGACGCCATCCGCGACGCGATCGCGGCCGGCGACGTGTACCAGGTGAACCTGACCCGGCGGATGACGGCGCCGCTGCCCGCGGGGGCGGACGTCGCCGCGCTCGGCGCAGCGTTGGCGGAAGGGAACCCGGCTCCGTACAGCGCGGTCGTGCGCCTGCCCGCGCAGGGGGTGCTCGTGGCGTCCGCCTCGCCGGAGCGGTTCCTGCGCCGCGCCGGCCGCGTCGTCGAGTCGTCCCCCATCAAAGGCACCGCCCCCACCCGCGACCTGCTCACGGCGAAGGACCGGGCCGAGAACGTGATGATCGTGGATCTCGTGCGCAACGACCTCGGGCGGGTGTGTGAGTTCGGCAGCGTCACCGTCCCCGCGCTCTGGTCGGTCGAAGACCACCCAGGACTCGTGCATCTCGTGTCGACCGTCCGCGGCCGGCTCCGGCCCGGCATGGGCTGGGCGGAGACGATCGACGCGACGTTTCCGCCCGGCTCGGTCACGGGCGCGCCGAAACTCGCCGCGCTCGATCACATCGCACGGCTCGAACCCGTCCTCCGCGGCGTCTACTGCGGGGCGGTCGGCTGGGTCGACGCCGACCGATGCGAGGGCGACCTCAACGTCGCCATCCGCACGTTCTGGGTCGAAGGCGATCGGCTCTGCTTCGGGACGGGCGGCGCGATCACGTGGGACTCGACCCCGGCGGGCGAGTGGGCCGAGACCGAGCTGAAAGCCCGTCGCCTGTTGCACGTGGCATCGACGCCGCGCTCGCCTCTGCCGAGCGGGCTGAAGTAGACACCCGGGCCTCGTATGAATGCGATCTGGCTGAACGGGGCAGTGGTCGACGCGGACGCGGCGACGATCTCGCCGGTCGACCATGGCCTCATGGTGGGCGACGGCGTCTTCGAGACGATGGCCGTCGTCCGCGGCGCCGCGTTTGCAGTGCGGCGACATCTGGAGCGGCTGCGCCGGTCCGCGGGGGCGTTGGGATTGGCCGTGCCATCCGACGCCGAGCTGCGCGCGGCCGTCGAGGCGGTCGTCGCCGCCAACGGCGACGCCGTGGGTCGGGTACGCATCACGGTCACCGGGGGACCCGGGCCGCTCGGTTCCGGCCGCGGCGGCGGCGCGCCCACAGTGCTCGTGATCGCCGGGCCACCACCGGAGTGGCCGGCGTCCGCGTCGGTCGTCGTCGTGCCATGGCCCCGCAACGAGCGCGGCGCGGTGGCGGGAGTCAAGACGATCTCCTACGCCGAGAACGTCGTCGCCCTCGCCTGGGCCCAGGCGAGGGGCGCAGGCGAGGCGTTGTTCCTGAACACCGCCGGAGTGCTCTGTGAGGGGACCGGCACGAACGTGTTCGTCGGCGTCGGCGGCGGGCTCGTGACCCCGCCGCTATCGGCGGGCTGTTTGGCCGGCGTCACGCGAGACCTACTGCTCGAGCTCGGCGCGGGCGAGGAGGCCGACGTGTCGCCGGAACAGCTCGCGGCGGCCGACGAGCTCTTCCTCAGCTCGAGCACCCGTGACGTCCAACCCATCCACGAGATCGACGGCCGCTCCGTGCCCGGCTGCCCCGGCCCGCTCACCGAGAACGCGGCCGCCGCCTTCGCCGCCCTCGTCGCCCGCGACCTCGACCCCTAGCTCCCCCGTTGGTTCTGTCGGTGGTCATCCGTCCATAGACCCCATAACTACCGACAGAACGCAGGGGTCGTGGGTCGGGGCCGAATCAGGTCGAGCGGAGGTGGATGACGTCGCCGGCCGCGAGCGTCTCGCGGTTCCCGCGGCCGGTGTCGACGACGAGATGACCGTCGTCGGTGACATCCACGGCGGTCCCCTCGACCTCGCGGGTACCGAGGTCGACCCTCACTCGGCGATCGAGGGTGGCCGACCGCTGGCGCCACGCGGCCATGAGCGACGCCCGGTCGCCGCGGTCGACCAGCTCGCCATACCGAGTCTCCAACCGGCGGAGGAACGCGACGAGGATCGCCTCACGGTCGGCGACCACGCCCAGTTGGTTGAGCGCCACCGCCGTATCGCGGATCTCCTCCGGCAAGGGCGACGGCCACGTCACGTTGACGCCGAGCCCGACGACGACCACGACGTCGGGCTCGCTCGGCGACGCCGGCCACGCCGCTTCTGCCAACACGCCGGCCAGCTTCCGCTCGCCGACGACGAGATCGTTCGGCCACTTCAGCGACGGCACCACCCCGGTCGCGTCCTCGACGCCCTCGGCCAACGCCAGCGAGGCCGCCATCGTCACGACCTCCGCGAGGACCTCGGGCGGACGCAGCAGGACGGTCATGAGCAACGACGCGGCCGGAGGTGCTTGCCACACGCGGCCCTTGCGGCCCCGGCCCGCGGTCTGGTGGTCGGCGACGACGACCACACCCTCGGGCGCACCGTCTCGTGCGAGCGCCATCGCGTCGTCGTTGGTCGACGCCGTCTCCGTCACCCACCGGACATCGGCGAACCGGGAACGCTCCAGCGCCGCGAAGTGGCGTCTGGCTCCTTCCCCCACCACGGCAACTAAACATAGGCCCCGTGTTCGCCAAGGTCCTCATCGCCAACCGCGGCGAGATCGCCGTCCGGGTGATCCGCGCGTGCAAGGAACTCGGCGTCACGTCGGTCGCGATCTACTCCGATCTCGACCGGGACGCCCTCCACGTTCGCCTCGCCGACGAGGCCTACTCGCTGGGCGGCCAGACCGCGGCGGAGAGCTACCTCAAGACCGACGCCATCCTCGACGTGGTCGAGCGCAGCGGCGCCGAGGCCGTCCATCCCGGGTATGGGTTCTTCTCCGAGAACACCGACTTCGCGCGAGCGATCACCGACCGGGGGGTCACGTTCATCGGCCCGCCCCCCGAGGCCATCGAGATCATGGGCGACAAGGTGTCGAGCCGCATCGCCGCCGAACGGGCCGGTGTCGCCGGCGTGCCGGGCACGAACACATTCCTCACGTCGCCCGACGAGGTCATCGCCTTCGGCGAGGCCCACGGCTGGCCGGTGGCGATCAAAGCCGCGTTCGGCGGGGGTGGCCGGGGCATGCGGGTCGTCGAGGTGGCGGCCGATGCCGCCCGCGCCCTCGAGTCGGCCCAGTCGGAGGCGCTCAAGGGGTTCGGGCGCGGCGAGTGCTACCTGGAGCGGTACCTCACGTGGCCCCGCCACGTCGAGATGCAGGTGTTCGGCGACACCCACGGCAGCTACGTCTGGCTCGGCGAGAGGGACTGCTCCTCGCAGCGGCGACACCAGAAGCTGATCGAGGAGAGCCCGGCACCGGCGCTCACCGCCGACACCCGCCGCGCCATGGGCGAGGCGGCGGTCAAGGTGGCCGAGGCCACCGGGTACGTGAACGCGGGCACCGTCGAGTTCCTGTACCAGGACGGCGAGTTCTTCTTCCTCGAGATGAACACCCGGCTCCAGGTCGAGCACCCGGTCACCGAGCTGGTCACGGGCATCGATCTCGTGGCCGAGCAGTTGCGGGTGGCGTCCGGTGAGGCGCTGTCGTTCACACAGGACGACGTCCTTCCCCCGGCAAGATCACCCGACTGCGGGTGCCGCAGGGGTTCGGCGTGCGCTGGGACGGCGGCTACGACCAGGGCGACGAGGTCAGCCAGTACTACGACAACCTCATCGGCAAGCTCGTCGTCTCGGGTACCGACCGCGACACCGCGATCCGGCGCATGATCCGCGCCCTCGAGGAGATGGAGATCGAAGGCGTGGCCACCACGATCCCGGCCGACCTCGTCATCCTCCGTCACCCGGACTTCGTGAACGGGACGCACTCCACCCGATGGGTGGAGGACACCCTCGACCTGTCGGAGGTCGCCGCGCCGGTCGCGCCGGCGCCCCCCGACGACGGTGACCCCCTCGTGCGACGCGACGTCGACGTGGAGGTGGACGGGCGCCGCTTCTCGGTCAGCGTGTGGGTGCCCGTCTCCGCCGGCGCGCCTGCGGCGCGCCCGACGGCCGGCGCGCCGGCGGCGAGACCGCGGCGAGCCGCGAGCGCGGGACACAGCGGCGGTGCGGCCGGGAGCGGCAACGTCACCGTGCCGATGCAAGGCACGATCGTCAAGGTGCTCGTCGCGGTGGGCGATGCCGTCGAGATCGGCACGCCGGTGTGCGTGCTCGAGGCGATGAAGATGGAAAACAACATCCCCGCCGAGAAGTCCGGCACGATCGCCGAGGTACGGGTGACGGCGGGTCAGTCCGTGGGCACCGGCGACATCGTCGCCACCATCGAATAACGGCGGCTACTCGGCCGCGTCCGCGAGGGCTTCGGCCAGGGCGGGGTGCACCAGCAGGCTCTCGACGATGTCGGTGACGCGCAGCCCGGCCGTCACCGCCAGGGCGATGACGGAGATGAGCTCGGCGGCGTGACGACCCACGATCGAGCCGCCGAGGACGACTCCGGTGGCCGGGTCGGAGAGGATCTTCACGAAGCCCCGCGGATCGTTGTTGATCAGCGCCTTGGCCGACGCGGAGAACGGAACCTTGGTGGTGCGGATCTTGCGACCCTCGGCGAAAGCGTCGGCTTCGGCCAGACCGACGTCGGCGATCTCGGGCTCGGTGAAGATGGCCGAGGCGGCCTTGTCGTAGTCGAGGTGACGGTGCTCCCGCGTGTGGAGGCCCATAACGTGCTTGGCGACCTCGCGGCCCTGCATGGCACCGACTGACGAGAGCGGCAGCTTCCCCGAGACGTCACCGGCGGCGTAGATGTGGGCGACGTTCGACTGACAATGCTGGTTGATCGGCACGTAGCCGTTGTCATCCATGAGCACGCCGGCTGCCTCCAGCCCAAGGCCCTCTGAATTGGGCACCGAACCGATGGCCAGCAGGGCGTGGGAGCCCTGCGCGATCCGACCGTCCTGGCAGCGAACGGCAACGCCGTCGCCGTTGCGGTCGACGCCCACCGCTCGCGCCCCCTTCATAAGCATC